>JGI24021J15306_10013686_pt1 | contig 10088 bp, 6 predicted proteins | sample Ectturendosymbi1_FD_15306 | JGI IMG/M metagenome (IMG submission 15306) | reverse complement strand
GGTCCCACCGCAAATATCAAGTGGTTGTTCTTGATAAGCAAAGTTCAGGACAAAACCGTTTTTGTGAACAATGTGATCGCTCGTGAACTGAAGGGTCATGCTGCTAGAACTCGACAAAATCGATCGTCCAGCCTGATAGCCAGTCCACGACGCCAAAATCGGTGAATAAATAGAAGAGCCGTTAAAGATGTACAAAAAATCATATCCCTCTTCTAGGTGAAAGTATTCTGCTGTCAAGTTGACCACGTAATTGTCAGATGGGAGTTGTATGAACCAAACGCAATTCATGTTACTGTCGTAAGAAAACGGATAGTTGGGCGAATATATAGTCCCTGACCATGAATAGATATGCTCTCCTCCGTTACAGGCAGTATAGGAAGAACTGGTAGTAGCTTCAGAAGTAGCAGCTGTTGTTGTTGCCAAGCCGTTCCCGGCAACAGTCACAGTCGCTTTAAATCCGCGTCCGGTTTCCGAACAGTCAGATGTTAAATGTATGAACAAACCGTTTGCACTTGTCAGAATATTGGCAGAGGGCAGGTCATTAGTCACGCCGGTCAAAATAGCCAATACCTTATCGTGGACCGAAAATCCGTCGTAGATGGTTAAACGGTCGCAGCACGCCTCAATATCAAGGTCATCGATGGTCAGTTGCAAAGTCTTGCCCGCGGGCGCCCAAACAAGCCATGTGATATCTGCGCTGTTTGGATAAGCCTCGGGATAATTCGGTGAGTGAAGTTCACCAACTAGATCTTCTACAGTGGAACCGAAGAAACCAAAAGCTATGCCAGCCTTGTGCAAGATTTTTACTCCAGCATCTTGCATGTCTTTTAAAGTTTCTTTGTATTGAAGGTTGAAATTCAGTTGTTTTCCTGCTTTAATATGAACAGTGGAACCCGCCCCTTGAAGTTTGGTGTTAAATCGTTCTGCGGACAAAAACAATCAGTGATGTATAACACGAATTTTTGCATTTTAATGTAAGCTAGATGAAGATTGTTGAAGAGTAGCGTTTGAATCTGCAGCAAGACCAGCAAAAGCACTGATCAACAAAGAAAACGTTGAACATTTAAATGTAACGCTTGGGATTGGAAATAATCCAATTGTTATAATTGTCAAAAAATCCAGGTATTCGGTCTAGTTAGGCAAATGACCCAACACTGTACTCACCCAAAATAGATTTAGGTGTGAATATCACAGCATTGTGATCATCTTTTTTTGCTCTGTGCAACACTGCATGCGCCTCCCGCTCACTGGTTCGTTTCGCACTGTATGCCTTTCCTTCACTTTCCATTGCGAAAGACATAATCTCGGCGTATTCGGGAAGAAAGGCATGGACAGCAGTGCTGCCTGAAAGTTCTCCATTGTTGGCAGCAATAACCCTGATCTCCTGTACGCCATCAAAAGATCCTGGCCAAGTAGGCCCGGTGGAATTAACCTGAAATCATACGTTTCAGCACATACCAGCGCGTCTTTGCATGAAAAATCAAGTTTTGAATAACATGTCACATGAAACTGAAAGAAATATTACCATTACTTTTCTACATTATTTGTTTTACAGAACCAGTTTCAAACTTTTAAAACACAAAAATACAAATCGGAACGACGAAGCAAAAAGTTAGGATTATTGTAGAAACTGCATATTCTGAACACAATATTCGTGGCATTATCAAGGTTCTGGGCGAGACAGATGCATTGCAGAAACATAATTGTGGAAACATCTTGTTTAGGCCTTTTGAATACGAGTGACAGTCGTCACCAACATGAAACTGTAGAAAAAATTTAAATTTACGCTGCAACTGATGCTTCAACGCATTTCTAACTGTTAACATTTATCAAAACGTTTCCTAATCGCCGTCTAGTCTAGCAACAAAGCTTGTCAATCTGCTTCACATAACGTAGCTTCAAATGGTATTAGTCCAACCAAAATCATCTGCATGAAAAGAATGTTTTCTGTTAAAAGAAAGTTTCATTGTTGGTTATTTTAGCAAACACGCACATAAATATTCCATCAAAAGTTGACTAAAAATAAATATAAGAAACATTTTGGGGGAAACAAACCACCACCGGAATGCTTTTTGGACATGTTGTAGGTAACGTCCTTCAACAAATAAGAAACAGTGCAACAAGTCGACCAGGAGGATCTTATTCCTTCGTTTGTTGAAGTGAAAAATTTTGAATGAAGAATAACTAGCCTTTGCGGTTTTCTCTTTCAGCCAAACTTCTATTAAAAATTAGGAGAATTTCAATTGAACACAAAGCTTTTTTCATAATTTTAACTTCCACATCTTTCATCATTGAGTAAAATACGCACTATTACCAAATGTAAATGTTTTTGTTGCTAAAACCTCGTTCACTATTTCGATCAATGAAATCAGAAACGTAAATTTTGGGGATCCAAAATATGAAAGTCGACTGTACGCTGAGGTATATAAAAACGGTTTCACCAAGCAATTGCAGAATTATTTTTGCCATTGTTGGTTAACGAATAATAGCTACTTTTAACGGTAAGAAGTAAGCACGTAGCTGAAGTCCTGCCTGGTTGTTTCCACCGTATGGTCATAAAGTTGTGGGTTCTTCCCCGGAAATGGTGTGAATTGATCACACGACACACACTGTAGTTTAGAATTCTTTAAGGTGTATTTTTTCCAATTATTGTATAAATTCTTCCAAACTGAAATAACCTGTCCACTACAGATTATGAATCATGTGTTGACTTTTTATCGATAGCTTCAGTTGCATTTCCCGCAAATTGAAATGAAATGTCGTTGACAAGCTGCCAAACACACCACAAAAATAGACAAGTGACCCACGGGACTGAGTGGCTGCAGAATGGCGTCAGCAGACTACTCGGGAAAATCTATAGGGAGAAAAGGCAAGTAAACAGTATACCGTAGAAACGTTTTATTGCAAACAAGATTTAGCTAAAACAGCTATGTCCAATCCGAAGCCCAGTCGAGGGTTTTGTGTGACCCAGTTTAGATTTTCGCTGTAGCAAACGTATCCTACATACTGACAACGTGTCCTTGTTTTGATAATCTTGAAATTGACATATTTGATGCAGGTGGTCCTCAATACCAATTTACACGTCCGTTACCACTGCAGGTAGGATTCGAACGCTTTCAGTATATTAGTTCAAGCTAAATTTAGTTTGCTAAGATCAAAGAAAGCCATTCAATGTACGGCCCTCCATAATATATCATTCCATGTTCGGCCTGAGGTAAGACAGTGACATACTTTTTGGCTCAGTAGGCCATTTGGGTTGGACATAGCTGAGTAAAATATGAATCACAAATCAACTTTTGGGTTCGAAGGTGTTTTATAAAAAATTTTGTGCTCCACGTTTGAACGAATTTAAGAAAACCTGCTGTGAATAATGGTTATGTTTAGTTGAACCCAAATATTCCGTCTTTCCAATACCTGCTTTTCCTCTTACTTTTTAATAACTTTCTCTTCTTTTTTTATTTTACTGAATTTAGTAATAAAATAAAGTGCAGACTTTGTCGTTTGTTTGTTTTTCTGAAGTTATTGGAAGGTTTCCTATATGTTCAACGTACGCCAGTTCAAACATTGGAGAAAACCCTGTCAGTGAACATTCGACACCCACGCACAAACTGAAATTGTGCGCTCCGAATGTTTTACCTGATATTCGTTTCTATCAGTGAAACTTTAAGGTTAGCAAACTAATAAAATGAAACCCAAATGCATATAAAACAAGAGGTTGCAATTAAATAAACTTAAATATTAAATAAACGAGAACGGTTTTTACTTTTGTACGTTTTCAATCATCTGGTTTCTTCGTCAACCGTCCGCGGAGGACCAGCGTAAAAGTGAAATCTCATGAAAACAAATTTTATTGTTACGAAACTTACATAGACAGGATCAGGGAGCAAACCAACGACGTAAGAGTTCTTCACTTCACTTTTTGAAACAACAGCTTGAGTTATGCACACCAGAAGCACTAGATTAGACAACATTTTGAAATCGGACTTCTGAACAGAGCTGGGAACCAAAGAAAAACTCAGCATTTTTTTCGTTTTTTTAATTAATCTAAAATATATAAATTCGGGATATAAAATCTGAAATATATAAATCTGGCATATGAACCTGCTGAAAAGTTGAAGTCTTGCAGCGCTGTAACAGAGAAAACAAGCAAAGAAACAATGATTCCAATCAAATTATGTGGCTGATTTGGAAAGCAAGTGCTTTCATCTTCAGCAACAGTTTCATTTGTTGCCTTCACCAGTTTCACAACAATTGATAAATATAACACCTTACCTTTAGGTTAAGCATGCAGTATGATAAAGGGGATTTGTCTGTTGGGCAATTTTATCCTAATGCCGCGATTTTATGTCAAAAATTACACTGCTTTCTTTGAACCCAAATGATTCTGTTTCATTTATCTCACTTTTCCTATCACCACTTTTCGTGCTTTGAAGTATTGCTACAATCCGTATTTTCCTTTTCCTTCAACAGCCCTTTTCCTTTGCAGTAGAGAAACCGAGACACACTCTTTTTATGGATGCTGGATGAAGACAACTAAACGATCTTATGTTTTTGAAAATAGCTAATTTTTCTCAGCCAGTGCATACCTAGCGAAAGACCCAAAAAGGCTTTGAATAACTTTTTCTATAGGTGTAGTAGCAGTTTCATAATCAAGCTGCCACATCGTGCGTCTTGTTGCTATAATGATACATTCTTGCCATTGTTGGTTCACTGGTAGCTAAATTGTCCAAATGACCGCATAATAGCGGTAAAGAAACAAGCAAACAACGCCCGCTGTAAGATGGGTATATCCCAAATATAGCCCCTCCTATCTCTCTCATTATTCTCCGAAGACCAATATCAAATCATAAATAAAAGTAAGTTTAATCGCAAGCTAGTGTGATAAACAACCCATGATACGCCACACGCACACCCTCGTGCGAGAGTCAAGATTTAAAGCCGATGCTTGGCCGGATAAACCCACATCCGTAAGACTTTCCCCAGTCAACAACGACGAACAAGAAGTTGTTAATCGTAGCAGTAAAAAAAGCAACAAATGGTTTATTCTCTCGTTAATTATCGCTGTAAATCAATGATGGCGAACAAGTGTTCGTTTTAAGACCCGCAAATCCACCAGGAGGATAAACCCTGACATTGGTTTATGTCGTTCTGGAGTAAATCCTGGAGCTGCAACGTATCACTATTGATATTGAAGACCTGGTTGATTACTGTACAATTCCCTGTTAAGCTTCAAGAATTAGAGAAAATCAGCGAAAACGTTCCACAGCGAACTTCAGACGATATTCATCTCAACGTGTTTTTGCAGCGACTGGTGAAACACAGGATCACGTGGAGGAAGTTGAGTGCCTTGGAATTATATTTAAAGTTGATGAAAGACAGAACAAAGACACTGACGCAATAACGAGAACAAACGAAGCATTCCTTGTTTGGAAAGCAGTTTTTTGAAGGCGGGTTTTGCTCTAAGTCTCACTTGTGGTCACGATCACTTCGTAACGACTGAAAGAAGGTTATAGAAACAAATATGATATTGAATTGATTTCATGATAAGATGCAGCTGAACAAAAAGTGCAATATAAAAGTAATAAGATCATTTTAAATCGACACATTTTCGTGTGGATCAAATTACTGTAGCTAACTGCGATTGTCACAGTAGTAGCTGTGATTGTTCCGCCACTCAAAATGTCGCATGAAGTGCAAGGGAGGCAGTTATGGCAGTTGCACAAAGCCTTAACTGGTTCGGTGGTTGTCCATGGACAAGCTACAGCATCAGTGGTCCGCTGACTTGCTTTGGAACATGTTAGTGTGGAGAAAAAATTGTTTTTGCTTCTCTCCACACTCTCGAGATAATTGAATATTTCAAAAATGATGAAAATAAAATTCCTCTAGCTGTTGTAACAGCGAACGAAGTCTTTTTTTGAAACAACGCAATTCGATAGATTGCGCATGAAAGTAAAGAAGCCTTCATGGAGCACAGATATCTCCTCCTGTATATCCAATGAAATGATATGGAGGGCTAAAATAATGAAACATGCGAAAGGTGAGATAAATCGGTGGTTCATAAGTTCCATTAAAAAATAAAAAGCGAGCTGTATGGGAAGTCGCTTCGCATTTCCCTTAACATGCAAAATTGGTGAGTACTACTCAAGTCAGTGCGAGACTATTTCAATGAAAATCCGAATTGGAAAAGAGACAAATGCAGTGGCGTAGCGGGGTTAAGTGCCGCCCATCGTCATCGTCAAGCCACGCCAGAACCAGTGTTTCTCAAAATACGGAATCATTTGCTTGAAGCAATACTAACATCCTAACAAAGTAATAGCTAGTGTTTCCAGCCCGGGTTTTCCCGAACCAGAAACCCGTTTTTCGGCTATTTTCTTCTTCCCGAAACCCGTTTTTTTTTCAACTACCAAACCCGGGTATTTTAATAAACCTGGAGTTGCTGTGGCATTCAAATATTAGTGATTCTGATAACACTGAAGTTGCAGATTGGCGCATGGAACGGCCAAATTAGCACGTTTGAACTTTCAACTATTATCATGAGGCACGAGGTGCGGGTTTTGGTCGGTGACCATCGTACATTGGTCGTTGGTCCGTTTATATTTTCATTCAATTAACTTTTTTAGACGGATCGTGACGTCATTTTGCACATAATAGGTGCGAACTTTGATCTTTTCGCTAACCTAATTAAATAACTACCATGTGAGGTAGTTCTTCAATGGTATGCCGTAGTTTCGTAGTTAATAGTTAGTTCATTTATAAGCTGTTATGTGTTAGTTCATATTCAAGCTGTGATTCTTTCCAAAATGAATTGGTTCTTTTTCAGTTTGCAATAACTTTCTACAAAATACTTGACTTTCCTTTAGAAGCGACTTTAAGTAGATTTTTATCACACACATTCAGTTTGAAGACGTTAGTAATCAACGAAAATCAGAAGCTTAGAGCCAAACTTGTAAAGCAACGCTCAAGCAACACCAAAGTTCAATTTGTTCTCCGTAAGACAAAAGCAGGTGATTCAACCACTGAAAGTTTAATCAACCATTTGAAATCAAAGCACAGAATCCATGTAATCGTTGAGAGTGATGACCACAAAACTATTCCGGCACAGGAAGAAATCCGATCCCAAATTATGTAAAAGGAAATGAGTCTTTTTGAGGCTACAAGGAAGCGGTCAAATAACCTTGAAAAAACTGTTCCATGCCTTGATTACAGTCAAGCCCAATTCAGTGCAACCAGAGGGGGCTTTTTCAGCCACGGGACTATTTGTCACAAAACTCAGAAACAGACTGAATGATGAAAGTGTGCTTTGATTGTCATGCGTTAGCAGTATAAACATCATTAAAAAACTGTGCTTTACTTAATTAATAATTCACTAATCAATTGCGCAGGGACCAACAGCACTAATTTCACAATGACATTGAGTTTTTATCGCTCAAAATCTCATTTATTTCAAAACCCGAAAAAAAGAGTTTTTCCTTTTTTTCTCAACTACCTGAAACCCGAGTTTTAAAATTGTAACCCGAATTGGAAACACTAGTAATAGCTCACAAAATGGATCAAAGTTGCAAGTTTTCTCGATACAGTGTAGATTGACCCTTTTTTGTGGCTTCAGCTTTTTTGATGCTTGATACTTTTNGACAGNAAATGTTACTTTTTGGAAACTTTTATCTCTGTCCTCTGCATACAATCATGAATGGTAAATTGTGTTTTTTTTGGTGAATAACTTCTTTGCAAACCGGCTAAGTGGTTCAGTTGGTAGAGCACGCGCCATCAAAGCCGATAGGCTGAATTCCCAGCCGGTAATATCGAAGACTTCAATAACGGTACTTGCGGCCTTGTCCAGCTTCGTATTCGGCGTTGATGGGTCGGTGCAAGGGAACGGTTTACCCGTCGATCTTATTTTCTTAACGATGCAACAAAAAATTATATGGAATCGTGGGTCAAGTGCTGCATAACGTTAATACTGCTGGGTATGGGAAACAAAAAGACAGATATCTTTAAAAAATGATGCATGCGTAATCAGGCACGTAGCCAGAAATTTTGATAGAGGGGGCAAACAACAACCAAGTCTCAACATTTGATTAATTATTTAATCCCCTTGTTTTTAAAGCATCATCCACAAAAGGTGTATTTTCTGGCGCTTTTTACTAAATAATTTGTTCAGATTTAAGCCAGAAAATACACTATTCATTTTCGCTGAATTGACAAATTTTAAAAGTTTGTTTTCAGTAAAGTTCCAAGTTTTAATTTTGAATGAAAGCCACCATTTTCTCCTACAACTTTCATGCAAGAGCACTTGTGAAAACCTCGATGTTTCAAGTGCAAGGTCTGCAGTATGACCTTAGCAGCCAATATCGCAGTTGAGAAAGGAGTCATTGTGGGCGCCGTTATGATTGCGTTTTTATATTTACACGCTTCTGATGTACACCAACACTCGTTCAATCGAAGCCGAGTAGTGACTTTGTTTTATTAAGACACTGGCTCCCGAAGCAGGTCTAGAAAACTTGCGTGCATGTAAGATGTGGATCTTGTCCAATTCTTGAGTGACTGGTTGACGTATGCAGCTGATGACGTAAAGGCTAGAATACGTCAACGCGATTGAAAAATGTTTGGATTTGATGTCATTTAAATGCTATGAAATGCAAAAGTTACACATGTCATCTAAATAAACTTGCATATGTTTGACCCACGCAGTCTACACAAAGGGTGAAAATGGTTGTGTGTTTGCGTAAACGAAGCCACAATCGATTTTCACCACGTTTCTGCAGTAAAGTTAAATGCTAGTCGTCGCATCTTAATACAACAGTGGATTAGCTGATCTGGGCCAGTGGTTCCCGAAGTATCAGTCAAAACCCAAACAAGGGGAACAAAGGGTCAAAACTGAAATCTGTAAAAGACCTTGAATGTATCATGTAAATGTTTCAATTTGTGCATTTAAGTGAAGGTAAAACAGGGGCGTGACGAGGTTAGATGGCGCCCGGGACGGACAAGAAGCAAGTTTGGGGCCCCCCATATTCGAAACTGAGGTCTTTCGGAAGAAAATGTAGCCTACTGTATTGAAGAAAATACTTGTGTCATTGTTGGGACTTTTCGGCGCCCCCTGCAGTGATTTTGCCCCCCCATAGTGACTCAGCGCCAGGGGATTGCGCCCTCTTTCGTTGCGCCGCTGAGGTAAAAGAAAACAATAAACGTTTTGTAGAAAAGATCTAACTAACTTTTTATATTACTGCATACATTTGATTTGCTGCTACCCTACTTGTAAATTGTCAGTTTGTTTAAAAATAGACTTGAAGTTGTTAAAATTTGATGCAAATGATGCATATTTCCTTAATTTTTTATGTGCAAGTACCGGCAGCGTACGTTTCAAATTTGATTTTGACTTTTTTAAAACATTTTGTGTGTCTGGAATTTTTTATTATTTTCTGTTTTTTTCGAGGTAAATTCTAGAGTTTTTCTTCATAACGGAGTGGCAACACTGATTATACCCCGATGCGCCCTATGCATGGAAAAAGAACAGCTAGCATTCAATTTTTGACACTGCGCCTTATAATCCGGTGCGCCTTATGGTCCGAAAAATACGGTACATGTGTAGCCTATATGTGATATTTGTTTGTTACCAGTTCGGTATTGTTCTAGCATCCAATATGCTTTTATATCTCAGGTAATACCTGCAGAATATTTGCTATACGAAATACGTAAAAAACACTTAGAATTGATGAAACTAAATTTCACATGGGCGGAAACTCCGGGTGTGCAAGGTGTGCGGCGCACACCCTGTAAAACTGAACATGACGTGATATTTTCCGGATCGTACGATCAAGGTAAAATCACAAAAAAGCTATGAAGATAATTATGTACTTTCCAGTCCGAACGTGCGCGCCATATGCATGTATTCGACAGATATCGTATTCGAAGAGACATTTGCGCAAACTGNTTTTGTAGTTGTGAGCTGCGCTGTTCGAGGACTGAATGAATGTTACTCTCCTGTTGTTTCTAACTGACAAACCAGGGTGTGCGACATTCCAAGCGCACATCTGCAAGCCTCTAAACTCGCAATCGACAAGACATACGCGCAGAGCCGCAGCCTGTTTCTG
>JGI24021J15306_10013685_pt1 | contig 10089 bp, 9 predicted proteins | sample Ectturendosymbi1_FD_15306 | JGI IMG/M metagenome (IMG submission 15306) | reverse complement strand
CATCTCTTTTGTTCATACATAACATGGTGGACTTACAATATGGTTTAAAAAATATGAGCATCCATGCCCATCAACTTGATGCAGTTGATGGATTTCATCCCTTGTTCATATTATATTTGGTCCTTTTAGAGCACAAGTTGAAGTTCAGGGAATAGCATTGATTGTTGGTAGTGTTTATCATGCCATCAACAGCAGAAGCTCTGCTGGGACTATATTTTGCCATTGGAACTGTATTCAGAATTGTCCACGTATATTCAGTTCGTGGCACTCTAACACTAGCAACATGGACTATGGTAGCTTAAATGTAGATTAGTTGTTAGTCAGTGACTATGCTATGCCTGCTGACTGTTGTGCGATTGGTCGTTGGCTCAGTAAGCCCTTTGGGTTGGACATAGCTGGTATAAATTTAATATAATGCATAATCTCCTTACTTTTGCTGCCTAGGATGAGAACAATAATTTCATTGGCAACATGTAAAAGATGGACATCTGTCAGTAACAGATCTTGGTTGCACATATAATATGATGTAACCGGAATTGAGAAAACAAATATTTTATGGTGGGCAGTGGTTACAGAACTTTTTGTGGATGTTTAAATTTGAAACTTTATTTGACCACGTCTTGTAACATGACAGTAATGCACGAGGAGAATGCAGTAGGCTTGGTAAACACCATATAAGGTAAAACTGACCCTAACCGTAGCCATAACCCTAATGCTAACCCTAGCTTACATAACCTTGACCTAATACTAAGCTAACACCAACCTAACACTAACCTAATGCAAATCCCTAAAGTAGTTTTGAAACGAGTAACGAAAAACTGGTCCCACAAATTGAAACGTGCAAGCAGTCACAAGTATGAAAATGTGAGTTGCCAAGCAAGGTGAAAGGCAAACCGAAAACCATCAGTACAGTAGACATGAGACAAATCCGTTATGCTACTGGGAGGATACCACTTGAGTGATAAACTGACCGCTTTGTTCGAACCGCGTCATGCAGGCAGTACGGTGGAATAAATATTGAAATAAGAAGATCCACAGGCAGTTTTGTAGCCATTCCTTTCTGGTGGGCAGTGACACCACATTGGTAGTAAAAATAATATTTGTTGTTGACCTAAGCCTAATTTTAGCAAACATGACTGTTGCACCAAGATTTTTCCAGTCTTGATAACAAGCTCCAGTGAGACCCAAATTCATGTTTGAACAGTTGTGAAAATAGAAAAAACATTGCAACTTTTTGCATTGCATGTTTGGAAAAAGGTTATATTATATGAATTGCAATGAAAAATTATATTTTGTATTGTACCTTTACTTTTTTTATTGTGTAACGGGATATTTTTCTGTTCCGGTTACATCATCACACATCTGCTAAAAATATATGCGCAGAAGGAGATCTGTTTTTTACATTGTGCTGTTTCATTTTGGGTTGCTCTTGAGTAGTAGCTAGGTGATGGCTGACAGTAGGGTTTTAAGAGGGAATTGCATGAGTTCTTGTCAAGAGAATGAACTTGTATAATTAGGTCTGGAAGCTTTAATTAGGTCAGCAACCTGCTAGTAGCCTGTAGCAAAACACAAAGAGCAATGATTTATCTACAGTTTTGTGTTGACTACAAATGATACATTGTAATATTGTCTCATGTTGAACCTATTGTAACATTGTGTAAAAAGATGATATGGAGCATGCTATGTGACCAAAATTCAGTTTGAAATGGTGATTCATGTAAAATGTGGATAATTACATCTAGGCATAGCCAGGGGGGACTGAAGGGGCCATTGTCCCCCCAAATTTTTGGCATATCTTATGATTTTGTACTTTGAGAAACGGTTTCTTAAACAAAATACTGTTGCTTTTCATTTTTTTGTGTTTCATATTGCTTAAAATTGTAATATGTTCCTAACTTCCTATAATCTACTCTTTTGTAACTTGTGCAACTATTCCATTTGCTCATGTGGCTTACATACTGCACTGCAATGCCTTTCAACTGTGGTTTGAGTAATGCAAAAATATTGGAAAAATATTCTTTATAGATGGAACCATACAATCCATTCCTTGTAGGCATACCTTTTCAGAAAATGTGTGGGTAAAAATGACAGAACAAAATGTTTATAATGTCTGAATTTTCACTTTGCTTCAAGTCAGATAATGTTGATAGGAAACTAGCCACAGGAACCAGTGGCTTAAACTAGTCATTACGGTATACACAGTGTCTTTTGGGTCACATTAAAACTGTATTAGATGTCAATTTGTTTCCAAGTACAATTGTTTACAGTAAGAGACTTTTCTCAGTAATAAAACTTGGTCCCAATTGCATTGAGCAGCATGCTTGTTGTATATGTTTATTCTATGTAATTTAGACAGTGAGACTTTCAAACTGTGAAGAAAGGTATCAACTTATCTAGTGCTTGAAAAAACAAGCTCCAGCTTTGTTATCAAACCAAAAAGTTTAATGCACACTGCAATCCAAACAGGTTGTTGAAAGTGTTTACGTATGCGAGGTGCAACCAATAGTTTTCAAATTGAAAATTAAGTGAAATCTTACATATTGTTTTTTTTTCACGCCCATGCACTGTATTGTTTTTTATGCACATGTACTCTGTGCCATTTTGGCTTAATGACCTCAACAACAGTGACCCAGCAAGTCTGGATTGCAACTGCTGAATGCTACAGTCAGTGGCGTACGCAGAAAATTTCAGAGGGGGGACCAAAGCATAGTAGTAGCCAGGGGGAGCCAAAGAGGCCATGCCTCCCCCAGATTTGTAGAAAACATAGTCATTTTGTGCTTTGAGAGGCGTTTTTCTAAACAAATTAATGTTATTCACCTGAAATTAAACACTGCCGAATACTGACAGTATACACTGTCGAATACTGTTTACACATTTTTTCTTTTTAGGGTCTGAGGGGGGGACCATGGCACAGTGATCCCATTCCTCCGTTCGCTAGTGGCTACAGTTGGTTAAAACTTTCTCATCTGAATAACTTCATACATCTTAGGTTTATCTTGTGCTGTGACTGCATACATCAGGCTTGTTTATCGTGAGCTATTATCTTTTCAAACATTGCTGTTAGGTATTGTTGCGATCGGAAATCCCGAGCGGCAAGTGCGCAAAGCTTCGCACCGTGGCAGCAAGCAACAATAGAGATCACTCGACGAGATCACTTTATTATTGCTTGTTCGTGCCACATACATATATTTTTGTTCTTCGCGCACATCCCGTTCGTGGTGAATCACGCAATCAACGCAACACCACCGGAGAGGTTGCAACAGTATGTCTTCACTTTGTTTTAATTTCCTTGTTCTATTAATTCATGCATGTTTTTGTCACTTGCAGAAAACGAGTGTTTCAAACCTTTTATGAATTCTTTCTTTGTGTGGCTTTTTTTCTGCAATGGCTTCTGACCAGCACATTTCGGTTTCATTTGAAGATTTTTGCGACATCTATAAGGAACACCTTTGGTCGCTTGGAGTAAGTCCTCACCTTTTCAGGGCACTTCATTACAAGCTGCAAAATGAGGTAAGGCATACATGGGGGTTTGTTTTCTTTGCCCGAGGTGATTTTTCAATAAAACCAGAGTAACTTGTGAGCAAAGCGCGAAGGTAATTCAGGGAAAACTACGGTATATTTGCTTCAATGTGTAAGATTGTAAATCGTTATGGTGTAGGAAAGTTTCAAAAGTTCTTTTTTTTATGAACAGATTTTCGACGCCGGTGATTTCTTCTGCTTGACTATTGACGAAGAAAGCGAAGAACGATCTCTCAAAGCAGTTGTTTCCGCCGAGGATGGCGTACGCGTTTCCGATGCGAACAGCATATTTCTTGTCGACCACATGTGGTCATACAAATTGTGCAACGTTCGCGAGCAGCTTTGTCAAGCTCCAGGTGCGATGGAATTTTAAAACAATTGCTTCCCTTTGCTGGTAGCCAGTAGTGTCCTGCGCGGGTTGAAAAGGTTTTTGTCAGCTCCTGCCCCGCACCCACAGGAATTTGATAATCTTGCCCGCTCCCGCAGACTTCTAGCCCCCACCATCGTAACCTGCACCCACCTTACCCCGCACTGCTTCCATCTCAAACCTGCACCTGTCACTGTGTGTTTGAAAGCCATTAAAACCTCATGCAACGTCTTTCGTCGCTGGTGGCAATTTATTCACTGACTCATTTCAAAGCTAACGGAAACTCTGAAAAAACACTTAAGTAAAAATGTGAAACGTTTTAGTCAACCTTGATCTATACTTGCTTAGCTTTAAGAGCACTGTTAAAAAAGAGCATGGGGTTCACTGATGAGCTCCTGAAATTTGCTCTTCTGCTATTCAAGATCAAGACATGCCCAGCTATGCTATACACTCGTGCACGAGCAGCGCTTGTTGCCATCACGCAGAACGTATTCTTGCAAGATCAGTGAGAGCTGGGAACTGGAATCTGTGGTGGTCTCACCACCACTTAACACCCTTGCAGCACAAACTATCTGTAGCACTGAGTTTCTTTCTCATGGCAATTTCACATACGTTGGGTCAACATACAGTTAATACCCACACGGAGAATTCCTTATCCCGACCCACCCTGCACCAAGTTCATTTCGCAACCGCACGGGTAGCACTGCGGGTTCCCGCCCCGCAAATGCTGGTGCCCGCAACCCACGCATTCTATTAGCCAGCGGTTGCTGCTATTGTTGTTCAGAGTACTTTGGAGGAACCTGCAAAAAAGATTTTGACGAAGAGGAAAATTGAATTTCCCGTTCGGTCTGCTTGTTCATTATTCGTACAAAAAGTGGAAGGAGCATGGTTCATTGTCAACAGGTCCGCAGCCACGGGGGGCTTTCTGGGAAGTTTCCACCAAATTTCGTTGTGCCCAGAAAATTTTGTTTTAAACATTTAATAAAAGCAAAATTCTTCCCTCCAGAAAATGTAATTTGCTGCCCCAAACCTTAAACCTAGTTGGGGGCCTGATTTTCAATTGACTGGAAACGAGAAATTGAAACAATCACTCTCTGTTTCTTGTTGATTAACAACATTCAAGTAAAATCGGAAAATTCTGTTCAGCTGGTTCAGTTGAAATATAACGGTCGCTCTGTGCAAAGCCACTGGCGACGTTCATCCCTGTCATGCAGCAATAACTTTCCGCTGAAAAAATGGAGTGGAGAAATTGTTCCGCTGAACGAAATTGGTCAGTGTTGCAAGAAGCCTGATACCTGATCTGTTTGACTTTCTTCTTGATAAAGCTTTACGCCGTCAGTTGCTTTTTGTAAATTCTAGAATCCAACGAAATTCCCTTCTGTCTAAATTGGTTTGAAAATAGGTGTAAAGCAAAATGCTTGTGTAGTTTTGCTAAAATATCCGGCATTATGCTTTTCGACGAAATGCATTTGCGAAATCGACGGGCAAGCGTGCGAAAAAGCACAGCAACCGGAGTCCAGCTTGAAATTTTTTAATGGTGCTCAAGAACGCAACTGGCAAAGGCAAGGTTGAGAGAGTCTTGTCAGCATTTGTAAAATTTTCATGTCATAGCAAATCGGAGCAGGTTTTTTCAAACAGGCAATCGTGCAAAAGAGATCTTTCTGGCTGCACCAGAAACTGTTTTGTCAAGCTCACGAAGAACGCGCGCAACACGCTATTAGACAGGGTTCCCACGCAGTATTGAAAAAGTATTGAATTTCAAAATTCACTTTCAAGACCTTGGAAAAAGTATTGAATTTGGCCAAAATGTGTATTAGGTGTTGAAACAGTATGGAAAAGAAATCAGAAGTATCTGAGCAGACTTTTACTCTAAGGAAAGCACTTCATCATTACGCAATGTGTAAAATTGAGTTTTATGATTAAGAATTTCGAAAAATGAAGAGAAGTAATGGCATTGAACTTTTTTAATTTAGTATTGAAAAGGTGTTGAAAAAGTATGGAAAATGATTTTCTAGAATGTGTGGGAACCCTGTATTAGAACTTAGAAGTTTTTGCCTGCTGTTTGGTACGCCTGACATGAATCTAGTTTTTTACGTTTTCGGATAGTGCCTGAGTGTTGTGTGCAGCCCACGCTTGCGCGAGTTTGCCGAATTCGTTTTATCCAACGCGCATGCAGGAGCGCTTCCCGCATCCGTTTCTTCCCATGCCCGCCACACCAGAGGTGGCCGGAGTCACATTGTCGGACTCCGACTGCGTTGCTGTATATAAAATTTGAAATTCGGATCCAGCTCCGAAGTTTTTTCCAGGGTCGCGAGTCGCAGGTAAAATATCGGACTCCAGCTCCGGCATTGGCCTTTCCAAAATTTCCGACTCTGACTCTCGACTCCGACCCCCTTAAAATAAAGGGAATTAAATTTGGCTGTTGTCAAAATCAATGGAAATCGTGGTGCACAGCAAGAAGTCTCTATTTCAACGAATGTTTCAAAAGAAATTGTACTATTTCAACAGGAATTCCCAATTTAGGAGTGTGATGTAAAAAACGATCCAATTGGACATGTGGAGTCGGACAAAAAATCCTACTCTCGACACCTACTCTCAGTGTTGTTAGGAATCGGACTCCAGGCAAAAACCTCCGACTCCGCAACCCTGGTTTTCTCAAATCTGAGAATCCGACTCCTGTTCAAACTCCGGCAACCATCGATGCCACCGAACTCCAGCATTTTTTAAACTTAAGCAGTGACGTTTATAAAGACCACGCAGACTCCTGCCGGAAATAAAAAGCGACTCCAGGTCCATGTTTTCACAACATTTTCACTCCGCGTCCGAAAAAACACGCAAAATCATAGGCGTAGGCTGGAGGGCCATGCCCCCCAAAATTCTAGCACACCTTGTCGTTTTGTGCATTGAGACTCGGTGTCCCAAACCAAATACTGTTGCTCGCTTAAAGTCAAACTATCTGGCCTCCCAAGATTTTTGGGCCGGCTATGCTACTGCACAGAATCCTGGCGGCGTCGACCACATCTGCGCCACACAAGTCATGACCTGTTTTCGCAGGTTTGGTGTCGCGCTTGTCCGAGATGATGGGCTACTCAGTGCATGGCGAATGCTTCGACCCGGACGACGACATTGTCAAAACCGTGGCGGAGGAGCTGTGGAAGTACAACCAGACCTACTCCCTGCCAGCAACTGTAAGTAAACGCAAGGCGAGCGCAAGCTGAGGTGTCGGAGCTTCAACTACTCAAGCGCAGCTATTGCTGTTGTGTTTGTCGTGGCGTTTTTTTACTTGGTAGCTCGTTTCCTCAGTTTTTTTTCCATTCAAAGCACGGCTACTGTTATCCAAATAAAAAAACAGCTGCTCGTCAAATAATCCGAAAACATACCTTATTTTTCACAACGCCTGCGAATCTTCCTGACATTTGCATTTCAGTTTGCTGCCGCTGGATTCTTCATCGAAATTCAACCATTGACATATGCTGGTTACGGTGACTGTGCATTTATATAAAACAGGTCCGTGGTATATTTGCTCAACTCATATGTCGCGTTTATCAACAAAGCAGCAACACCGTATCCTCATTTACGACGGTACTCGCCTCGTCGTGTGTTCTGCGCGGTTTTTTTCTCATTAAAAGTTTCCGACTCACCTGCAAAATCAGACTCGTACCCTGACTTAAGCAACCATGCACTTGTGCTAGAACTCGACTTCGTCTCAACGCGTTTCTGCGCAGGTCGCGTCGCAACGCGACGACAGGTCCGTCTGGTACGTGCTCGACGAGTTCGGATCCCGCATTCGTCATTCGGACGAGCCCTCCGTTGCCATGGTGCCCTTCTATTACCAGCCCACGCAAACCACATTCTCGCTGTTCTGGCCACTGTACGACCTGGATTACGGCGGTGAGACTCGTTTATCCACTGGCGAAGGAAGCCTGTTGTTTGGTCAAAATGCTATTCCAACTGTGGCGCGAGTCAAGTTTTTGCGTAGATGGGTTTATTTCTATGAGACCGACACTCGTTCAATTGCGAGATATTTGAAACGAATCCTGAAAAGTATCCGAACCGTTTCGCACTAACGACCGTTCAACGATTAAGCATTTTCGCGTATGTTGTGTGCGCATCGATTTGCCGTGAACGGGAAACTTACGATTCGCTTGCCGTTTGCTTTCTAATACTTCGGTCACCAATTTTTTTTATTACAAAAGCAGCGCCTTGCATGAAACGAGAGCGATAAAGCAGTGCTGCCTGAGACAAGCAAAGGTGTTGTTTCTTGGAAATAATCCTCCTCAAACGAAACGCACTTCAGGAGTGGCGAAATGACTGAACGCGTCGCTGCGCAGATGATCTGCGCCTCAAGCTCATGTTGGCGTGTGTGCGACGATTTAAATGTCGTCATCGCTAAGTCAAAAGTTGGAAATTGACTATCTTAGATAGAAAAAACAATAAAAAGTTAGATGGTCCAACTGTAACTGTGAGATCGTGTTTTGAATAATGCAACTTCGAACTTAACTTACGAACTGCTTTTGAACGATGCAACTTACGAACTGCTCTTCAATGCCATCGCCCGACGGCCTGCTTTGATCTGCAGATGAGGTTACGCGCGATTTCGCCAACTGCGAAAAAAACCCGCTCGTTCGAAAGTGTCGCTTGTTGCCATGGCAGCTGGCGGATCTCAGCGATGTGCCAACGAAACCTGAACTGCTCAGCGACGAGAAATATCAGGTTTTCAAATAAATAAGTAATTTCTCTTCTACACGCGCTGCTTGTACTTTTGTCGATGTAGCGAACGGTCGAAAGCAGTGTGACGCAATCGCAATTAGACTGTCGTTCAAATTCGTGTTTGCACTTTTCGTTGACGACTGGAATGAGACATTTTGGAATTATGGATTTTATCAGCGTTTAGCTCATCTTGCATTTTCCATCACATGCCATTGTAATTGCCGTTTGTATATTTTTGTTCTGATTATCACTTTTTTCTCTTTGCGATCTGGGTTCATCCACAATTCATCTTTGTTGCTGAGGATTAGTATGTCATAATCGCGCAGAGTTTAGAATTACCCTTTTGATGTGAAGTGGCCGCAATAGTTGCGCGCGAATCACGTCTTGTACCTGGCTAAGCAAGAGCAAACGTATGCTAATAACATTCCCAGCATATTGAATGATAATTGTTTTTTCTTAGCGTTTTGTTTGACAGAAAATTCAAGCCAAGACTGAACGAACAAGTAATGGCTGCAGATTTCGGAACTGCCCTTTTGATGAATAAAATCATGAAAATGAATAAAATGTGATTATTTTGATTTTGTGACCATCGTTCAGACGTCTGTGAAACTTCATGCAGTTCCCAGAGTTGAAAGATGTAAACTTGAAAAATCCCCTGTAATTTCCCCAAGCGTGTTATGTACAGAATTTCAATATCCAGCGTTTACACATCGCCTTCAATTGCCTTTGATTCAGTTGGGCGGTGATACAAACTGTATTTTTTGATACACACTGTACTTTTTGTGTTTTCTCGGCAGTTACAGGAACTGTGTTTGCCACCAGCGTGATTTGTTTCAACTTGATATTTTTTAGTTTTTTTTGCTTGAATTCGTTCAGGAAAGGTTTAACTTCGCGAAGGAAAGCATGCCGGACGAATCCGAATGCTACCGTCCGGACAAAAAGAAGCTGAAGGTCTTCATGGATTTGCACGCGAACATGTTGACTGATGACGAGTCGTTTGAATTGGTGTCAAGCGAGGATGAAGCGGACGTTGTTTACACGAAGGAAAAGATTAGCGATTTTCGGTTCGTCTTTTTTTGTCAACACCACTTTCTCGAACGAATTAAGTGTTGATAACAGTGCGTTTTGAGTTGACGCGGCAAGCTGAAATTAAACGAGCATTCCTGCCTCTAAAAATTCCAGATCATCGTTCTTCTCCACTCGGGATGTTGAGGACTGGCGTCTCTTGCTGGAGAATGCACGTGCACATATAGCACTTAATTAAACTTTGCGTCATTCTGTATTTGTGATATGTATTTGTGCTGTGGCGATATGCGAAAACGACATTTCAACCAGNGTTGAGCAAGCAACCGGGTCCGTCCCCGATTTTCTGCGTTTTTCACGAGAACTTGCGCGTGAACGCGATTAGCGGATCATGTTTTGGCACACACGGGGGTGTCACGCCTAAGGTTGGTTGGCCACTTTTGAATAACACAGTTTGATAAAAAGATTTT
>JGI24021J15306_10013684_pt1 | contig 10089 bp, 6 predicted proteins | sample Ectturendosymbi1_FD_15306 | JGI IMG/M metagenome (IMG submission 15306) | reverse complement strand
CCAGTTCGGTAGTATCTCCACTTCATTCTGACGATATCCCCTGAAGAGTGTCAGACGAAAAGCTTTGGGATGAATCTCCTACTTCACGCCATCTTAAAGTTCTGTACCACCAAACGTCTTTTCAAATGTGTAAGTCCTCTGCTTTTAAACTTCATCGAAGGGGTCCCTATGAGAAACTGTAGTGTGCAAGTACTCTGCTTTAAAGGGGGCTCCCAACAACTGCAATGCGTAAGCACCTTGCTTTCACAAGAGCCCCCAACACCAATTGTAATGTATAAGTACCTTGCTTTCAAAGTGGCCCCCAACAGTAAATGTAATGTAAAATCATTGCTTTCAAAGAGGCTGCAAAGAGCAATTGTAATGTGCAAGTACGTTGCTGTCAAAGTGGCCCCAGCAGCAATTGTATTATGTAAGTACCTTGCTTTCAAAGCAGCCCCCAACAGCAATTGTAATGCGATAAGTACTTTGCTTTCAAAGTGGCCCCCAACAGCAATTGTAATGTGTATGTACCTTGCTTTCAAAGGGGCCCCAACAGAAACTGTAATGTGCAAGCACTATGCTTTCAAATGGGTCCAAACAGCAACTTAATGTGAAAGCACCTTGCTTTCAAAAAGGCTCCCAACAGCAACTGCAACGTGTAAGTACCTTGCTTTCAAAGGGACCCCCAACAGCAACTGTACTATGTAAGTATTATACTTTCAAAGGGTCCCCACCACCATCTCCAATGTGCATATAAAGAAAAGCTTCAAACCAACTTCAATACCTAAAAAATTGTGGGTTGAAATTTTTTCCAAAAAGTTCTGAAAAGACCCAATCAAATATGAGCAAATATTTATACCAAATAATGACTTTTTACACCAAATGATAATTTTTTATACCAAAGGACGACATTTAGGGATTGAAGCATTTGGTTCATTGATAATTTTATGAAAATGCCACAGTTGAACATAAAGTATCCAAGTGGAGCAACAAAATAAGGACGAATAAAGGCTGGTGAAAAATGTAAAGGTCTCCTGGACAGATTTTATTGTTTTACAGGTGGTAGGCTACTGGTGAGCCTACAGAGGAGAGTGCAGCTTCAAGCACCCAAGTTGTTAATAGTAGCTGTGTCTGTTTAGTGCATAATCAGATGAGCCAAACACAAAACTCAAGTTTTATAAAAATGAATTTGATAAATACATGCATTAGAATATTCATATTTTTGTCCAATGATTTCTTTTTTTATGTCTCTGAGTTGAAAAGATTAGACAAATTTCTCATTTCCTGTGATGTTGTACCTTAGTAAACATTTCAATCAGAAAATAAGACAATATGCAATTGTTATAGCAGTGACCACACTACATCTTTTAATTTATAGAACATTTTCTTAGTTTACAAAGTAACTTTGTATTACTGCAGTTGTGCTGCACACTGTGCAGCGACAGACTGTTAATAAGAAAGGCTACATTCATGCTTCTTACAGTATCGGATAGCAGAAATGGCATTTTTGAGTATTATGAGTAGCCTACTCATTTTTTCTACAGATATTTCAGTTATTTCACGTGGTTTGAATTTAGCCCATGCTTGAAGTCACATGTTATTTGAAGCTTGACTAGTAAGTGGTTAGTTTAAGGTAGACTTGCTTGATTATGTTAAAGTTTTTTTGACAGCTCTTAGCCAATATAACTTGAACCGTTCTTTCTTAGCACGGATTTAATCAGTTGTGTGTGTTTCTTGCTAGAAATGTTTACGATAAGGTATACGAGGAATTATTTCCTACTTTTGCACATTTTTCAAACAACTTGTGTCAATGCAAGATGAGGGCAGCCTTGACTCATCCAACCTCAAAGTTTTCCAAAACAAGTAAGCCTATCAATTAATTACTTTTGTATACTATGTTCTTGCAATCAAAAGGATGTAATTCAAAACAAATTTAGTGTTTTAAATCTTCTTGGTTGTTGTTTATGGTTTCATGTAGTCCCATAAAGACATGAATGTGAACAAATTCAGGATACCAAATACCTGAGCATTTTTGCAAAAGGGGAAAGTGTGGAACTTTCAAAGGAGTATATTTTTAGTTTATTGATGGTGAATGCAGAGAAATGGGGTGCGAAAATAATGAAGTGGGGACGATGCTATTGCCTAATTTCTATGTGTTGCCAGCCTTGTCTCCCAAACTTTAAGTGTTTTCAAAGTTGTGTAGCATGAACACCCTTTTGCATTTACTCTTGCTATGTTAATCATGCTGTAGTCTCAGGAACGTATCCTTCGGTGACCGTATCTTAGGCTTGATCAAACGTGCTTATCACGGTTGGCTGAGTATAATGACGTCATCAGAAGGCCCCCCTTTTTGGTCTTGCCTCGGGCGCCCCCAACTTAACACCCACCACTGTGAAGACGTTACACAATGCACAATTTATTTACATACAACTCCATTATTGACCAGTGGCGTAGCCACTAGCCAGCCCAAAAATTTGGGGAGGGCGAAAAATTTGGGGGATCCAAAATGTTTGATTTTAGGCTAATAGCACTATTCTGTTTGGAAAAACGCCCCTCAAAGCCCAAAATGACTATGTTTTCTAAAAATTTTGAGGGGGCATTGCCCCTCTTCCCCCCTGGCTACACCTATGTTATTGATATTGGGTGGCCAGAATGTAAAATCTATTAACCAATACAAACATCTGGGGATTGTATTGGATACTGAGCTCTCAGATGACAAAGACATTCAGAAACAACTGCGATATCAATAGTGTGCAGCAAACAAACTGCGAGCCTCTTTTTCCCGATGTTCAAACGCAGTTAAAAATGTACTTTTTCATTCCTTTTGTACGCCCATGTATGTATGGCAATTAAAAATGATTTCGTGTTCAGCAGCATAATCACCACAAATATTCAGAAGACAATGCAGCCCACTAATACTGGGCAACACATAGAAATTAGGCAATAGCATCGTCCCCACTTCATGGACAGAACACACAAATATCATCAGCATTGGTCACTGCAGTAAAATGCTTAATCAGAGTTTTTTCGGACATAAACCGGTATGGATCAAATATTTGGACAGGTCTACCGGATTAGGATCGGACCGGATTACTCAATGAAAATTTGGGACTGGATTAGGATTGCAAAAATCTCCGTTTTGTTCGACACTGTCATCCCATGACAACGACTTGAACCGAACCTGGAAACTAGAGATGGCACGGGTCGCTAACAGTCCAGTCTTCGGTCCGTCCGCTAAGGTTTTGAAAAAGTCCGCTAGCAATTTTTTTAGCGATGACGTCATTCCGGGCCGCTACGGGCCGCTGCAGTCTGCTCGACTAAAATTTTTGTTTTTTGCAAAGTTTCACAATCTAACAACAAATATTTTTTGCTTGCCGTTCTGCCAATGTTCCGTTTCACTTGTTTCCACGCAAATCAGTGAACCATGTTAGGAGTCAATCACAGCAACCAACATTTTCATTTATAGTCTGTCGCCGAGGTTTAGGACAAGTATTCCCAAACTTTCTACGGCCGTGCACCTTCAGGATTTCGTTATATGAGCATGTTCCCCTAAAATTTCTTATGACAGAAAGGCTGAGGAAAATAAAAAAATATATTTACTGTACCAATGAATAAGCATCTACTGATTTGGAAAATAATACTCAATCACTGATAGTGATGTTGACCTAACTCCATGTTATAAATAAATGCGAGTATTTCGAAATGAATAACATGCAAACATAATTTTTCTCTTCCATTGCTAGCCTCAAATGTGCCCTTTCAGATAGGATAATCTACCCCTAGGGGTACATGCATCCCATCCCAGTTTGTGAACCCTTGGTTTGATATTATCTTAGGTTAGGGTTTAAGGCAGGAGTCACCAAATTCCTGCATCAAACTCAGAGCTGCTTCTTGGTACAGATTCATGCGAAAGTCTACCAATTTGATGCACACACTTCTGAAAATAAAAATTTGTGTGATTTATCTTCATATGATGTCATCATTAAAATTAAAAATCAAAGATATTCATCATTGTAAAGAAACTGATCATGTTTATGCTATTGTCAGAACAGGCCATGGGCAACCCACATGGTGACGGTCCATACCGGCGACCTATTTCTGGCGAGCACCATCTTGTTGGTGACCCCTGGTTAAATGGTTTAGGCTTAGTTGGTACGTTAGGTTACTAGCAAGTGTAGTGCAGCCTGGGGCACTCTTGTCATGTGTTAGTGTCATGCTACAGGCATAGGGCAAATAAGTTTTCAAAATTGATTAATGAAGGCCCCTTGGTGAACCTGTGTCTATTTTGCCGCCATCTTAACTATTTTGCCACCATCTTGGCGCCAAAATAGATACTGCCTACTTTATATTACGGGCCGGTCCGGTCTAGAAAATATAATATGTTGTAGTTTGGCATAAACAGGCCGGGCAGTTTCATGTTAGCTTGGGCCAGGCTGCAAAACTGCTGGCCCGTGCCATCTCTACTAGCAACACTGCTCGAATCGCGCAAGAAGCGCATGCAGCTGAAAGTTTAAAATCCACTTCAGCTTATTTGGCGTGTTATTCGGTTCTTTTGATATTTTCATGGCTTTGCTCGAAAACTCTGAACTGAAGACTGACTGACTCGTGTTTTGCATGAATCTATGATCATGCAGGGGCTGTATTTTGTGTTGTACGGTGAAATTTTACCCTGATTTTGTCGTTGGTGTTTTATTCATTATTGTGCAGTATAAATAAATCGTTTACAAATTGCAGTGTTCACACCGTAGTTTCCGATGTGCGTAACTGTATCGTACGTAGCCGTGCTGTTCATTCATTCATTCATGTTTATTTGGAAAAGCATTTGAGAAAGTTGGTACGCCGTATTCAAATACAATACTGTTAGTGTTTGAATACAATCATGGATCAGATGTAAAGCAAAAACTTGTTTATGTAACTACACTAGAATTTGCCTAATTCGTCACGTCAAGGGGATTAGAAAAAAGTGACGACTTAGGCAAAGTAGCGAATTATGCACACAGGTAAAACTATCGTAGCAGCTCGTATACTTTATCATAGTAACTCATATGGCTACATAGTACTCTTATTTGCAGTCAAATACAAGTTTTACTTTAGGCAGTGTCTATTTTGCCGCCAAGAGATGGCAGCAGCAAAAGGCTGGTAGAAAGCAATTAAATATAACTAAAAGATAAACCCACAACCAAACCCTAACCGTAGCCCTAAGCTAACCCTATTCCTAACCTAACGCTAAGCTAACCTAATGCTAAGCTAACACTAAAACCTAACCTCACACTAAGCTAACCTAATCCTAACCTAACAACACTAACCCCTAAAGGTAACACCTAAGCGGAGCCTAGAAAAAAGCAAAGAAAAAACAATGAAAGTTGGCAAGGCAAGAGTCAAACCGCCAACCAATGGCATAGCAGCCGTGACACTTAACCGTTACACCACGAGCAGGACAGCGTGTTCCTGACAAAGTGACCTTTTTCTATGTATTGCGTCATGCCACGAGACTGAATGTTTGACTGGCGGCACAATAGCTCCAGCCGATCTGTTGCCGCCAGCATCTTGGCAGTAAAAAGACACTACCTTTACTTGATGACATTATGGTTGTTCACTAAATTAAACTCTTTATTCCTCTACTCTGTCTAGACTACTCCATTTAATCTAACACCTTTCAAATCTTTAACAAATTTTAAAGACTTCCCACATTCTCTTAATGGGGAGTTGGGTTGCGCTTCGCACCACGTGCATAAATTTGATAACAAATTGCAAGGTGCAACAATTCACAGAAAAAGATCCGTAATTTGTTTGAATTCCCACAAGCACTAGCTGTTTAAACATCAAAAGTAAAACTGCAAATGACATATTAGCTGAACAAAACGCTTCTCAGGAATAGAAAGAGGTGACGAATTGAGCAAATTGACAAATTAGATGATGGTAAATTAGACGCACAGAAATGTACACAAAAGATAGGAATTCTGCCAGGACTGATGAAAAAGTATCGAATTAAATAATGATGTATTAGACAAATTCTACTGTACTACAGTATAGTACTGGGTCACCTAAAATAAGCAGGGGTCTTCCAGTTAACTGCCTAGACTAGTAGCTCCATCCCAAGAGTGAAATAGTGCTAGTAGTAATTTATTGACAACAGAGTGATGATGTATTTACATTTTTGAAATGAGCAGTCTACCAGGACTTCAGGGACGTAATGAGGGGTCAAGGAGGGCACCATGCATTGGGCACTGAGTCACTGGGTGTGCCAAAAAGTCCCAACATGTTGCAAGTACTTCCTTTAATGTGACAGTACATTTACTGACAAAAGACTTGGTTTGAACATGGGGATGCTAAATTTGTTTCTTGCCCTGGGTGCCAACTAACCTCAGTGTGCCCAGCTGCAGGACCCTGTAAAAACAGAAAGGTCATCATTTTAGGTGTGCCTAAAAGAACTGATGTTTCGTAGCTGGAGCTGTATACAGTGAATGTAGACAATTTTTGTTGGAGGTTCACTCCAGCTATTGATTGTTGGTATTCTTCCAATTTTGAACAGAAAAAATATGTGCTAATACATTTGACATGCATCCAAATTATTATATAGGACAAAGGTCAAATGTAGTACTACTACCTACTACTAGTGGGGTTGCCAGATCATCTGAAAATTTTTCCAGGACATTTTTTCATTTTGCAATTATTGAAATTTTACTTCATGCTTACTTTGAATATTTTTTAGATACAGTAACGCAGCACATTTTTTCAAACAAACATTGTTGATAACAATGGGTACTTTTTATAACACAACTGTTTAAGATGGAACAAATCGTTATGTTATTCTGTTCAATTAGATTGTTTAATCTTGATTTTTGAATGTTCAATATAATCAATAGTTCAACAATGAACAATTTCACAACTGTTCAAGAACTTTCAAGGACACTGGAAAATAACAATGTTTTTCAAGGATCAAGGTCATAACCAGTTTTAACTAAATTTGAGGAATGTCCTTGGCACTCAAGGATGTTTGGCAACCTTAGTCACATGCTATGGATTTTTGTTTTTCAGTACAGGGGTGTCCATACCATTTTCAAAGTGGGCCAAATTTGATTATGTGAAGGTGCTCATAGGCCAGCAGTTCCATCTGACATTTTTTATTGTAAGGTGTAAGTTAGCATGGCCCAGGTATTTTGCATTGGGTTTGAAGCAGAATCACCAATTTTCTATGGCTTTCATGTTCATATTTGCTCTCATGCATCAAAATACAACAGGGAATGTCTTAAGTAGCAAGAAGCCGGTGTTACTGTGACACAAGCATAATCTAGGCTTTGGTATTGCCATATACAACACAATTTAAAGCCAAAGCTGTGGGCCATGTGAAATGTACCCATGGGTCATATTTTCTCCTGCAAGCTGCACTTTTGACACCCTTGGCGTATGCAGTATACTCACAAAAGAAAATAGTGAATCTTCTCAATTGTTTTTCTTTGTTTTCAAAAAGCCTTGATTTTACGTAGCATGCAAATCTGTGACAATTCACCACAAGGGCAAGCAGCTAAATCTAATCAAAGTATTTACTAGGAAATCAATTTCACATTAATTACACATTTTCAGTCATGTAAATTGCAAGAAAAAGCTTAAGGGATGGGTGAAATAATGAAAAGCTAAAGCAATACTTTGTGAAAGCATCTGGATGGCAGTTTCAAACACACTACATGCTATCTCAATCAAGGCTTTTTGAAAACAAAAATAGCAATTGAGAAGATTTTAGTATTTTATTTTATGAGTATACTACATCAGCCAAGGGTGTTGAAAGTATAGCTTGCAGGCCAAATGTGGCCTATGGGCAAATTTCACATGGCCCACAGCTTTGGTTAAGTCATGCTGTAGTTGGCATGCTTTGTCAAAGTCTTGCTTTAGCTTTTCATCATTTCACCCATAAGCTTTTGCTTACAATTTACAGGATTTAAAAAGGTAATTAACACAAAATTGATTTCCTAGCAAAATACTTTAAGATTAGATTTAGCTGCTTGCCCTTGTGGTGAACTGTTACTGAAATGTAAATATGTGCAGTGGAATCAGTATGAAGTTATGAAAGCAGAGGATGGCATGCAGATGCCTGAAAAGCTCTATACCAACTCATGGAAATCTGTGTTACATTTCTTCCTAAATTGTTGCAGGTTATGTCAGTGTTTGTTTGAAATAAGTCGTCAGTATTTTTTACATTGCACCATGCATTTTATGCATGCCTATGACTATTTTAAACATGTACATCTTGTATGTTAAGTTCGTTTTGCAAATATTATGTGGAGAGCTTGTACTTACTAAATCTTCACAATTAGAGCAATTTTGTTACCTTTTAACATGTTTATATGAATTTTTATCTTTTGGAAAAAGTGCTGGTAATCAGTGACAAGTTGCATGTAACACAAGCACTTTAGGTATGACATGTATGACAAGGCAGCCAGGCATGGTAAACCAGATGTGATAGCTGTTTAGTGGGAAAGATATGGCTTGTAGTGTGCACAGTTACTGGTGCTTTATGGTTGACTTGGAATGGCATCTCAAATCCTGGTGGGGACAAAATTTGGTGGCTGTGCGGTCCAGCATGCTGCACAGAGAACAGACAATATTCCTTTCATCCTGACCTGTTAACCTGTTGTGTATTGCCTAATTCAAAGAGTAGTTTATAACAATGTTGCGATTTTTCTCCAAGGATGCTAACAAACTAAAGGGATGAATTTGCCTGGTAGCGTGATACAAAAGATCACAAAAAAATCTCATATGCCTTTCCAATGAATCCAGTATGGGTGAGGTGATTGATACTAGGTTCTTGGATAATGGTGACCAGCAATTTTGATGCAGTGCTGCAGTTTCAGATCCGGATGTATAGGTCTATTTGTTATAGTTTTGTTCCATACCCAATGTTTATCTGTACTCTTCTGACTATGTTACACTTTTGATTGGTCAGCTTCACAACACTATACACATTTAAACTACCCCAGTCAGACCAACATCTTTATTTTGACAAAAGTAATCTAGTGCATCTACTTATGACCCAAAATTTCTTTAGGTGCAATCTAATGGCATTGTACTTCTGTATGGAAAGATCCTTAATTTTGGATACTAGTCTGGATTGTGTGGCACTTGTTGACCAGCTATCATTTGTGACAAAAAAATTCCATGTATGGCAAGTCATGTGTAATTGCTTCTCAGTGTGAAGATGATGTGTGGTGCATGAATCTCTGGTGTGTAATTGTGGACTTCATATTGTTTTCTAATTTCAGCTTGAGAAAATTGTCGAAAAAGAGTAAAAACTTCTTTGGCAAGGTTGATTTTCTCATCTTTTATGATGTTCAAAACTCTGTTTTACATATATCCCACCTCACTTGTGCCATGAATTTTAGACTGGTAGTGGTGACTCTTCATTTTTTGAAGTTGTTCTTAATGCCCTCATTCACTTTTCTTTCAAACAGCTTTGTGCTTCTGCACATATTGTATATAGTCTAGAAAAAACTTTAGCATAAGTTGGTTCAATGAATGCTTTGCAATTAGAGCTTAGAAATATTGAAAGGAATCTAGAGCACTGTGTGGAAGCTGAAGCTTATCGTGCAGATAAATATGGTAAGTGCTTCATGTTTATGGTAATTTGCTACAATGATAAAGCCAAGCAGTAAATATGATTTTGTGCTTTATTGTTTTACTAATTTGCCTTGAACTTCTGTGGTAAATTGACAGTCTACGTGTGTATTTTGACAGGAGGTTGCACTTGTTCCTACCTATTTATGTTGACCTATTTGTACAAGAAGTTTTCTTATGCTGTTTAGTGTTTATAATACGAAGAATTGTAACTTCGTACATGAGGACATGTTGCTCACTCTTTGAACAAGGATGCTGCTGATTAGTTTTTCTGTGTTAAAACAATCCTGTGGAATAAAAAACTTAAATCTTAAAATCATGCATTGTAATGGCAAATGTTTTGTTTAGAACTTAGAAGGTTAATTTATGAATGTTGTCATTTATACTAAGCCCTCATAAGACTGTCTATTGAAAGAAATCCTTTCTCAGCACAGAATCAGACACTAAGATCTTACAGAGTATATATTTTGCCTACAAAGTAGGCATCATCAGCTCTTATTC
>JGI24021J15306_10013683_pt1 | contig 10090 bp, 4 predicted proteins | sample Ectturendosymbi1_FD_15306 | JGI IMG/M metagenome (IMG submission 15306) | reverse complement strand
CAATTTTGGAAGGTTCTCAGACTGGCAGCAGTGCAATACTGTAGCTTTGATTGTATGATTCTTTGTCACAGTGAAGTACATGTCTTTCACCTGTGGCTTGAGTAATGCAAAAATATCGGTATCAGTTATCAGTAGGGCAATCATTTTTTTGACCTCAAAACTAAAAATTTTGACTTCATAATTTGCAAATTTTGACTTGTAAATTTTCTGTGTTTGCAACTGCAAAATAATTCAGCCTAAGATCTTCAGGTTAACCCAGAAGCATATTCATGCACTCTATGCTTCGAAAATTGTGAAAATTTGGTTGTTTGACTTTGGGGATGATATATTGAAAAGTACATTAATAATTACAGTAGAGTCAAACCTGAGAACATAATAAAGTTGAAACACTGTATGCATAATGGATTGAGCTTTTACCAAACCACGTATTGTTAAGACCACGTTTCTTGCCTTACCATGCCTATCCTACACAATATTTAATCGTCCAGTAGTGGGTAAAACAATATTATTACATCTAAAATCGTAATAAACCCATTATTATAACTGAACTGCAACTAAACGTGCAAGAGCATATCAATATGTTGTTGCAGTTTCAATAAAATATCGATAAAGAGAAAAAAACTGTGCTGCATGAAAAGTTTGACCAAACGATAAATTTTGACCTAATGATCAATTTTGACATTTTTTTGACCTAATAACTTGGGATTGGATTCTCTTATGGTATGAGCGTGAAAATTGGTTTGTGTACGTTTCATAAACTAAAAAAAACAGAAAAATTGTGACTTTTTTATTGACTTTTGGTTGCCTTAGTTATCAGCATGAATTGAAAAGCAGTGGTGTTGGCCCAATAAAGCCCTATTGGTCAAGGTCTACTAACAAACCACAATGGATTTCCAAGAAAGTGGAGAGACAAGATTCTTTTTAAACATTTTTGTATCGTGCTCTTAAGAATCACACACTCAGATGGTTGTCAAGCTTGAACAAAATTGCAATGCATAATATCTTGGTGTTTGAATCTTGAAGTAGGTTGCTGTTAAGAATGTCCTGCTAGCTCAATTTTTTTTCTGCATAACAGCTGCTGATGACCATAAAAAGATCACCACATTTGGTCATATTTACCAGTTTTTTTGCTTGGCATGCCAAGACCTTCAGGCACAATTTTTATCTTTGCTATGCTCATTTTTTATCAGAATTCCAGAGGCTTTTGGCAGTCCACCATGTGCAACCTCTTCCATGCTGAAAAGCAATCATATCTGACTTCGACTAGTCGCCTTGTCATTCATGTCACACCTGAAAATGCTCAAGCCATGCACAATATCTGGTTGGCGACTACCACTGGGTTCTGGCTGGCTTGTAAAGTGAACTGCAGTTTGAAAATAAAGTTTGATTATTCTCATAAACACCTCATGTTTGAAAAGTGTCATGTAGCTGAAAAACAGTTAAGCAAATGGCTGATATTTTCGTTTTGCCATATTGCCAAGGCTCTTCTAAATATTTAGTTGTTGAACTTAGGTTAGTTTGAAATACACATCCTTTCTAAGTTCATAATACACATTACAGAATCTTGCACATGGTCACAATTGCAATTAATGGAATTGCTTCTCAATAGGAAATTATTGCATGCCAAATGTAACATAGCATTTTGCATTGTGCTAGGTGTAACAATTTGTAATTGCGATTGATTAACTGAACAACTGTATTTATTTCTTCTGTAAGTTATGTCCCGTGGTATTATGAGGGGTGGTTCAGACAGAAAAGTCTATGTTGGAAACTTGGGATCAAATGCCTCAAGGTCAGAGCTGGAGGATGAATTTGGTTATTATGGAAAACTAGTGAGCGTATGGGTTGCCAGAAACCCTCCTGGTTTTGCTTACGTGCTTTTTGAAGACGCAAGGGATGCTAGAGATGCATGCAGAGGACTGGATGGAAAGTAAGTTGGTGTATGTTTGTATGATCTAGTTGTTTCATATGAATATGAATTTTACACAGATATATTTTTTATTAGTGATGAAGTATTAGTCAAATTGTGCAATCTAGTTGATAATTTTAATTTGCATTAATGATTTGTTCTCATCCCACACACATGCATATTCCATATATTTAACAAAAATGTGAAAAATTCTGTAAATAGTGGTTTGTGCTAAAATCGCAAGTCTCTTTTTACATTTGGGTGTTTAATATGAATTTACAAGAATTTTAACCATGGACTGATTTCAGAAAAAAAATTGTGGGTTTTAGTTCACAAATGCCGAACTTAAAATATTTCAACTATTTCTTGTATTTGAAAATTGATTTAAAACCCTTTACAGACTGCAAACGCACTATAGTGGCTTGGACTTTTTCCATTCATAACTTGCCGACCGATAGAGCTGTTCAAACCCTCTACAGAAGCAGAAGGTATCCTGGTTCAAATTAAAAAATCTGGGGACTTTTGGGTTTGACCGTTTTTGGTGTGACATAACGACTAGGGGAGGTCGAGGGATTTTGATGACGTCATCAGAGCCTGAAAGAATTCAAGTGGCAATTTACCCGTTCTTTCTTTTGAAATAAACTAAGGGAAAATCAGCATCTTCAGAGCCCGTGAATGGCCATCAAGCGTCAGTGGTTTGCGAGTTACGGCCAATAAACGATAATTAATCCACTGGGGATTTCCTGAATGTGCCATGCAAAATGTTCAAAAGAGATTCAGTCTTCCGACTTTTCTAAAAGTTGAGTTATAACTTAAGTTGATTGGCGGGTATAGACCTCGCTGGTATCTTGAAATCTCCAAATTTTTGCCGTTGATATAAGTCGACCAACACTTCTTGTTTCACAGAGTCATTTGCAATCGCAAAGTGCGTGTTGACATCTCTACGGGTCGAAGTTCGAGTAGGCGAGCTGATAGATATGCCCCAAGATGGAGACCACCACCATCACGCGGCAGAGATGAACGTTGTTACAACTGTGGAGAGTACGGGCACTACTCACGCGAATGTCCTCGCATGAGGGAGTATGTTTTCGCAAGTTATATGTTTGTCATTTGCCACAGTTTTTGTTTTTTTGTTGTGTTTGACGTAAAAGTTAAATGTTTAACTGAACTGAAATGTCGGGAAAAGATACCTTGTGCGTTGACTTGTGTGCAAGCTAACTTAATTTGTATTGGCTGCGGACGGCATGTAATGTTCTGATAAATGCGCACAGGATGCTTGGTAGTGTCAAGCACCGCGTATTTACCGTTCCGTTAAAAGTGTGTAGTACAATAAAGTGTTTGTAGTTTTTAAATGTGAATGTGACGATAGGATTTTAACTGTGATTTTTACCCTCAGCACTTCCAGGTAAATGGTAAGCACGGCAAAGCACGATGTACGTTGAGAAACGTTGGTAGAAAGGCCCATGTATTCCTTGGCGAATGTTCGAACCTTGTAGCACCTCTAATGTTCGTTTGGCGGCGTTGTGATAGGTTTTGTGCAACGGAGTTCATATGCTACTCGTGCTGAGCTCATGAGGGTGCTCTTGCCAACGCTTGAACGGCGTTCTGACCGGTATACGCATTAGCTTTCTACGTTAGCCGTCGAATCTGTTGTACTAGTTGTGTACTTAGTAGTGGTTAAAAATTAACTTTTGAAAAACTAAGGTAAGTGTTGGTTTGTAATTATTATGAAGTGTTTTTCTTGCGTCTGATTGATTTGTTTCGCACTTGAGTAAATTAGCTCAACTTATTTTCATTTAACTTGCACTGTCTATAAATTATACAAATGTCCTTTTTTGTAAGACCGAAGCAAATAGTGTTCTGTGTTAATGCACAAGAATGCTTGACAAGGAAATCTAAAACTTATTTTAGAAGGTTAACGTTAACGAGAACTTCATAAACTACTTTGTTTCTTGCGACTGGTTCTTCCTTGACCTTGACATGTACGCGAAATATTTGCAACAGGTCCAGGAGACGTCGTTCTTATTCAAGGTCATCATCGCGATCCGACTCGAGATCTAGTCGCTCGCGCTCTCGTTCGAGGTCGCGAGGTTATCGAAGAAGGTCAAGATCGGCGTCCGAGTCTAGAAGCAGGTTAGAGATCTACAGCGCGTGGGCTAACACGGCAAGAAGCGATGTTTCCAGGCGGCAAGGAGCAATTTAGTCTCTTCATTAAAAGATAAATCGTTCGTTAGTAGGCGTTGTGTTTCAGGTTTTGTGTCTTGTCTAAAGCCAGGTCTATCGATTGATTACTGGATTTGTGATGACACGATTCCTGACTCCAGTTTATATATAAAACAAAAGTTCGGTGTCCCATCATCGACATTCTTTCCGTTTTTTGTTAGAGTGATTTATCACGCATTTTTAAGCATTAGTGGCCATATCACAGCTTACTGATCACAGGATTAATATGACACACTTTCATGCCCAGGGGTGTGTCAAGCACTTAAAGCTTTTCGTAGAAACATTCCTCGACTGTTAAAAACTATCAACTTAGTTCTAGAGGCTGTAAATTCAGTTTGTCGTGTAGTTAAACGTTACCGGTTAGACTGTGGATATTTTGCACTTGCAGATATTGAAACATCTTAGTCACAAGTTGCATACGGCAAGATTTTACTGTAATCCTTGGCAATCTTGACGCTACAAGAAGTTCTAAACCTTTTTTGTCCCTTGGTATCGTTTTAATTGCAGTTTGGCTCACCCGCTGCCTATGACTTTTTTGTTGGTCGAACATCTATAAAACTTAGAAATTTATGGCAATACAGCGTTGGAGGGTTTTTAATTATTGTATACTGCTGTGAACAGCACCATTTAACTCGGTAATGGTTTTGCATTGCGTCACAGGTCGCGCAGCCGAAGCAGAAGCAAAGACAGACGTTCCAGAGAAAGACGACGCCGGAGGTCGGGCAAGAGTTCCGACCGTTCGAGATCGAAGAGTCCCAGGCGTTCGAAGCGACGTCGCCGCTCGCGATCCTCCAGCAACGAGGGTGAAAAAAGTGCCCAAATTCATAAGGAAAGCCAGTCTGGTGAAAGCGACAAAGATGTTGGCCTCGAAAAGCCTACGGATCGCAAGAAATCGCGCTCACGTTCTGGCAGCAGGAATTCTGATGCCAGCGAGAAAATCCAGCGCAATGAAAACGATTCGTTGGCAGCAACCGATTTGAAAGACGAACAAGCGAATGTGTCTGACAGCGAAACCAGGGAAGTTGACATCAAACAAGAACCAGAACTGGATGATACCTTGAGCAAAGATGAAGCGGAAAAGCCTGCTCAGGACTCTGATTCCGAACGTGCTGGTGTTCCTGTGGAAAAAGATGATGAGCGGTCTAGTAATCCGGAAATGAACAACCACGATGAAGCAGCTGATCGCTCCGATCCGGAAGCGGTGAACGGGGAAGATTCTGCTTCTGAAGTTAATGCCTTTGAACCGAAGAAAAATGATGAGGTTGAAGAAGAGGTTGTCGAGAAAGATGGCAGCGATGCTTCTGATGCTGAGATGCCACCACTGCAGGAAACGAAAAAAACTAACCGTCGCATGGAAGCAAAGGCCCGAAACCATCTTCGCAAGAAAAGACGCGGCAGCGGTTCCGATGATGAAGACAGTGAAATTGATGATGGTGATAAAATGGGCCGCCGATCGTCTCGTGAAAACGACGATCAAGAAGCAGTGAGTCGTTCATCGCCTGGTGACCGATCTGAATCGCCAAGCGTGAGTCGCGGTCACAAAGAGGGAAGAAAGCCGTCTGAGTCCGAATCGAAAGGTTTAGAACTTCTCGGCAGAGAATATCATTCTGATTCAGAGGCAAAGAGCTCTGATGAAAAAGATGACGATCGTTCGGACGTCGAGTCGAAGCAGCGTCGACGCAAAAAGAAGAGCTACCGCGAGGGTTCCAGCACGAAGAACCGCAGGCGAAGGAAGGCAGATCGCTCCGATTCAGAGTCTGAAAAACGCTCGCGCAAAGAAAAGGAAAGACATGCCAAGCGGAAAAAGAAAGACGATCGCTCTGGCTCCGAGTCGAAAAGCCGTGCACGAAAAAAGAGAGGCGACCGCTCGGATTCGGAGTCGAAAAGTCGAAACCGCAAAAGGAGGGACTCCGATTCTGAAGCAAAAGCCCTGGCACGGAAAGAGCGGGATCACAGCTCGGATTCCGAACCGAAAGTCCGCTCTCGCAAGAAGAGAGCTGAGCGTTCGGGCTCGGAGTCGAAAATCCGTGCTCGCAGCAAGCGGGACGACCGTTCCGGTTCCGAGTCGAAAAGTCGTGAACGCGGAGCAAAGGGAAATCGATCCGACTCCGAATCGAAAAGCCGCGCGCGAAGCAAACGCGACGAGCGCTCCGATTCCGAATCGAAAAGCCGTGAACGCAAGACGAGGGTTGACCGATCGGATTCAGAGTCAAAGAGTGGAGCCCGAAAGAAGAGAGAAGAGCGCTCCGCGTCAGAATCGAAAAGCCGTGATCGCAAGAAAACGGAAGACGCTTCTGATTCGGAACCGGCTAGCCCTCAGAAAAAAGGCGAGGATCGTTCAGATTCGGAAACGAAGGGTCGAAAACGCAAAAAGAAAGAGGAACGCTCCGACTCGGAATCGAAAGAACGTCGGGTGCAAAAGAGAAAACGGGATCGGTCCATCTCAGCGGAAAAACGCTCGAAGCGTCGCGGGAGAAGAGCGCGCTCTGAAAGTTCGAGCAGCGAGGACCGCTCGGGCAGGGACCGGTCTCGTTCGCGAAGCACCAAAAGAAAGCGTCGCGAACGCAGCCCGTCCCCCAGACGAAATTCATCCAGAGACACAAGAAGACGCCGCCGTTCCCGAGACGAGCGGAAGCGATCACGTGACCGCCGTCGGAGTCGCTCGCGCAGTTCGACTGGCCATCGCGACAGCAATGTTGACAAGTTGCCGGATAAGCGCAGGAAGCGATCGCCGTCGTCGGAGAGATCGAGCGGCGAAGATTAAACTGCAGCGAAGGACTTGCCGCAGACTGCTGTAAATACGTGCTGTTCTTCGTTTATTGCTGAAAAACAAACTTTTACTTGACTGCCGCCATTCGAGCTGATGCTGCAACGTGCTGGTGACTGTCCATGTTGCCTTGCGAATAGTTCGACGTGTTTTGCTCTTAGCAGCATTCGCGACCGGCCTTTCGTTCAATGCATTACAATGAATTGCTGCGAATTGCGAGCGTACTGCTGTCTCTTGGTGCTTGCTCTCAACTACAAGACAACTCAAATGTGTTAAAACAAGTGCGGTTTCGCAAAATGTTTTTTCCACCTGGAAATTCGTTTGACAGGACTTCGGTACCTCAGGTCTTAGCTCTACAGTGTAATACAGCGGTCTCAAACTCAAGTTTGGCTCCGAGAGCCAAATAAAGACTTACAAAGTAACCCGAGGGCCGCATTATAACGCTGACGCAACAATGGCGGTACCTGAACCTTACTAGAAATAGCTTTTACATCTTATTTCCTGCGAAAGGTATCGTGAGTTACAGGTAAATCATTTCTAGCCGTCTCAGCGTTCGTTTAAAAGGAACTTGCTCACGCGCTAGCCCGAGCAATTTAAACACCAGTGAATAAACTAAAGAACGTAAATGTTAGTGTGAGAAAATTCCCAAAAAACATCGCGGGCCGCGTGTTTGTGACCCTGGTGTAATAGTTGGCAACGTAAGCGACTCTAAAATTCTCTGCACCTATGGGAATGAAGCACACTTAAATTGTCCCATGTCCAGCTTAATGAAGCAAAGCAATAGGGTCTAGCAACGCACATTGTATTCTCGTCAGGCGGAAAGGGGTAGAACGCGATCAAAAGAATGTGGTATGTGGCTTGCGTATTGACAATGTGACATAACGCATGGCATAGGTTGCGCAGTACTGTCAACCAGGAGGGGGCATTTGCCCCCCCCCCGAAATGTTCAAAACATTGCACAGCAATTTTGATATTTGCAGAAACTTTCAAAGAACAAAGATTAATTTTTGTATTCTAATCATTTTTAAGAAGTCTTATTGAAATTTTTATTTGTCCTACTGGTAAATTATCTCCTTACAAGATTTATCTTGAGACAGGCCATCTGATCGAAAATTTCGTAAATGACTGGTATTTAACCACAAATATGCAGGAAGTGTCAAAACTTGGGAGATAGTTTAAAATGTTCGTATTTCTTTTTATCTATTTGTTCGTGTACCATTTTTTCTTAGACAGGTCTCAATTTGCCATAATGAAACTTTATAACATTAGGGTACTGTTGAACCGTGCAAATTGCTGAAACTTCAAAGTCAGTAGAGAAATCTTGACATAACAGTTAGTGCCACGACACACCTCTTGTTCTACGACCTTTTGATTATTTTTGTTGGAGGCAAAGCGGATGCAGTACATTTCTTTAAAAAATGTTGTTTAGCTGCATTTTCGTTTCGAAACGTGATAGCTTTTAAGTAAATTTAGCGTGAGGACTGTTCCACGTTTTAGTGTCTTCTTGGGTTGATCCCAGTACCACGGCTTGGGAAAAAGGTTTAGTAAAGTATCATATGAGTGCTAGTCAAGTGTTGAACGCACCTACCTACTAGATTACTTTGGTTCCAAATGACGCTTTACAAGACCCTAACTTTTGCAACCAGTTCAAGCCCTGAAAGCTCATAGCCTTAAACGTGCTTCTGAAAACTTTCACACAACTCATGGATGCCAGAAAAAGCCGTTTTGCCCCAAACACACCTGATCCGTTATGCGCCAGTTACACAAGACACCTGATGTGTTTTGTCCGAAATAGTAGCATTCAAAGATCCCCACACCCATGACATAGGATATCTCTCAAGTTTGGGATCTTCATTTGTGATAGAAATACAAACACATGCCAGACGAATAGAGCTAGAACGACTTTGCTAAACAAGACGAAAATTAGACAGGATTACTACTGTAGTAGCCTGTACGTGTGTCACACTAAAGCCATGACTACCGAGTACGGAACCAGGTGTTTGTATGAGGATACTAATTTTTACTCTGTCCTGATCTTTCGGTCTGCATCTTGATTAAGTTCTCATTTTCGGAAATGTTGCGAAGAGAACTTTTATCTGTGTATCAGGCTTATGCAGAATCGCATGGAAGTATTTTTAACTGCAGCAAAACTGTTTGTATGACGTTTAAGGCCAAGAGTGCAAAAAGCACAGTCACCCCATTACTGACAAATGGGTGGTAAAAATCTAAAACCTGTTAACCACTGCAAATATCTGGGAGCTGTACTAAATACTGAGTTCTCAGATGACAAAGACATTCAGAGACAATTGCGAAAAAAATATTGTGCAGCAAACAAGCTGCAAGCCTCTTTTTCCCGATGTTCAAATGCAGTCAAAAATGTACTTTTTCGTCCTTTTGTACGCCCATGTATGCATCACAAATATGGTGAAATTTCAGAAAGTCATGCATGCAAAGATAGCGTGTGGTCTATAATTTTGGATGCAGAGCTCTATACAACCAGCCCTGGAGAGTGAGTGTTAGTAGTCATGACTCACCAGGTTCAATATAACTTCCCTACATTTGAGGCATTATTAAGAAAAAATATGCACTTGTTTCTCGAAAGATGCAGAAGGTCTAATAACGCATGGTTGCCTGCTTTGATGCAATCAGATTGTTTATATTCGCCCTTATTCTTTGAACACTGCAACCGCATTTTACTTTGTGACTGAGTGCTCGGACATTGCAGTCAGAGCCGGATTAAAGGGTACGGGGACCCGGGGCAATTTTTACTGGAGGGCCTCTATGATGTATTTCATGACGTCAACGTTTGCAAAAGTTATGTTTTCGCTGATTCGCAAGGTTCCCGTTTGTTTTTTCCGTAGTCGAAAATGTGCTTACTCAAATGCACATACAATTACTGGGTTAGCTGCGAGAAGTAAATACTACGAAAAAATATTTCACAGGCTAGAGAGTGACTTGGCAAGAAACAACATTCACCCGAACAATAAGCAGCAACCAGAGATTACAAACAAAAACACCGGAAAATAACGTCATTATTGCCAGCCAGGTTGAGTGTGAAAGTTGTTTCCAAGCTAATGTCTTGATTTTCATTTTTAGGTGCTGTGCTCTGGTTAACGCCACTGCTTTAATGTTGCTGCTTGAAAGGTTTGCTAGAAAGAGCGATTCAATCGCGGCGTTTTAGCTAACACTGT
>JGI24021J15306_10013682_pt1 | contig 10090 bp, 10 predicted proteins | sample Ectturendosymbi1_FD_15306 | JGI IMG/M metagenome (IMG submission 15306) | reverse complement strand
CATTTGAACATCGGGAGAAGAGGCTCGCAGCTTGTTTGCTGCACAATATTTTTATCACAGTTGTCTCTGAATGTCTTTGTCATCTGGGAGCTCAGTAAACAGTACAGCTCGCAGATTTTAGTATTGGTTAACAGATTTTAGATTTTTACCACCCATGTGTCAGTAATGGAGTGACTGCTTTTTGCAATCTTGGCCTTAAACGTCATACAAACATTTTTGCTGTAGTTGGAAATATTTCCATGTGATTCTGCATAAGCCTGACACACAGATAATATTCTCTTCGCAACATTTCCGAAAATGAGAACTTTTCAGCTTTAATCAAGATGCAGAACGAACGATCAGAACAGAGTAAAAATTTGTATTCTCATACAAACACCTGTTTCCGTACTCAACTAGTGCTTCAGTGTGACAGAAGTATAGGCTACTACAGTAGGTAACCTGTCTAATTTCGTCTTGTTTTAGCAAATTCGTTCTAGCCCTATTCTCCTAGCATGCGCTTGAATTTCTATCACAAATGAAGATCCCTAACTTGATAGATAGCCCAAGCTAGGGGTGAGGGAATCTTTGAATGCTACGATTTCGGGCAAAACGGATCAGGTGTCTTGTGCCTTTGGCGCATAACGGATCAGGTGTGTTTGGGGCCAAACGGCTTTTTCTGGCATCCATGAGTTGTGTGAAAGCTTTCAGAAGCACGTTTAAGGCTTATGAGCTGTCAGGACTTGCACTGGTTGCAAAAGTTAGGGTCTTGTAATGCGTCATTTGGAGCCAAAGTGGTCTAGTAGGTAGGTGCGTTCAACACTTGACTAGCACTCACATGACACTTTACTAAACCTTTTTCTCAAGCCGTGGTGCTGGGATCAACCCAGAAAGACACTAAAACGTGAAACAGTCCTCAACCTAAATTTAATTAAAAGCTATCAGGTTTCGAAGCGAAAATGCGGCTAAACAACGCTTTTTTAAGAAATGTACTACGTTAATAATGGTGATCCGCTTTGCTCCCTAACAAAAATAAAAAGCAAAAGGTCGTAGAAGAACAAGCGGTTTGACGAGGCACTAACTGCTATGTCATGATTTCTCTTATCAATTTGAAAGTTTCAGCAATTTGCACGGTTCAACAGTGCCCTAATTTTATAAAGTTTCATGAGGGCAAATTGAGGCCTGTCTAAGAAAAAATAGTACTCGAACAAATAGATAAAAAATGTCTTAAAAATACGAATAGTTTAAACTATCTCCCAAGTTGACACTTCCTGCATATTTGTGGTTGAATACTAATCATTTACGAAATTTTCGATCAGATAACCTGTCTCAAGACAATTCTCGTAAGNAGATATAACGAGGAAGACAAAGAAAAATTCCAATAAGATTTCTTAAAAATGATTAGAATATAAAATTTTATCTTTATTCTTTGAAACTTTCTACAAATGTCAAAATTGTTATGCAATGTTTTGAAAATTTCGGGGGGGCAAATGCCCCAAATTCCTCCCCTTGGTTTCGCGCCTGCCCTGATCGCAGAGGGAGCATAAACTTTATTTACAGGTGACCCAGATATGCACACAATAGTTTTTTACAAAAAAAACTTTAATTAACATACTGTACTGTTTAGCATTTGGACATTTTTGTAAACGACCACGCTTGAAGATCTGAACGTGACTTACAGTTTANGCTTGTATCATCATCAAGAACCTCAAACGTGTTTCGTCTCACGTAAGCAGTTTACTGTACCAACAAACAGCTTTTTTCTTTTGACAGAATGAAGTTCCAGTTGACTAACACTTGTTTGTGGAGACCGACAACAAGTTGTTTTCGTCTTTTTCATCACATCAACTGTAAGGTTTTTCTTGCCATTTACTGGACTGAGGAAGCGTCACTGAAGCAAAATTGATTTCCTAGTAAAAGCCACGTTTATGGGAAAACACCTGGAGCTTGGCTTCTGCAAACATGTGCGAAAACACCTTGATAAATGTAAGCACTTTTAGACAACTTATTTGGAAATACTCCAACTTAAGGCTTTTTTTCTTTTCAGTTCCTTGACCATAATGGCTGGTTTCTTTAGGTATAAACACAAACCAACGCAAGGGTGATTGCAATTCCAGGTAACTACAACCTTCGCTGCCTAACTTAAATGTGGTAAAAGTTATTTTTGACAGAGAGTGTGAGACATGTTTATTCAAAGAGACTCAAGTCTCGATGTAGATATGATGGTTGATATTCTTCACAAAATAATATTACAGTATTTTGAAAGATTAATTACGGTAGACCGCTTTGCCCAGTAATTCACTCCTGCAAAAGTTTGGATTCATGCTATATGTGGTATAGAATATTGAGATAATTAAAAGACGCAACGGATACATGAAAATGCTCAGGTAATTACTGATTACCCTGTTCCACCACTTGCATCAAATTCTGGGGATCTCGCTGGAGGGCCTCTTTTCTCTCATGCACCATAAATCTAAGCCACGTCTATGTACTTTTGACGCATCATCTGCTGATCTTGTGGCATCTTGGCGTCTCATGGCTCCGGGAAAATCCAAGAACAGCAGTTAAATGAGTCACAGTACAAACAGCAAGCTTAATGCGCTGATAAACGTTTGTTACTTGTAGTTGTGGATTCTATTCACTAGCAATGCAGTTTCATTTTAAGAAACCTTTTATGTGGTGAACTACAACGTGGCTGCTTGTTTTGATTGATGATACAGTAGACCAGCGTTCCTTAACTGGGAACGTTGGCCCCCGGGGGCCACGAGGACTTTGCTAGGGAGATTGAGTAAAGGCTTTCATGCGCTTAACCGTCAAACATCTCGAATAAAATAGTAGAACATACATTTTTATTGAAGTCGGCCACGTATGTTGTAGGGAGCCGCGTATGTTGCGAGTCTCGGACCATTTTAATGTAGAGAACCTGTAGGCAAAACGTCATTTTTAAAGTGCTAGTTAATCTGTGCTTGTCAAAAGTTAAATTCCGTTTGAACCCTTTGAAAGTTGCTGACTTACGTGAAATACGTTCAACTTTTAGCTTACTGAGGTTTTGAGTGACATATCCCGTTGGGTCCAGTGGAGCCCATTTTAAATTTCCCCATGCCGCTCCCACACTGATCCTAAACAGACTGCGGTGACGTGACAAAGCATACTTTTCGAAATTGACAATGTTTGATTGATTAATTTGTATTCTTGCTGTAATACCATTCTGCATATTTCGCGGTTATTTTTATCCAAAACACCTTCGTAAAAATTTACAACAATAAATAATGTATTTCAAAATATCTTACAGTTCTTTGTGCTTTTTAATAGCCCTAAGTCTGATGAGGATATTCACCCAGGTGTAAAATTGTTTAACTTTTAAAGTCACATATTGCGTGGATTCAGTGACATTGAAGGCATGCACCTTGTATGTGCCAAATCTGCCAGATCATTCCCATTGGTAAGATTCTGCTGCAAAAGCACCTCAGCATATTGTAGTCGCAAGACATGCATCTTTAAACGCCAACCGGACAGTTGTTGCGAAAATGACATACTGCCTAGTTTATCGGCAAAACATGAAGAAAAAGCAAAACACGCAACACCGGGTATAATAAGTGCGTCGCATAGTCGATATTCCTAAAGTAAAACCACGCGGCCGTGGGAAAAGCAAAAAATCTGAACAGCCAATGCAGTCGTATAAGATAAAGTCGATAATTTACGTAAATCTATAATTCAAAATTTGTGTTATCAGCATCAGCGTTGGTTAAAGCTTAAATGAATATATGTCACTTTACAATACAAGTTCTTGCACAACAGAATAACATATTTGATGGTTTATGTGATGCATTTTGTTTGAAAACAAGTGCTCAGAATTGTGTGCTGTAAAGTGATTATAAATGATCAAAAATAAAGATACATCCAATTTAGGACTGCCCAGTAAACACAGTATGATTTCGGTCTCTGATTTCAGGATACGAGTGAAACTGATTTGCATATATAATCAGACCATGGACACGCTTCCTTTTATACAGACAAAATTGGATCAATAACAGAATAAAGAGAAGTTAACTCAACGGATATGTTAGCCACTGTTACAAGCATTGCGAACAACCCGACTGGCAGACATACCACAACCGCTGGCAAACGCCATCTGCATCTGGTATGCATGTACAGGCCCAAATGCTATTGTGTATTTGTGGCTGTTTGTCTTTCTACTGTAAAGTTGGGTATTTCAGCAAAGTTCTCTCTAGCAACAATTAGCAAATGATGCTTACTATGTTAAATCAATGTTTAATATCCCTCTTTTGATTGTATTTTTTCATCTACGTCAAGAATTCCCTTTGTTGCAACCTCTCCGGTGGTATTGATTGGATTGCGTGATTCACCACGACCCGGATGTGCGTGAAGAACAAAAATATGTATGTGTGGAGCGAGCAAGCAATAATAAGAGAGATTGCGACGCATAATCTCTATTGTTGCGTGCTGCCACGGTGCGAAGCTTTGCGCACATGCCGCTCGGGATTTCCGATCGCATCACCTTAATTACCCATGGAACTGAACCGGGAACAAAATATGCTTTATGACAGCTACTTCATACGTGTTGTAGTCAGGCCCGTAACCAGCGTGGGACACCAGGAGGGCAGAGGAGTTTTCTGAGAGGGGCCCAAATTTTTGAACTATGTCCAATAGCTTACGATGTCCAGCACATTGTTCCAGGGGGGCGAAAATATTTTTAGGGGGGGTTCACCCCCCTGTCCCCACTGGTTACGAGCCTAGTTGCATTCTTCCATAAACTCGAAGATGTCAGGAGACACAAAGTTAGTGAATAAACGCAGTTTGTTGAAAGTTGTACCATTCTCTTGTGCTTCATGTGTCGTAATGAAATTCACGAATTTCATTTTCCAACGTTGGCGTTAATATTGTCACAATATTGAGTACTTTGGTAATAATGTGATAGTCAACGCCTCTGCCGTTCGGTGCTACGTGATCATAACCTTTCGCCGCGGGCCTGCGCGTTGATGTTGATCACGCAAAGCCGAACGGCAGAAGCGTTCACTATTATCACACCCATCAATTCAAATACATACAGTTGCAGTGACATAGCAAGCCTGCGCCCCAAAAACGTTTTGTTCAATTGTGCAGCATACCACTAACACCTGCATAATGTAGCCTGTGTACGCGAATAGCAAACATTCACTGTATAACGTTTGTTTTAAACTTAACGGTGTAATGAAAATGAAAGTATATAGAAATACTGTAGCAACTGTTACATCTGTTTAAATGGTTGTAAACATTAATTGGTTGTGAAAAAAGTGCAACCGTGCTTTGACAAATTGCACTGATAATTGGAAGGCATGCTTTAAAGGTTTAAAACAGCTTTGTTAACGTGCTTTGCATACCAAGCCATGGGCGTCGGAAGGGGGAGGGTCCCTTGGATTTTCAAAATGTCAGCAAAAAAGTTTGTTTTCTTAGTTTTGAGTAAGAAAAAACAAATTTCACCACTTTGGCCGCCCGAGCAAAATTTTTCGAAATATCCGCTAATGGTCCCCCTCTGGAAAAAATCCTTTCGACACCCATGTACCAAGTAAAAAAGCAATAGCTATGGTCGCTCTAGGTTTAAGTGAAATCAAATGATTTCGTAATTAAGGCAAAATTTTTCTAACCTTTGTTTTACGAAATGTAACCCTGGTTTTGGCATGCGAACACATGTTGAAAAAACGGATTTCTCTTCAAAACGTGTTTAAGATCACGAGGTAACTGCACCTGTTTTTGCTTAACAAAAAGTCAAAAAAGCACAGGAGCAGAAATTCCTTTACAATGCAGCCGTGGGGTTTTTACAAGCGTTGGAAAAACATTTCATACTGTGGCAAACGCTGGTCAACTGGATGAATCATCGTAATACCGGAATTGGAGTGTTGGCAACAAAAATAAATTTCACGAAGTTATTTGTAGAACACCACTCATGCAAAACATCTCGCGATTACTAGGTGATTCACAACTTAAAAGCGCATCAAACAGCGACGTATGTACACGCGTTTGAACGGAATTTCCGCATCGTTAAGCAAAACGTTTGTCGAAGGCTAGCAAAATATCTTAAAATTGTACAGCAGAGTGCGACGATCTGCGACAGCCCAATTAAAGAAGTCTGACTGCGAATGCAAGCATTAAAGTTGGCAACAAAGCAGTAACATTTGGGCACTATTTCACCTTAAACTAAGTCGTTCGTAACAACCTCTGGGTTTGCCTAAAGCTTAAGTTTTGTTAATTTCATTGCCGCCCGTACTTACTACGGGGATAGCAACAAACTAGAAATGTGAATGATAAATATCAGATTCAAACAACTCACATTACCTACCGTGAGATGACGTCGAAAGCTATATGCAGTCACAATTTCTAACCCCAAATTTCTGAAAACGTTCGCCCTTAAATCATGAAGTTTAATTTAGCGTATAGCAACAGCAGCAGCGCAAATTGGTAGCAAACTTTTCTCCGTGTATACGCGAGCAAAAGATGGCAGAATTTAAAATCACAAGAGCTCAGTCAAATCAACTTTTATTTCATAAACTTTTATTTGAGCCAAAATTTGCACCAGTCATAAATCAATCTGCATTAATTTCATCTGGCCAGAGTAGAATACACTGCGGAAATAGGTTTGTGAGACATCCACTGTTTGCTGACGATGTATGTGTTTGACAGCAGCACTGCTGCTCTTCAAGGCCTTTCAGCGTTTGTTCCTTTTCAGTATTGCCGGCTCGTACAAAATAACACCTATCACATGAAGTGCTTTGATTAAGTATTTTAATGTTCTTTTTCCTCTACCCCTGTGATTCTGACCGCAAACCTGCAGCGAACAACGCAAGCAAATGAAAATAAAAAATTCCAGGAAGTAGCCTGGACAATGGCCTTGATAACCTAAAAGCAATAGACTTTCGCTACAATGCAAGGAACAAAACATTTTGTCGTGCAGAAAAAAGCAGTGCTATAGAAAGATGTAACCCTTTTTATTAAGATCATAGTGATTATCCTACATGCATATTATGTAAAAAAGTTGTACGAAAATGCTCGCTTTTGGTGTCGTTATGAGAAACATGGTTCTAAGCGATATACGCCTCAAATTCAATTATGCGGTTAATCCCAGTTTCCTCCTCCTAACACAATTCTGTGTGTGTGTGTTTCTGAACAATCATTCTGGAAATATTCAGGCATCGTAACTTTTTCAATGCAGTTTTCTGGAAAGGATGCTAAAATAACCGCTACGAGTTATGGACCAGGACAAATGGTACCAGTATGAAATGTTTAAACAGCTTTCTCAAGTGGTACTTTTCCCAAAATCGCTAGAAAACAGCCAATTCTCACGCCAGGAAGGAGAAAAGTACGGTAAGGTTGTTGTTAGCAAGGTGCACCAACAAAAAGAATTTTAATAGCAGTGATCACAAAAACTTCGAAGCTACTGTGTCTTTGCGGAATTTTTTAGCGATTTCTCCATACCATAGGGATGACATCAGGCGGTAGAACATGGCCATTTTATAATTTACGGTGCATTCATGTATCATCGAAGCAACTTCTGAAATTGCTGATCTATTCAGCAGGAAAACCGAGCGGATGTTTTTTGTCAGGCCTTTCACCCCAGCTTTGAATCTCATCATAAGCAACAGGGGATTTTCAAAGACAAAAGCACTCACCCCCTAAGTACCTAGCAGCACTTCAGGAGTCAACAGAAGTAGTTTTGCAATATTCAACGGTTCCTCAACGTCAGCAGAGGTGACAAAACACAAACTAACCATTGCAAGTTGAGGTTTTAAGTCGTGACCTCTCAGGTTGCTACACAATATTAACGCATTGTTAACGAAAGCGTTGCGAAATGAAATGACGCAGAGCAGTTCCGCTTCACCGCCGAAGGTGCTTGAATGTTTTCAGCGACGAGCACGATTCTGACCGGTGGGCCGAAGCAGGTTACATCAATGCTTTTCCAGAGGCAGCATATAGCCTAAGTGTTGTCACGGCGAGGTAATCACAGTGACGACCTACTAGGAGACGCGTCAAGCGCGGCGGACCATTATATTGCTTGGTACACATTGACATAAAGAGAAACGTTTTTAAAAATAGCAAGGCCGCAAATAGCGGTAAATTTTGGTAGGGGCAAAATCACTGTAAATTGTTGTTTGACCTATCAAGTAAGCGAAGTTATTGGCGCATTGAAATCAAGTTGACATGTACATTTCGTAGTGAACTCAGCAGACACAACGTGCTGTTTTGTAAAAAATATTTCCGAATACGGTATGTGTATATAGCCTACTGTATTTCCAAATAAATCTGCTAATTTATCGCTGCATATGAGCAAATAAGAAAATGGAGAAACAGTCACAAGAAACAATCATCAGTAACAGATATACGGTTTCAAAAAGTGGCAATTTCGTAATATTTCAGCGTGTACTGTCGTCGCACACATACAGTGGTGTAGTACGCGGGGTGCAGGCTGGATTTTTCGAAAATCCGGGTAAAATCCCTGAAAATTTGGGCAAAATCCCTGAGAATCCGGGAGAAATCCCGAAATATCTAGGTAAAATCCCTTAATATCCGAGAAAAAATGGCGCCCAACATTTGCAAAATACAAATGAAGACATTTCTGTTGGAGGTCACACCAAAAAAATGCGTTCATGATCTTTGTGGGAGAAAATTTATAGGCAAAAGTCGCAAAAGGACTTTTTGGGCAGGTGTGGGGAAAATCGGGCAAAAAACTTCGCACCCTCAAAAATTTGCTTGCTCCTACACTTATGAACACAGATGATAAAGAATCGTGTAATGGCGAATTTAGCTCAGCTTCAAACAATCAATAAACTTATGTAGGAAGACAGCTTATCGACAAAAGCAATCTACAGCAGAATGTTCAGCTTTCTTTTATCATTTGCAATTTCATTCATCACTGCTTTTAGCTCTTAGCTTTCTTTAGTACCCAATTTCCGTGAATCTGCATCAAAGTCAATCTGCAAAGACTCCACCGATGATGTAACTTTTCAGGTATCTGAAGAAGAAAAAGTTTATTGGTTACGATACAATATAGGAATGCAAAAGCAAAACACTGCTGGGGTGTACTCGCAACTAGGACGCCGAAAAACCCTGAAGTTATCTAGCCGAGGCGTCCTAAAAATTTGTTAAAACAAAGACAATGCCACAATGCATAAATTCATTTTAAGCATCGCAATGCAAAAACAACAACAAACTGTGCAAAGCACATAATTCACAAAAAGAAAGAAACAAGCAAACGAAATTTCATTTGCACCATATTCATGAAGTCACATTTTACTATTAAAAAGCATATAGCCACATATGATTGGGCAAAATTGGATTGGAGATTGGATTACACGAGGCCAGTGAGGTACTTTCGTTCAACCCAGGTCTCTCTCTTGTTGCTTTTTATTGGTAACCGTACGATACGGGGTAAAGACAATAAAAGTCTTTGCTCAACTGTTGTGAAACTTTGAAAACGACACCGACGTTTCAGCCAACTAACAGTCGGCTTTCATCAGGGCGAATGGTGACTCGAACAGGAGAGCAGTAAAATTCACTGAACGCGCGTCACTAGATGACGTAGTGATAACACTGATAACTACGTTGAAAAGGCCAGTAGATAACGGAGTACAGATAATAGAGTAAAATAAAACAACAGCAGAATAAACAAACTGTACGCAGAGTCAAAACGAGTCAAAAATATGCAATCTCGTATTAAGTCAATTTAGCCAAACGTCGCTTCGTAGATTTTTGGAAAAAGATCTGAACTCTTTTCGTTAACGACGTTGGGTGTGGAATTAATGAAGAATGATTCAATGAAACGTCTTTTTCTAAATCATTCTCAAAAGTAACGATCTGGGTTTTCGACCATTTCATTCGATGTTCCAATTCTAATGTATGTTTATCAAGAGCACTTTTTTCAGGATGAAGATGTTTTATATAGTTAATATGTTCTTTCTTGCGTGTGTTGAATGACCTTTTTGTTTCGCCAAAGTACTTTTGGTCGCAGTCACCACACGGTAGGTAATATACCGCGCCTTGACGATCAAAAGGGTGGACAGGATCTTTCCCATTTCGGGGTAAAGACAAGTCTGGCCTGCATTGTAACCAAGGCCATCTCTGG
>JGI24021J15306_10013680_pt1 | contig 10091 bp, 5 predicted proteins | sample Ectturendosymbi1_FD_15306 | JGI IMG/M metagenome (IMG submission 15306) | reverse complement strand
TGAATCACCTGGTGATTGGCTGATTTCAAATACTTCCAGAACCTTCAGGTGCTTGTCGGTACTTGGGTTTTCACCTTCTGTTCCGTCATTGTTTCCTGGTGGTGATCAGCATCATGTGATTTCTACTGCTTGTCTTGTGACTTCTGCTGACGTTTTTATGACGTTGTCTCTGGGGTGACTTGAGGTTAGTGTCCTAGGATAGCTGTTTTCAGTCAGGTCAGCTGACTTAATAACCAGTTTTGATTGGCTGTAATCTTTTTGAATTTGTTCTGGCTGCCTCAGGCTTGAGGATATTTCAGCAAGTTTGTTTTCTATACAGCAATAAGTTGTTACAGGCAAACCTGCCTGTAACAGTACTGAACAGCACTGCCATGCCAATAGACAACAGCTAAATTCATGTTTGTAATATAATGCAACAATACATTACAGTGTTTTTCTCTAAGCCGAAAAAAGCCGGCACTTTCAGGACCTTTTTTGCAATTCGGCACTTTTTTGAAAATCGGCACTTGCACATATGGACGCAATTTCTTCCACTGGAGAAAATTTCACAAAACAAAATTTCGTTATTTTTTCAAAAATGTGCAGGACATATTTTCACGATTTAAGCTGTTCTCAGGTCACAGTATGGATATACAACAGTGAGCGGTGAAAAATGTTCAGACGCAGTCCAGAAATTCTCCGCTTCCAAGTTTATAAAGAAGTTCTGGGCGCATTTTCACGATTTTTGCGTCCAACAATGAAGCTGTTTGATGTTAGGTTCAGACGCACATTGGAATTTTTAGCTTTGCAATGTTTATGAAGAAAGTTTTGGGCGCATTTTCACGATATATGCGTCCAGAAATGAAGCTGTTTCCTGCGAAGTTCAGACGTATTTTGGAAGTTTTCATCATGCGAGGTACATGAAAAAGTTCTGGGCGCATTATCACGATTTTTGCGTCCAAAAACGAAGCCGTTTGCCGTGAAGTTCCGACAGATTTTGGAAGTTTTCTCCGTTAAAGCTTTATAAAAAATTATGCGCGCATTTTCACTAATTTTTGCGCCAAAAAATGAAGCTGTTTGCTGTGAAGTTCAGACGCATTTTGGAAGTTCTCTGCCTGCAAAGTTTACAGAAAGTTTTGGGCGCATTTTCACCATTTATGTGTCTAAAAATAAGTCATTTCCTGCGAAGTTCAAACGCATTTCGGAAGTTTTCACCTTGCGAAATTTATAAAAAAGTTCTGGGCGCATTATCACGATTTTTGCGTCCACAAACGAAGCTTTTTGCTGTGAAGTTCAGGCGGATTGCTTTTCTCCATGCAAGCTTTGTAAAAAAGTTATGGCGCATTTTCTCGATTTTTGCATCCAAAGATGAAGCTGTTTGCCTTGAAGTTCAGACAGATTTCTGAAGTTTTCTCCGTGAACGCTTTATAAAAAAATTCATGGCGCATTATCTCGAATTTTTGCGTCCAAAAATGAAGCTGTTTGCTGTTGAGTTCAGACGCATTTTGGAAGTTTTCGCCTTATGAGGTTTATGAAAAAAGTTCTGAGCGCATTTTCACGATTTATGTGTCCAAATATGAAGCTGTTTCCTGCGAAGTTCAGACGCATTTCGGAAGTTTTCACCTTGCGATGCATATAAAAACAGTTCTGGGCGCATTATCACGATTTTTGCGTCCAAAAACAAAGCAGTTTGATAGGAAGTTCAGACGGATTTTGGAAGTTTTCTCCGTGCAATTTTTATAAAAAGATATGGCGCATTTTTTCGATTTTGCGTCCAAAAATGAAGCTGTTGGCCGAGAAATTCAGACGCATTTCGGAAGTTCTCCGCTTGCAAGGTTTACAAAAAATTCTGGGCGCATTTCCACGATTTATGTGTCCAAAAACGAAGCTGTTTGCTGCGAAGTTCAGACGGATTTTGGAAGTTTTCTCCGTGCAAGCTTTATGAAGAAAGTTATGGGCGTATTTTCACGATTTGCGTCCAATACTGAAGCTGCATGCTGTTCAGTTCAGACACGCTTTGGAAGTTCTCCCCATTCAAGGTTCACAAAAAAATTTCTGGGCGCATTTTCTCGATTTTTGCGTCCTAAAACGAAGGTGTTGCGGTGAAGTTCAGGCGCATTTTAGAAGTTCTCTGCCTGCAAGGTTTATAGTAAAAGTTCAGGGCGCATTTTCACGATTTATGCGTCCGAAAATGAAGCTGTTTCCTACGAAGTTCAAACGCATTTCGGAAGTTTTCACCTTGCGAGGTTTGTAAAAAAGTTCTGGACACATTACCACGACTTTTGCGTCCAAAAACGAAGCTATTTGCCGCGAAGTTCAGACGGATTTTGAAAGTTCTTCGCCTGCAAGTTTTGCAGAAAAGGTTCTGGGCGCATATTCACGATTTTTCGTCCAAAAATTAAGTTGTTTGCCGTGAAGTTCAGACGAAATGTGGAAGTTTTCGCTTTGCGATGTGTGTAAAAAGTTCTGGGCGTATTTTCACGATATATGCGTCCAAAAACGAAGCTGTTTGCCGTGATGTTCATGCGCATTTTGGAAGTTCTCTTCATTCAAGGTTTACAAAAAGATTTCTGGGCACATTATCACGATCTGTGCGTTTAAAAACGAAGCAGTTTGCTGTGAAGTTCCGACGGATTTTGGAAGTTTTCTCCGTGCAAGCTTTATAAAACATTTCTGGGCGCATTTTCACGTTTTTTTGCGAAAAAACGAAGCTGTTTGCCGTGAAATTCAAATGGATTTTGGAAGTTCTCCGCCTCCAAGGTTTACGGAGAAAGTTCTGTACGAATTTTCACGATTTATGTGCCCCAAAGCGAAGGTATTTTCTTTGAAATTAACACACATTTTGCAAGTTCTCTGCCTGTAAGGTTTACAGAAAAAGTTATGGACGCGGTATCACGATTTATGCGTCCAAAAACAAAGCCGTTTTTTGCGAAGTTCAGACACACTTTAGAAGTTCTCCCGCCTGCAAGGTTTACAGAAAAAAGTTATTGCGCATTTTCACGATTTGTGTGTCGTACAAACAAACAAACATTCACATTTTGTAAAAACAAACAACATTTTGTAAAAACCTTTGGCCACGTTTTACAATTTTAGCTGCCCATAAATCTTTTCTGTGTTGTTTGGACTCACTGTGATGTTCTTGACTTTCACATTTTGAAAGAACACATTGCTTTGAATCTGAACGCATTTGGACTACCACTGCACCCACAAATTGTGACATGCGGGTGTGACTTTATGCGAAGCAATTTCAAAAAAGTCTTGGACTGGCACCTCAGACATGTTTTGCAATATCTGAACTTTGAAAGAATGAACAGATTTTGTGAAATTTGACCCAAGGTAAATTGCGTGGCAAAATTAAGCTAAGTCGTTCATAGAGGCCTTTTCCCCAACTTCCACTTGTGTTTTGAGTGTAATGCACCTTTGACAGACAGTAAAACTTGTTTTTTGTCCGGCTTATCACGACTGTTATCAAGTTCCTGGTTCAGCTCATATCTCATCACGTGGCTTGTGAATGACTGAGGCCACAAAGTTTGACAGTCAAATTTAACAATCATTTGTGATGTATCAAATATGAAAGTAAACAAGCCTGCAAGAAGCGGGAAGAAGTAATGTTCATTGATAATTATATTTATATCTAAGCCTGGCGAGATATAGGTACGACGCACTTTTTTCGAATAACAGTTAACTTGCCCAAGCAGTAACTTCCTAACGAAGTTAGTGCTTGTTTGCGAAATTAGGCTAAAAAAACTATTTGTCGATCAAGTCAGTATAAATAGTCAAAAGGCTGGGAGAAGAGATTTCTATCAATCTGTTTTGACGTATCAGTTAGAACCAATGTGTGCAGTTAAGATAAAAATGTCTAGAATTTTTAAGGGAGAAAATAGGCCTAACGGTTGTGCAGAGTGATTTTCTATATCTGGGTATTGTTTTCCATCTGTGGCGGTGCTGTTGCTTTTTCAAATAAAGCTTTCAAGCAGTGGACTGACTGGACATAATAGCACATCCAATGTGGGTGATTTGCAAGTGCATTGTGGCTTGATGTAGGTGACGGTTGTTGGAGAAAATGTAAACAAGATCATGTTCACCAAGTAACGTAATTGCGCAGTATCATCGGATCATCAGCCTGATTCAATTGTGTTGTTGGTTTAGTGTAGTGATTTTCAAGCTGGAGGTCGTGAACCATTTTCGGAGGGGCCACCGACAGATGTTTTATGTACACAGCTGTATTACATTTGCTTTATTCAAGTTTCAGATGGGAGTTGTTGGGTTAGAGTGGGTTGCTGTAATGGATCGCGGTACAAAGAGCTGAAAACAACTGGTTTAGTGCGACAGTAAGCAACGCACAACAAAGACAAGAACAGTCATTCAGGACCGTATGAGGGCAACCACTGTCNGAGAGAAAAGGTTCACATTTGGCTAGGACGTTTACATGCAGCTGATTTTATTATTGCCTTTGTGATGACTGTTTGTTTCGTTTGTTTGTCAGAAATTGTTGCATGTGTACATGTTGGAAAAAGTGAAGACCATTTTTTATTTTTCGTGGCCATTCATCAAAAATGGTTGATGAAAAGATTTTCGTTAAAAATGGACGCATTTTAGGAAAATTTACAAAGGGCGCCTAAGTTTCTTTTGATCTTGATGGCACTTTTTGGACACCAGCTGATTTACAAAAATCTTAGAGGGAACACTGCTATACAAGATTGTTTTTTTATATAAAATATCAAAATTTCTCAAAGTGCTTCACTTTTAGAAGTTAACGTTTCAAATATGAAAATTTCATCAATACAGTATAATGCATAGTTGTTAACTTTCAGTACAGCTGGACACATTTATGGCCTTGATGAGAAATAACCTATATGCCTTTTCCCAACAATGCACATCATTATCAAGGTTTTTATCTGTTCACTTTATCTGCCAGATCCTTTTCACAAATCTTAATTTTTCTACCACTACATATCACTTTTTCATGATTGCCTAATAACGTGCCGAAGTAATTTTGTACTTTGAGTTTGAATTTGTCATGCACCATATAGCTGAACCAAACACTTGCTGTACAATTTCCACCTAATTTCCAAAATGCATGCATTTCCTGTAATTATAGATAACAACGAAAATCCAGCAGTCCAACCAAAATGTTTAATTGTAATATACATTGTATACATGACATCAAATGATAAAGTGAGGTACATCTTTAAAATGTAATAGCCAAAACAGCATTCACGCAACACCATAATTTTGTAAAAAAATTAGACAAGAAGGCCCATATTAATGCTGTAGGCTAGCCACAAGCTAAATGATCTTGGCTGAAATGTGTGTGACAGGAACCTTATTTCTTGCAAGTTGCATTGTCACAGCATATAATGTGCGGTATATGCATAATTCATTTTTATTGACTAACTGTGTAGTACCCTAAAAATTATCTGATAAATTAGTGAGTCATACACAAACATAGGTGAGAGATGTACATTCATGATGAGTGAAGTATGGTAAATGGAGGTTATAAAGCGAAAAGCCATGCAGCAATCATGCCATTGTAGATCATAGACATGCAGTGGAAACAAAAAAAAATTTTTATCAACACCGATCATAATAAAGTACCACAGTTACCCATTGACCAGTATGGAGTACAACAGTCGCAAGTATGTCCCACAGAAAACGAAGTAGCCTACATCTGAATAAGGTTGAAGAGACATGAAGAAACAAGTATTTTTTCACTTTTCTTAGTTTTCTCAGTTTTCCTGGAAGACTTATTATCAGCCTTGCAGCCAGGAGAACAACACATTTACCTGAATAATGTACATTAAAAGGGTAACTGTTTAAACATACACATACAACAGAATGTCACTATTTGGTAACAAATGTGAAATCAATGTGACTATATTTTTTTCTTTTCAGTTGATTTTATGTAATGAAGTTCACATTACCAAAAATATTTATGTGAAACAAAAATCAACAGGAACCCATAAAGCAACAATAGTGTAGTAGGTACATAGTAAAATACAGAAAATGGGAAACATTATGCTCAACATCAGATGAAATCAGAAGTCAGAAAAGCAAGCAGAGTACCCGAAGTCTAAAATAGTAAATAGCAACTGAAGAGGGGCCATTGCAAACATGAAGGAAATAATCCCATCACATTTCAATTGAACAACATATATTACAGAAACATAAATGTTAAATCATATAGGCCTGCATAAAAATAATTTGCATAACACAGATGACGGTGGGCAAGTCATGGGTGAAGAGTTGAAGCATGAAGAGATGAGCAGGTGAATCATGCAGTTAGGTGAGACTGAGAAAAGTAACCAACAAAATACAAAGGTTATGAGGTGGCAAGCAATGCAATAAATACAACATTATCAGAACAAAAGGTGGCAAGCAATGCAATAAACACAACATTATCAGAACAAAAACAAGGGCAAGGACAGTGTTATCCGCAAAAATCATGAAGATGTAATACAATAACCCAGTGACCATAATCGAGTACCACAATTGCATGACCAAGGTAAAGTCAGACTTTTTCCAGCCCAATTTTTTCGTTGGATGCGAGGAAGGATTTTAATGTTTTTTTAAAGTCAAAATAGCACACAACAAAGACTTTTCAGATAAAGAAAATCCACAGGTAGTATTACAATTACTAGTTAATCACAAAATTGGTTTGGAAATAAGCATCAAAGTTTACCAAAAACGCCATAACAAAAAAGCTCAACAACAAAAAACAAATATTAACCAACTTTCCTGGAAACTTCTATTGATGAGTTTTATATCATTTTATTTGTCTACTATATTAGATTTCTTTCCTGCAAAATCGCGGGTTCCACTTTTGTATGAACAACATACGAGATGAAACGTGAACCTACCTATAGACAGTAAATGCAAGAATTTTCCATTAAAATTGTGCTGCACACTGCTCCATTCAATTTGAAATTTAATAACTTTCCGGGAAACTTTTAGCGCTGAGTTTTATATCACTTTCTTTGTCTATTGTAGTAGATTTGTTTCCAGCAAAGATCGGGGGTTACACTTTTGTATAAACGACATACGAGACCGAAACGTGAACCTACCTATAGACAGTAGGGAAGAATTTTTGCATTGAAGGGAAGGACATACTACTTGGATGTGCATGGGTAAATACGGTAAATATTAAATATGCATAGGATTATCAGTAACTCAAAATAATGTTGAAACCTGTGGAAACTTCAACATTGTCGCAAATCGCAATTGCTTACAATGCAAATTCTCCTGCATTAGTCTGTGGTTTGCACATTTGCTCTTTTTGTAGAACTACTGCACAAGCGAAAATTCCCTCAGGGTGGTGGTGTGGATTCACTGGCAACTCATATTATAAAAGTTATGCAATAGACTGACGTATGTTGATGCTGCAATGATCATAATCACATGGATGCTCAGTAACAACACTATTTGTTTTGCAAGGTGGGATGTGATTACTGCATTCGTTGGTATCACGATGGTTGCATTCTGTTGGAAGGAGAGAAAACAAGAAAAGTGTTGAAATTAAAGCTCATGGCGTGGATCGTGCTGTACTTCTTTTGAGCCAGTTCATCTAACAATTGCTGGCCTCACTAGATCTGGGGGCAGGTTTTGAGCAGCCATTCGATTGTCTCATCGTCCAGAAACGTCAGGCCGTGTATGCTGCGAGGAGCTTACATTATCAGGAGGGAGTAAAATCAATGTAAACAAATGTGGACTTTTCTTGAAGTTTTCATCTGTGGAAAAAATCTGTTTTCAGCACGGCAACCAGTCTTATTTTCTCCTATAGCCTATAGTCAGCCACTGCAGTAGGCACCAAAGAATATATGTGACCCAATCGATAGACAAGATTTATGTGCTTTCTGGAATATTGATTGAAAATGCTCTTTTTAGGTAGTCTATCTTGTCAATCCAATTCAAAATCAGGAGCGATCGACCAAGTGACACTCGGCGATCAACTGATTGATGCGATCGACCTATTGGCCGCCCCTGGTCTATTTCAACGTCTAAAGCTACATTTTTTGGAATTTTGAACATTCTACCTCAAGTTTTATCCAGTCAACCTTTGCTAAAAGACAGTTTGAGTTGGTACCAGTAGCTTTTGTAAGCTACATACTTTTATTATATTTCATACTGTGATCTCCTCTCAGAGTTACAAAATCGATTTTCTTTATTTTACCGATTCATTGAATGCTGGAGCTCTTGCAATTACCTGAACCAGATTGGTTGAATTGGTCACATGACAAGGACTATGTCCTTGGATTAGCGGGGATCGTCTCTGCCATATAACCTAGAAGTCTAACACAAATGGCAAACCTGTGTCTGTTTTTCAAAACTTATATTCAAAAGTACTGTAGCTTACATTAAAAGCTTTCCCATAAAAAGAGTCGTCTCTATTAGCCGAGCCTAAACAACAATGCTGAGAACCCAAACGACGACCACTCGCACAGCAGGAATTCCCTTTCCCACTCGACCAGGCTCATTGTACCCAATATTAATGCCACAAACTCAGTGTTATAAGTGAACAAAGCTAGATACACTACGGTTCAAATGGAAAAATGGCCACAGCAGGGCTATACCACTGTGGGCAAAATACACAATATTTTTCTTTTTTTCCGATTGAAAGTGCACAGCATGCGATGTTATTTTCATGGATTGGGTCACAAAATGACAGGGTGTTTTTGTTTGGAAGTGGCTATAGGTCCGCTGGCGGTGACACGGTTAGAATAAAATGCTGAGTTTGCAACATTAGCAGCACGGTCACGGTAGTCAAATAGACGTGTCTTAATGTGCAATTGGTTTTCGCGTTGACTCTGGCCATGATCAGGCACCCTTCGATTTAGTAGTAGTTGCACTTGGTACTATTTTTATTTATTTTTTCAAATGTCCCTCCCCATTCCAACAACATGATGGCTGCACTGGATGAATTATACTCATTCTACAACCGCTGCAAACATTTGTAGAGCTTTCCAGATGCTAAAGGGTTATGACAACCCGGGCAGAGTTTCATTTTATCTGGGTTTATACTTTCTCTGCCATGCCCAGATCCTTGCGGATCTGAGCTCTATTCCACAGAGAGAGACCGGTTGCGACCCAGCAGTCCCTGTACAACTGTGTTTATCATCTGGCAGCTCTTTCCCACATAGGCTATACCAGGGATGGCCAACTTGTCTTCGACTGGGATCCACTAGAAAATTTCTTGATAACTAGCGATCGACCAGTCGGTTATAAAGTCACAAATACAAAATGTCAGAAAATGCAACGTTTTTCATTTATGTACTTTCTGAAACATTGATTAAAAATGGTTCTTTTTAGGTATCTTGTCAATTCAATGCAGAATTAGGCGCGATCGACCAACTGAGGCTCAGCGATCGACTGGTCGATCGCGATAGATGTGTTGGCCACCCCTGGGCTATATGATTCGATGAAAACTTGGCTTGCTATGCACCTTTATCGACCAGTCAAGAGGCAACGACTCGATAACCTTTCGTTTTTTTCGGTGCCCTGGCGTTTTTGCAATTGCTATGGTTTCTTTCTCGTCTTTGAAATTATTAATTTTCGCCAAATAAACTCAACTCAACTCCAAACTTTTGCGGTAAGATTTGCAGTTTAGGTTGAAGTGTTTGGTTAAGAGGTTAGGTTACCAAGCGTAGTGCAGTCTGTTACGGCGCGCAGCGACAACTCTTCCTTTGCCCTGTTTGACCGCTCCAGCTCTCCATCCGGTGACCAATAATTTAATGTAGCTAACGCTATGACGAACTCCCATGCGAAGGTTGTGACCGGGTCATCACCTGCCTTTTTGGCGACTTGCTTAATCTTGCTTAATCCTAAATCTCTGCTTTGCAGTCTTGAACAGTCGTAACAAAAAAGTTGTTTTTCTGTTTTGCCGCGCTTAGTACGATAAAAGTACAGCTCGGGTAACTAGAACTTTAGTAATGTTTCGGCCCTCGTGTAACCAAATTCTGCTAACCAAGTCAGAGTGTTTTTGTTGACCGAAAAGACCAAGAGATCTGAGCTGTGGCACGTACACCGTTTTTGAAACCGTGCTGACGATCAATCGCCGCTGATGTTTGTTGTTTGTTGTTGGATCTGATAACAAGAAATTGTGCTACCTTCCGGTT
>JGI24021J15306_10013679_pt1 | contig 10091 bp, 9 predicted proteins | sample Ectturendosymbi1_FD_15306 | JGI IMG/M metagenome (IMG submission 15306) | reverse complement strand
GTTCCAATGTAAAAATCTTTCCAAAATAAGCAAAAAAAGCAAAAAATGGCTTGCACCTTGATCTAAGCAAAATCATAATATCTTTTTTTAGTTTTGGTATTTAACCTTTTTTAGTCACTAGTTGTGCAGAATTTTATCACAGTAAAATCAAAAAGAAATGCTTACTTCTAAAAGCATAACAATTTTAATTCAAACAAGAGAACATTTTGGTTTTGAGGCACGAGGCAAAAAAGTTCAAGTAACTCTGGCACTTGGCACAGATACCAAGCAGACAAATATCATGAACAAACTGGAATTTATTAATAAATTATATGACATTTCTTACATTGTTTATGTTCAGGATTCAACAAATGAGAAATGAGGGTTATATACCATAGAAAGCTTAATGTAACCATAATTTGTAACCAAACATTTGTCTATTGACACTTTGGCTGCTGGTCTACAAATACACCGTACTTGGAAATTGGGGAAAAACCAGGAATATTTCAGTTGACTTGNCAACTGCATAGCTCCTCAGCCAATTGCACTAGTGAACTGTTCAAACCCTTAAAAGACTCAGATTCTTTCAATCTGCAATGAAATAAATTTTTGGTTTTGCACTTTTTGTGAGTGATGTCATAAATAAGGTAGGTTTTTGGCCATTTTTGGCTGCTGGTACCTGACCTGGGCCCAACTGCTAGACGGAAGTATTTCGGTCAAGTTTTTAATGGAAACTAGGCTAGAATGCAAGTTTCTTGAGTCTTGATCGACCTTCTAGCATTTCTGGTTAAAAAGTTATGATTTAAGATTAACAAACTAAGTAATTATCTAATTTTGAGATTAATGACTTTATTGCAGATCATAGCTTTTGAACCAGAAACCACATGAAGTTGATCAAAGTATCAGGAAACATGGATTTTAACCCTTTAACCCAGTTTTCCATACAAACTTAAGCAAAATACTAACATCTAGCCGTTGTAGCTGTTTGGGGTTAGGAAGATGAAGTGGGCCAAAAAGGTCTAAAACAAATCCACTTGTGACGTCACTCTCAAAAAAACCCGAAACAATTTTTTTTTCATTCCAGATGTGAAGACTTGCTGAATCTTTTGAGGGTTTGAACAGCTCTCTAGCACAATCAACGGCAGAGTTATTCCCGTGCAAAAACACATGCAAACTGCTGGATTTTAGCCTCAGCCCACCGGAAGGCAACCAGAAATACTCAGACTGCTCAGTATTTAAAACCAACCAGCAGTTAATGGTTATACCTATTTTTAGCATGTTCACTGCACTACTTCATGACTAGGTCTATAGTGGAGCAGGCCAAAAGATTATGTTTAGACAATGTGCATGGTCCTGCACAGTAAAAACAGTTCAGTTATAAACGCCAAAACTGTAGAAGAATTATTGCTGCTAGTCACCCCATGTGTCACATAATTTCAACATCTTGCCTAGGCAGACACATTTACCACAAAAAGAGGTTTCAAGCAACTTGGTGTATGGTCCATTGAACAAGGCTTTGCTTTGCATGACAAGCATATTTAGAGAGCATTGTGAGTGCTCACCTAATGTTATGTTATAACCAAAAACATTAATATACTCTTGTGTGTGCTTTTATTATCGTTACAGTAATAAGTAATATCAGGAGTTGCTATACAGCGCAGAAACTACTGCTCATGTTTTGTTTAAATATCAATCGCCAACTACACACACTACTGTTCCTTGAGTATTTAAGTATGAAAGTATCCTTCTTTGAAGCTAAAATCATCTATCTGTTGTGAATACAAACAATCCCTTATGAATCAGTCATTGACATATGATAGTGTTTTATGTCAGGGGAATTTACACCTTTGGTCATGAAGGACCTTTGGACCAGGGTGTATTTCTCAATAACATCATGTGTTAATGCTTCATTAATGATGTATAAAAAAACTAAGCAGACATAAACTTCACTTGTCACGTGTAGTGCAGACAACCTCAGTCTAGCCATTAAGCAGTTACTTATAGCTGTAAATGCATTTTATCACATACAAGAAAATTTTGGAAGAAAACAAACTTCAGCCAATCTTTTTAGTTTTGAAAACAGAAGCGACCTTGGTCTCAAATGACAGCAGAGTTAAGCAAGCAAAAATGTTTTAGTATCAGCAATAGCAATGGGCACATAAAAGGCTTTTGTACCACTTGCACAAAAGGCTTTTGGATCATGACCAAAGGTCCTTTTTATGACTGCACAGGTTACTAACTTGCAAAAAGCTTCGAAATTAATATATTCCTTATGTTTTTACTTGAATGTCTTATGCAGTCGCCTGTGTTTTAATAAAGAACATCAATAGAAGGTTGAAACCACATTGAGAAAAGCCATCAAAGATGTGTTGAAATGCAGTAATAACATTTGTCAGGCTGCTCTCCTCTTGATTACGTTATTCCGCAAACAACTCTGTGGAGATATTAGAGAACTCTGTGGAGATCTTAGGATTTAGGTTTTACAAATCAAAGTCCAATCTAACTACAGTATTTCATTTCAAAATCTAATCCAAATCTGACAAACTGACAGTTTCAAAACCCAGTCCTGTTTAAATTCAAAATCTTATCAATTGTTTTCTACCAAAGGCAAAATAGCCCAAGCATAGCATTTGCCTCATGAGACAAAATAGACACTACAAAAAATATCTTGGAAAAACTTTTCACACACTTTATCTTTGCCTCATAACACTGTAACAGTGAACACTACAAAGACTTTAAGGTAAGCACTATCAGCATCGAATGCAATGAGAAGCTTAGTTATAAAGTGTAAGATATCAATTGAGAAAAATTATCAGGTACAGTATATAGCTCAACTGAATCATTATAGGAAGTGGCTACAGGTCCACCAGCGGTGACATGGTTTGAATAAAATGTTGTGTTTGCCGCTCTAGTCTTTCCGTCCTGTTAGACCCATGGATGCATCTACTGTGCAAATGGTTTTTGGTTCAACGCTCGTCATGGTGCCTTTCGTTTTGATAGTAGTGGTTGCACTTTTCATGGGATCGGTTTTTGTTTACTTTTTTCAAAACTTTCTAACTTTAGTGGTCAAATATGGTTTAGGTTTAGGGGTTAGCTCTATAGGTTAGTTTTATGGGTTAGGTATATGGGTTAGGTTAATGGGTTAGGTTAATGGGTTAGATATATGGGTTAGGTTAATGGGTTAGATTTATGGGTTTGGTAATGGTTATTATGCCATTAATGGCAAAACCACTGCTGGAGTTAATTTTCCCTTAGCCGAACCAGATTGGTTCATATTAGAGATAGACCAAGGTGATATATCGGGACGATATTTGGGTTTGCTATCAACCAAAACAGCTGACCTCATTGGCCTCAGTAAGTCTTGACAAAACGCTGTTATGTTCCTCATGCATGCAGACAACTTGCGCACGAACCAAGTTAATACAGTTGCAACAAGTCTAGCAGGTGCATTTTCACAAACAAGCAGACAAGATAAGCCACGGAGCATGAGTCAGCCTTCGCAGCTGCAACAAAAGCTCATCATTAACCAGATTAATTAAAAATATTGCAAAANATTGAAATTGCTANAATTTGAATAATTTTAGCTTACAAATCCTGATTAGATTACAAAAAATAAACAAAAAAAATAGATTATAAAAAATAAACAAAAATGTTANACCAAATATGAAATATTAGCCAAAATTTTCATGTGACCAATTCAGCCAATGCAAGTGGCAAGCCTAAAAGACATAATAAAGAAGTTAAAACAATATTACCAAAACACAACTGTTGAATCAAATACACAATTTAATACATCAAGGCAACACAGATATGGTGGGCAAGCAATGGGTGAAGACTGAAGAGTTGACGTATGTACAGATGAGCAAGATGAAGGATATGAGCAACAACAGTGGTTATGAGGTAGAGAGCAATGCATTAAAACACAACATTTCACTATAAAAACAAGTAACAAGGGAAGAAAAAAATCATACATACAAATCGTGAAGAAGTAACACAGTTACCCACAGACGATAATGGAGTACCAGCAATTAATGTTTGACCCACCAGACACATGACATCACCAAATGAGGTTGAAGAGACAAAGGTACAAACAGATTGCAATAATTTTAGCAGCAAACATTAATCCAGTAAGTGTTGGGTACATGAAAAACAAAATAAGTTTAGTTAATGAGTAGAGTGTTTAGTGCTAACAAAGGTAATATTTCAGAAGTGACTACGAATATGTCTGTCCTGATGCAATTCAAATAAAACAGTCACTTTGTCAAGCAAACGGCGTGCTGCTTGTGGCATAACGATAGGGGTGTAGTTGAGCGGGAACGCGTGGGAACGGCATTCCCACACCTTTATCATGTTTTGCTTTAAAATGAATTTGAAGCTGTTTCAAAATGGCAATTTTTTTGGATGTGTTCCCACACCTTTTTTGTTATCACTACATCCCTGCATAACGGTTATGCATTACGGCTGCTATGCCAATGGTTTTTGGTTCGACTCTCACCTTGCCGACTTTTGTTTTGTTTTTTTCTTTACTTTTTTCAGGCTCAGGTGTTACATTTAGGGGTTAGTATTAGATTAAGATTAGGTTAAGGCTACAGTTAGGATTAAGGTTAGGTTTAGGGTTTATCTTTTACATTTAGTTCCTTTCTACCAAGCCTACTGCACTCTTGTCATGCATTACTGTCATGTCATAAGTGGCATAGTTTTCAAATTTCAAGATCCACAGGCATATCCATAGCCACTGCCTAATATTTCACTCATAATATCATGACTAACAAGATTTGTCCACCTATTGTATAAACATGATCGGCATCATGTCAATGACACCATAATTCAGCTTCACATGATTGTGGGTTTGGGAATTAAGCTGAAGTCAATGTCTGAGAGATCCTTGAGGTAAACATTGTTCGACTGCTTCAAAAGTCTTGTATTGCAGCATGGGTGCTTCTCAAAAGGGCAAATCGGAGCTTTGTTCTAATGTTGAGTCATGACAGATGCATATGGCTCCCTGTGTTTTTCAGCTTTCTTTTCAGGCAGTCTTTTGTTGACCCTGGTGCCATCCCACCACTTGTTGTAAAGACATGGGGATTGAACGAAAACTTCTAAATGTCAATCACTCTTTGGTTGTACTTGTCCTCTTTATTGTTGGTAGATCTGTGCAATGGACTTATCAGAATAAGAGTGTGAGACAGGATGTGTGATCCTTATATCAAAGAATGTTTTCTCACAGCTATTACCAAGTCCTCTTGCAGAGATATCCAACCTTGCATTGTCAGGGGTGTTCACTTTTCTTTCAAAATCATTTTCATTAATTGGCAAAAGTGTGGGTCTGTCTGAACATCTCTACAGAATAACAGACCTCTCTCATTATCTGTGCCTCAAGGTCTCTCACTGAGTTGTGCCTCATTGAAGTATAATCAACCAGTTTACATGGCGCATGAGGCTGTAATCCACAGAGTTTGTCTCTCCACAAGCACATACAGCTAGTGGGTATGCCTTTAACCCTCCATCCATATCTCATGTAGATGGCATCCATGAATTGTAATTTGTTGAGTACATATCCAGTTGCTTTAATTGGCAAGGCTGACAGCCAAGACAAAGCCCTTTTTTCCATTGCTCCATTCATAAGTTGTTGTAACTCAGGAGTCAGTTCCTTTAAATAGTTCGTTATGGCTATTTTAGCATTTTGCATTCTACTCTTTGTCATATTCTGCTTTCAGTGTTTCATACATTGTTGGTTTGAGGGTTTGNATTAGAGATCTAATTTTTGGTTGTATATTTCCTCTGTTGGTTTAACAGTGATGGGTGTAATCATATTCTTTCTTGGCAGTTCCTTGATTTGTCAGACCTAGCCCACTATGCCTAAAAAGAAAAGCTAATATTTGTCTTTCCACATCACTTAACTCTCGTCTTATGATGGCAAGAATTAACTGATCTATGATGGCCACTTTTAGAGGTTCAAATAATTCACTCATGTCTGGTACCGTTCTTAGGAAATGGGTCCATCTGCAGCATAATCCTTTGGTGAATGCTGAGTATGCTCCTTGAGGATTATCTTGTGCACAATTTTATAGCAACTGAAGGTCTTTTACCCAACCCTCAACCTTGTTTTTAATGTACTGTTCCCTAAATGATTCTGTCCCAATTACTGCTCCAAGGTAGTGTTCAACTTGGTCTGTGATTTTGATTCTAGTGTTTTTGAAGTTTTTGCACCTATTTCTTTCAACTAACCACTGTCTTATTATAAGGATGATCTTTGCAGGTTTTAGGCAGTACTCAAATTCTAGTCCCTTGGCCTGTAGGTAGTCCCACCATATTTGACACCTTCCAGAGCAAAGGCCCAACTGCAGAGCTATCATCCACAAACCATACCTGTTTCACATTATCATTTGCAGTTTCATTGCTTAGTGCTTATCAATGGTTGTGTAGAGATGGCATACGGCATACATTGCCATTGCTGGATCGTCACCTTGTGTCACACCTTCTTGTGACATTATGTGGGTCACATTTTCCAGATACAGCGTGGCAGGAGCGCTGTAGCTAACATGTAGGTAAGTGTACATTGGCAGACACGGTCTTTTGATGTTTTCTAGGCTGAATTTTCTATTAAGTTTGATGAATGCATTGTCTGCATCAACTAACAAGCATTTGCTGTTTACTTGGAAGCTTTTCCTTACAAATTGGATTCCTGCTTTCATGCCCAACTCTAATCCGGCAGAAGTCTGTAGTGTTCCCGATGCACACATGATTATTCGTTAAACAATCTTGTGATTGTGTTTTCTCTTTAGTGAAACAAGTTTTCATACCAGGAGAGTTGATAATATGTGATCATGTGGAATAATGTCTGTCGCCAAATGTCTGGCAAAGCTGGTAACTACGACATCTAGGTTTTGTGAATGTGTGCCGTATGACTTTGAACAAATAATATCTCTCCATGTTAATCTGTACTGCATTAGTCTTCCAAACCCTGATGAGCTTTTTGCACTAGATGCAATTTCATCTTGAGTTATGTTTTCAAAGATGTCCCTCTCCATTATTGTTTCATGAATAGAAGTTATGGTAGATTATATTAATTCCGCTGCTTTTCTTTCAGCTTCTTTATAATGTCTACACTCTGCAGTGATGTCATGTTCTTCATCAATGTCATAACCATTATCCACAAATCTAAGGGCCTTTTTCATTTGTCCTTTATCATTAGTCTACAGAAGGCTTTCTGGTCTGATGCTTTTTGACTAATTTGTTGGGTCTTGTTTGAATAGCTTCATACTCTAAAAGTTCTTGTAGCTTTCCGTGTTTGCACCATACATTATTTTGTTCAAGTAATTGACACGTTCTCTGTTTTTTTATTTGAGTGATGGCTTCTTAGCTCTTCTAGAATAGTAGTGGAAGAACGTGAATTGCTACTGGCTCCTATTTTTTACTANGGCTGAAGAGTCCTATGATTGTACATTTATGAAACATAATTTTTTCTAGCCTACTGCATTTGCACCTTNATTGTGTAACGAGTTTTGTTCCCATTCTTGATATATCATTACCATCAGTTAGGTATTAATGATATCTGTTCAGTTCTAACAGACGTCAGTTCCTTACATTTGTACAGATGAACCGCTCTGTGTCTGTGTTTCTACTAGTACTAGGTAGTAAGTATCACTGTACTATAATGATTATTGTCGGTCAAGTAAAAGGGCTAGATCAGTGAAAGTCACACGCATTTTTTAAATTTTGATGACATGGACGGATTATATATAACTAAGACACCATGGCAGTAGTCTGAGTTTTGAACCTTCTTACCGTGCAGTTGAGTTTGCATCACAGGTTAATATCACGTCAAACCCCAAATTCAAACAAGCACGATGCACAATTTCGACAGACCCGAGAATCAGAGGCAAGCAATAAGCATCGCATGATCAGGATTAGATATCCTGCAGGACTAGCTTGCCAGATCTACTTTTTACCAATCCAAGGGGCCAAATCACCACAGGGTTGCCAGATTGTTTTCACCCAAAGTAGCCAAACACTGTTCCCAAAGGAGGCAAACTCACAGAGAAGCACCCAAACAGTGTTTTCGTTTCGCTGTTGATGTCATCATGTTCACTCAACCATAGTATGACCTTTTTGCAACGTTGGCAAAGTACAAAAATGAGCTATAGTGACCATGGCCCACAAGCAGTCCCATCGCCAAGTGGGCTTAGCCTACCTTCAAACTGAAATACAAAACACTAAGTTCGTGGAGTTTTTGTCAAATTTCAATGCCAACCCCCCTTGCATGAACGTAAAGCCCCATGCACAAGCACAAAGCACCCCTATCGACCACTTTCCGGCAACGGTTCTGGGCCCAAGTGCTCCCTTGGCTACACCCATGATGGAGTAATCACAACATTTAGTATTACTGTTAGCAAGTTGAAAATTTCTTTGTCAAAGCAGATAGATAACAAACACAACACATGATTCACTTTATACTAAATCTGTAGGCCTACACGGCGTGCACAGATGATAATGTCTTTTCAGGGATTTTATAGCAATAATATAACCAGTTACATTATTTTTCACAACTTTTTCAAAATGAAAAAAACTTTTACACTGGATTAGCTAGTACAAGCGATACACACGAGAAAAGCATAGCAAATCTCAATCTTTACAACTTAAAACATAAGAAACCATACAGAATGTTGGTTCCAAAACTTTTGCTGATGACACACCATTGGTGGGTTTGTGCTGTCACCAACCAAATCTCATTCGTCATAAGTTTGACAAACCAGACTTGACACAATGCAGCATGAACGAAATGGCTGTTATTCAAGCTCGAACAATCCTAATGGGATTTCAAACCAAATTAAGTCTATTCAAACTTGGCATGCAATTATTTTAATCATTTCTCCAATTTGCTTAAACTAGAAAAAGATGGAAACATTGTTGACAGTGATTTGGAGATATATACAAAGCACCTTAAATGTTTAAGTGAAGACTTCGAAGGTATTCTTTTGAGTATCTACAAAGGATGCATGTGCCGCATTGGATTGTTACGCTATTTGATTTTAATGTGCAAAATGCAGACACAGATTCACAGTTGCAAGTGTACTCACTGATATGCGTGTGGATCTCGAAGCTCAATGACTGTTTAAACGCAAAAACCTGCATGACAGTGCCATGCAAATACCGTTGTTAAATACGTGAAATTTTGTGCAGCTGTTAAGCTGTTTTTACTTGCATTCTCAATTTCCTACATGCTTGAATCTGGTGTTAGTCATGCAAATGCATTCCTAAATCAGAAGAACCGATTGAACTCGGAAGAGCACGGTGACTTGCTACCTTGTTGCTACTAAACCAATCTCCAGCTAGATAAAAATGCTCTTGCTGTTTCTAACAGGAAACACCCTTCTCATTGATGGGGTCTCAAATTTTTAATTTCAATGAAAAGTTTGCCATTTTCCTTTTGTGCTTGTGTTAATAATGTTTCTTGCTCATTGCCTTTCAATTACAGTTAGCATCCAGATGCTAACGCAAATGCCCCAGTATTTGTGAGGTGGTGGGATCTGGGAAGTTCAACTCATTTGGGGCTCATTGAGATGTCTGGGATTTTACCAAACCAAGGGTTCGACAGACAAAAGAATTTAAAGATCCCGGCTTCACATCTATTCCCTCATCATCTGCACAGTACACACTACCTTTATTGGCTTTCCAGTTTTGGCNTTTGTATGAAATTGAGTNAAGTTTCAGACAGGAATTNAGAAACAAATTCTTCACAGACAAGTGGAAGTTCATAACCCTAATGGTTACAGACCCTCATCAGTAGAGCAAAAATTTGTACAGTGGCGTACACAGAAAATTTCCAACAAGGGGGGCCCAAAGCATAGGCGTAGCCAAGGGTGGGCCAAAAAGGCCATCCCTCCTCCCAAATTTTTAGAAATAGTCATTTTGTGCTTTGAGAAGCATTTTTCTAAACAATTTAATGTTATTCGCCAAAAATCAAACATTTTAGTATACACTGGCACTGCCGAATAATGATGATAGGATAACACTAACTGGAGGGCCGGCGGGCCGGCCAGGCTGGAGGGTCGTGTTTCCAAATGAAAAATGTGAATTTTTAGCGGACTGCACAGAAAACAGAAGGGTGGGCT
>JGI24021J15306_10013678_pt1 | contig 10091 bp, 8 predicted proteins | sample Ectturendosymbi1_FD_15306 | JGI IMG/M metagenome (IMG submission 15306) | reverse complement strand
ATTGGCTTACTGCATGCGATGGCTTTTATGATGCTTCTGCTTGTTGGCTGAGTCATATGAAACAATAAACCATTAAACCATTAACTGTAACAAAGGCCTGTGTGAACTCTCATCGCCAGCGTTTCAACGTGCTGTGTCTGGTCGCTGAATGTCATTTCCTGAAAATCAGCAGAGTGGCACTGCCAGATCATTCACAAGGGTTGAAGGGAAGTGGTGTAGAGTTTCAACGCGCATCAGAAATAGAATTACAGTCATTCTGCTTCCCTTGCCGAGCCACACGACGGCAACTCGCCATTACTCACAATGATGACCGTTTGTAGATTGCGAGTAGTTGACGATTTGCCGACAACTACGCAGTTTGTGACTCTTTACTGTAAAAGTAATAAGGTTTAAAAAGCAGAATTTCAATAAGTGCTGATATGCCTCACAAGACACTTTTAATGGAGATTTCAGAAAATGTGCTCAAAGATAGATGAAGAGAGTGAAACAGTGAAAATTTATTGAAGTACAGTGGCAGAATTTATGGAAAGCACAAATAAGGGTGGAAGTCTTTAGAAGTAACGCCCTTGTTCGATTGCAGTAAGCACAAAGGTTTAGGAAATTAGTTGTACGAAATTTCAAGTGTGCTTATTTGCAAGTATGCTTTGTTCCAAGCTATTTTATGTAAGGGAGAATGTATGCGTATACTTCATAAAGAAAACTTACAAGCAGCAAGTGTCAATAGCCATCAGATTGAACTTCAAAGTTTACTTTGTTTTCTATGATGTATACTAAATTCAAAGTTAATCGCAAACTTCGCCCGTGAAAAAATTGCTTTTCTTTAACAAAACCTCAATGAAAAGCTCTAAATTTCTATAGGCTTTAGAGCAGGGGTCGGCAATATACGGCCTGCCAAACAAAAGCATCCGGCCCGCAGTCCCTTTGCAAATTGTAGTGCAGTAAATGTATGACCTGTCTAGTTGTATTAGGCTATATTTTATGAATCTGTCCTCCTTGCAGATTCTTGTGTTGCATCCTAAGGGGGACCTCTTTTGAGAANCCGCACTGTGCTACAATTGTACTGTATTTCGTATTCTGGGTTTTCGCTATAAACTGTGAAAATCAGGAGTTTANTCTGATTGAAATTCCATAAATTCCCACGTTTTAGCAGCATTATAAACAGCAAAGGTANGAAATTGTTGGTAGAAAATTCGTACGGCCCGCCATACCCTGCAGAGTTTGTTTTTGGTCCGCGACAAGCAAAAGGTTGCCGATCCCTGCTTTAGAGGAATTAGCCAACTGGGCTCTGCTTTCATGTTTTTGCGGTGATTCAAACTTGCACATNTCTGCATTCAATTAACGACACTCTCTNTTCATTTATTAACGAGTATTATCTGTATTTTGCACATATCTNCATTCAATTAACATAACGAGTGAAGTTAATTAACAAAACCGCGTTGGTAAAGTCCAATGTTTTCATCACGCTAATATATGTAAAAACACCCACATGTTGCAAAGCCTCGGGTTCACATCTCAAAGNTTTTTTTTGCGCTATATATCTCAATGNCTGTGCTCTGGCTGAACTAAGTTCAGGAAAAAATGCTGAAATATCAAATATTAACAACAATTTGAAATATGTAATATATGTATTTTTGAAGCAGCGGCGATGCACGCACGGTTTGGTAGTGGCATCAGGAAATTTGTTCTCAGCAGTAGACTGGTGACCACAGTATTTGAGTGTAGCTCAATGTAGTTAATCGACAGCCTTCTTTCAATGCTTCATTTATCGTCTTTGAATCGTGATCGTCCTTCAACATATGCCGACAAGTATTTTCCAAAATGTTATTTGACACTTTTTGTGAAATCTAATCCTTAGTCGCTTGGATCAAAACGTTGCTTACTCTGTAGGATGCCTGATGACGCCTCAAGGAAGGCAAAATTCTAGACCGCGAAGCAATACTGAAAACTGACATTATAATGCTTACGGAAAAACGCTTTTCATACTAAACTTTGAATTGTATCATTTGAAAAACATTCGGAAGCACCTTACTTGTGATAATAGAATTTACAGAATCCAAGTAACCTAGGTGATACAATATAAGGTTTTGTGTATGAGCACGTACATATGAGGCAAACCCATAAAAGACCAATGAAGTGTATGCTCCATTGCTTACAAATTTAAATTGAAAAAACGAATCCTTGGTTCCCGTTTCTACCTGCAATAACAGCCCGTAGTCATGGTGAAAGAACACGTGTTTTTGTTACGACTGATATTACGTTGAATTTTTCTCTTTCCCCACATTCTAACTGGAAGTTTTCCTTTCGCATGCGCAGGGCATTTCCGTAAGCTCAAGGGAATTCCGTATGCATATGCACAGGGGATAAAACAAAGTGAACACCGTGGTTGTCTCATTTTGTCCGTTTCTGCACAATAAAATATTGGCGTATTGGAAATATACTGTCAGACGTTTTTCACCATGCCTTGTGTGTTCATTTCTTAATTCATTCATTTTAATGCGCGCTATTCACCGAGGTTGGTTGCGGGGCAGCAACTATAAGAGGACTCAAAATACCCAACAGTTTTCAGCAACCCCCGATAAACTTTTGTGTACAGCGGCCTTATTTGATTAGGTGTTCATTCTTCATTGCCTTATTATTTACAATGAATCCCAACTCAAAACTTTATTTGTTTGTTTTTCTATATATTATGTCCATTTTTTCTCGCGCAAATCACAGGCATGAAAACAGACGTCTACTACACTTGTCTGTCAACCAAACAGGGAAATGTATCAATGTCCTTGTTCATTCGGAAAATGGTGCTTTAGTGCAAAAAGCGAATAAACTGTGAACCGCCGCATAATACTAATTCCGACCAAAAAAGTAAGTGAATTCATTGCAAATTTTACAGAGATTTTTGTGATACGCCTGGGGATGACAACGTGAAGTAAGGACAAACAACTTTTTGTTTCATACACACAGAGGCGTATCGATGGGGGTCAAGCGGGATACAATTCCCCGGCGCCAAATCACTGCGGGGGCGCCGAATGACTGCGCGGGGCTTCGAAACGTTCCAACAATGTCAAAAGTACTTTCTTCATTACGATACATTTGCTTTCGAAAGAGCTCAGGTTCAAACATGGGGGCACCAAACTTGCTTCTTGCCCCGGGCGCCATCTAACCTCGTTACGCCCCTGCATTCACATGAGTAAGACGAAAAACCCAGCAGAAAGCAAGTTTTCACTTGGAATTCTATGAGTTAGAAATGACAGATTTTTCAACAAATGAATCTCTCTGACTTTGAGTAAAAAGGGCAGGATCGTGTAGATAAGCATTAAAACCACTGAGCACTGTTTCGTAGTTCAAAACACAATCGTGCCATCCTCAACGTGTCTTCTTTTCTGAAAAGCAACTCCTTAAAGCTGAGTGAATGTCAACTTATTTGACGCAACGATCTATGTAAAACAACGGGTAGTGCGCTATGACTAGTATCTGCAGTGCTTGGCCTACTTCATGTCATGTTATGACGACGAGTCGTTGGCCATGTTATTTAGCGAACGCAAGCACACACGTATGCACAAGAACGTATGAAGGACAAACGACCAGTGCTAAGACTGAACGCACAACGACGCCTGAGCAGGTATTTGTTCTTCATGAAAGTCCTCCAATGTGCGAGACAACCGAGCTGCACAGAGGGTTACATCTCGCACCTTCTTGCAGCTTTCTTAGCACCCTGCACCAGACAAGAAGGCTGCAGTGGGAAGTTAGTTAGGTTCGACCTAAAATCGAATTCTTGACCTACCAGAACAGAAGCGGACGCACTAACCACAACGTTATGAGTTGGCTTCATTCATTCAATCAAAAATGTGTTTTTCTAAAGCTCTGACACGACGTAACTTATTTCTGCCTATCATGGCTTGTAAATCCATTATGTATTTTCATGGATGCTATTATATACAATAATCAGGTACAGTAATTGGATAGCCAAAACGTAATATAAATTTCCCTCCAACAGTTATTTTCACCCCAGTTAGTGCCGAGTAAGCATACTGCATGATTTTGNTTTCTACCTCTAGCAAATAGAGACAACAAAAGTGGGAGAAAGTGCAAATAATTGCTCAATATTGCTNCGTTGGATNTAAAACCATGCATCATTTTTCCTTCAAAAACAATCCTGCAAACAGAGCTGAGGTGCAATTTCTATGCTTTGATTCATTCTCCACATTGATTATATAGTTAAAAATTCTAACTGATCTTAATCAAGTATTCATTACACTAAAGTAAAGTATGTGTATTTCAATCTTTCTTTCAATAAATAAAGACGAATGTTGATTCTGCCCAATAGTAACCTGCCTTGCAAGCGCCAAGCATTCCCTATCAATGAATGAGCATGGAAAAACTTCACTCTGATCAAGCGATGACCGTGTGCAAAACAGCAAATAAATTTCCTTTGCATCGACAAATGGCAGTCATAAAAAATGTCAAACAAGAAAAACTCCTCAGAACACTCAATCTTTGTCGAGAAACTGACAGACAACAAACATTCACACCGGACTGGCCACATGAATCAGCTCCACCAGGAAGAGACATGGCAGCTGCAGGTTGGTTCTATTTGGGCAACCTGGACCGGGCCCAGTGCTTCAGTTGTGGAGGAGTTTTGAGGAACTGGAGAAGACTCGACAATCCTTTCACTGAACATATCACTCATTTTCCTCATTGTTCAATGGCTCAAGGTCAAGAAGCACATAATGTACCAAATAACACACCAAAGGTAAAAATTCCAATTCCGTTACTTGATAAATTTGCAATTTTGGTAAAGGAATCACGAAAAATGAAAAAAATCCCCAGCATTGTATCCAAGCACTATATAAATTACCATAATAAAACAAAATTTTATGATTGGAACGCAAAAGAAAAACGGTAACCTATGAAAAGTCTTGAATACTGCAAATAAAACTTTGCTGCAATCGCTTGCAAGTGATTGCTGTTTCATCACAACGGTAAAAACTTCCGCATCTTGGAACTTATGCGTAACTGTTATTTTGTGTTAAGGTTTTGCAAACGCTTCTACCGAGAAAACAAAATCTCAGCGAGCAACAAAAGACAAGTCTGTTCCTTATGTTCCCTTGCCAATCCCCGACCCACTTACACATGGAAAAGTTTGAAGATCGGCTGGAAACCTTTTCGAATTGGTTTTACACACGAGCACGACCCAACACCATAGCAGAGGCGGGTTTCTTTGCCATAGGTAAGTTTTTTTTGTCACAAATAAGGCTGTTGCGTGTGAATTCCTTGCAAAGTTTCGCGTTCAACACACGTTAGTTCCAAACACAAACATATTTTCGAACGCCTCGGAGCACATCGACGTTTCGGAAGATTGTGTCTAACCCCTTAAATCTTACTTCGTTCCTCAATCCAAGCCCCAAAGTTGTATTTGCAATAGGTGTTGCACATACAAATCATGCTTGCCTACCAAACATTTTTTTTGGTTTCGTTGGCGATATCCTAACAACAATTTGTTTGTATTTCATTTTACAAGTATTAGGGAGAATTGAACATACGTAAAGCAAACGAATGTATGTTGAAATGTATGAACCCATATTAAACAAGTCGGTTTACATAGGACCGTCGTTGACCTCTCATCAATGCAATATTTACTGTACTACACAAGGAGACGGAAATGGGCGCCACTGAACATTCGTGACGCTATAGCGAATACAATGAACAATTATATGAACGTACAGAGAATAATGCTATGCACCTGCTTTTAATCCGAATTGTCTGTGTATAGGAATTTTATTTGCAATTATTTGTACTGCAGTAAAAACTTGCGATTATTTGCACCGAACTTTTGTCTATTACAATCAAAATACAGTGGTAAAATTTTTGTTTTATTATATTTGTTTTTCATTAAAATGCAATAACTTTATAGTGCTAAAGATCAACAATAGTTGTGTTTGTAGGAGTTCGAGATCGAGTTAAATGTTTTTACTGCAACGGAGGTTTGCAGAATTGGAAACAAAATGACAATCCTTGGGAGGAACATGCAAAGTGGTATCCGACTTGTGAATACTTACTTCAGCAGCAAGGACCCGAATTCGTTCACAAAATTGTTTCAAAATTTCCAAACATTAAACGCCCAGTAATGCGTGTCCCACGACATGATGTTCCACCACCGCCAATGTAAGTTTTAAATTTTAGTTAATTTTCTTTCTGAAATGTTGACATAAGCAAGTTTTCTTTGATGATCTGCGCAAAAAAATTCTGCCATAGAGAAACCGTTTTTAAGTGACAAAGCGTTGTTCTCTGAGTTGAAACGCGTTTGCCAAATACAAATTACCACCAGCTGTTTCGCAACATAAAAAAGTATAGTTATGTCTGATCTAGTGAATCGTTCTGAACGTTGCTGATTATAATGAGTTTACTCGTTATGAAACAAGTATAGCTGCACATAAAACAGCTTTGACTTGTTGAATTAATCATTACACTGTAACCGTGTCTCCAAACAGGACACAAATTGCAATGGAAGGAATGTCACCCACATTACAACCACGGCCCAACCAGGGTTTGTTGTCTACAACCTCTGAAGCCCAGACTGGCCTTTTGGAAGAAGCAATGAAATCTGAAATAGCTGGTGTTGTAAGAGGTATCAACAACACAAAATTGTCGGTTGAAATCATAACTTCCTGAAATATGCAACAAAACCGTTGACGCCTTTGTTTTCAATTAGTTTTGATGGTTATTTCAATTTACTCCAACCAAATGTTTTCAACAGGCTTGGGATTTGATGAAGATCTCGTTCGCGAAGTCATTCGCACAAAAATACAAACTCACGGAGATGTATACCAAACGGCAGAAAGACTTTTTAAAGCTGTTGATGAAGCGCAAAGGTAAAAATATGTCTCCCACTGGCATTCCAGCCTTCAGCTTACATGCAGTGTATGCGTGAGTAATCACAGCATATCAAATCATCATCGTCTTTTATAGTAACATTATGGGGAATTCGTGACCAGNACTCATGTTCACAGTCATGCTAGAATAGCTAGGTTTTGCGAGGATGACACAGGTAATGATGTATTCTGCTTAAGATAAGTCATGATATACCGAAAAGCGACGTGAGCTTTGACGGGGTCCTTGCTGATTTGTATTACCTGGTGAAGCAAATGAACTACTATTACGTTATTTGAGTGACGTTTCACCAAAGCAAAATGGCATTCTGAGCATTTGGTTTAGTAAAATGTCTGACTGATGGGCAGTGTGCACAACGAGCTGGGAAGATTATATGTGCCCAGGAAAGAGGAACGATGTCAAGTTTTGTGGAAAAATTTTTGATAAAAATTTGCATGATGTTTTTGTCAAGATGGCGTAAAAAGAAGGCGGCGTTTTGTGGAGAAAATCTTTCCAAGAAGCTATCTTGGATCGTTACACCTATATAATAATTTTAGGGCGTATTTAGTGACTAGAGCAGGGTCTCCAAATGCCGCCCGCAAAGCCATTTTGTCAATGATGAAAAAATAATAATCATTAACCAAAAATTTGTTGATTTGGTGGAATGCGACCTTTCCTGAAACAATGACATTTCGTAAAAAGTCTGGCCCTCGAACTATCATGTGATAGCACATGTGGCTCACGGACAAAAACGCTTGGAGACAACTAGACTAGAGCAAACCTCCGATAGCATGATTTGATTTTGCACATTGCAGAAAAATGGAAGAGGAAGAAGATCAAAAGAAAGCAACTGATTGGCTCAACAAGGATCGTTCTAAATCTTTATTTAGCAGTCTATCTGTAAATGAAACAATGGTTAATCAAAATCCGCAAAACCTCTGCCACAGCCAAGGGGACACTGATGCTATGGAAATTTTTCCAGAGCATCCAACAATTTCGAATTCTCTCCCTTTTGCCAGAACTGGACCGAATGGTGCTGTGAGCGAATTCGCAGTAAGTTTTACGTTATACAATTATGCAAGGCGATATGATGTTTCTTAGATAACGAGAATTTTTTTTGAGAGTAGGTAGCTTTATTTTAGCTTTTCGAAACTATTCAAATTTTACTCTTTTCCACAAGGAGTTAAGAGGTGTTTGGTTAATAATTTGTTACGGTGGCAGCTCCTTGAGCAAAGGAAATATCACAAGCACTAAAAAACTATGAGCCAACTCGTTTTTTCAAAATAATAGAATTTTATTAATTTCTCGAAATAAATATTTCGTGTATTTTTCCACAAAATCTGGCACTTTACAGTTTCGTATGCAGATGCGATTTGCATCGCACCTGAAGTCTCCCTAGCAGCTTGAACACAAAGAGAGGCCTAGTTACAACTAAAGCTTTGTAAATGTAGCGATATCTGTCCAAACCAACTCTTTCATATCACATGGCAGAATTCACAAATAGTGTCAATCGAGACTTTGCTTGGCATAGCATTACAACTTGTGAAGAATGCAACGCTTTGAAGAGGATTGAAACAACTGGACGAAATTTTGCTTAGGATGTACAAAGAAAAAAACATATTGGTGTCAAAACCAAGAGATATGTTTCATCTGACAGCCCAAAATAAAAAATTCGTGTATACGTATGGCACAATAATTCATTCGGGTAAAGCAAATATTTTCAAGAAATTATTCTTTTTCTATTTTTGCAGTTTGGAAGGTCCTTAGATCTTTCACCCCATTCGTAATTAAGAAGTTATACAACTCGTGGCATAGTCTTTTAACGTTGAAACCAATGAATTTGGAGCTAACATGGTTTTAATTCCTGTGATATGGCGCTGTTCACAAAGAAGCAAATAACGTGTGGAAAACAATCAGTGTAGGAAAATATTACTTAGCAAACAAAACCCCTAAATGTATTAAATCAGGGCAGACAGGAGTATTTGTGCCTCATTCCATAATTCATTGCTCAACTTTATTTTATTTTGTAAGTAGTTAGTGATCATGTGTCCTGGTACAATATATTTGTACACACGCTCATCGGGAGGAAACTTCATTCGGAGGAAACTTCAAACTTCAAGCTGAAGTTATTCCCACGTTATTTTTTTTATTGTCATCAGCAAAAAAAACCTGAAGATGGGAAATCCAGTAAGCGTAGTGCTGGAAGTATTAATGTGTCATTTCAATCTAAATAATTGTTCAAAGAATTTGCGAAAATTCAGAATGAAATAAATCAGTTACCAAGATTTGCTGACAGACAAATAATGTGTGCAAAAGGCAATGATATGTACTGTATTGGACAAAATTTAGATTTTTTTAAACGCGGCTACGTTGGGTGCAGCTTCCGAAAACACGGTATTTACGTTGGCAAGAATTTCACAAGCAACTTGTCTCTGTGGGTGATCCCTGCAAGTTGTTGCTGTGGGTCAACTCCTTCCTGTCGCAGTTGTAATGTAATTCTCGATACAGTTGAACGTCGAACTAGCGAAAAGCCTTTGTGACTTTTCCAGGCTACGTAGCATGACACGTTCAAGTTTACGTTCAAGTTTGTTTTGATTCGGATTTTACTATCCTTGGGCATTGTTTCCTGCTGTCCAATGTTAGGCACAAACTCATTTTCGACATTTCGTGGTCTGTTTTTCTTTAGGACAAAGCACTTGGGTTGAAATACAAAAACGTCGCTGAGAAATTAGTTCTTTCATGGAAGATATCGTTACTGCAAAAACGTGATTGTCGTTACGGTGATTTTCTTCGTTTTTGTCGGAGGACAGTTCAAAAGCCTGAATGACTTAAAAGTTGGAAATACAATCCATTCATGATTGTATTTGTGCTCACAGTTCAATAGATAAAATAACCACCGGAGATAGCATTCACTGATTGGATTGAAAGTTTTGCAATACAATTGGACCAATGCAAACTTTGTGGAAGAAAATAAGGAAAAAAATCTATATCAAAACACAAAACCTAACTCAAAAGCGCAGCCGCAGCATACTAATATGCAACTAACCATATACCAAACGTGGCCATCAATAACATATAAAAAAAAAAGAATGATTGCTCTGCGAATAGGTTTGATTGAAGCCTAAAGTGAATTGTTCCTTTTATTGAAGTTGAACGGAATACAGGATCAGATGTACAGTACAGATAAAGTTGCGGTTTATGCTTGCCTTCATTAACTTGGTTACCAT
>JGI24021J15306_10013677_pt1 | contig 10091 bp, 6 predicted proteins | sample Ectturendosymbi1_FD_15306 | JGI IMG/M metagenome (IMG submission 15306) | reverse complement strand
TAAACCAGTTCGGTAGTATCTCCACTTCATTCTGACGATATCCCCTGAAGAGTGTCAGACGAAAAGCTTTGGGATGAATCTCCTACTTCACGCCAACTGCAGTTCAGGATAATTCAAAAAGCGCTCTCAGGTACTGCATAATTTTTCAAATCGCGCAGAAATTGAATTTAACCAGGAAGAAGTAAAAGGAAGAAGGCTGGCGGATGATTGGTAACATTTGTAGGAGCGCTAAGAAGAAATTCGAATAAAATTTTAATTGATTTTCAATTAGTGACGGGTGGTAATCGTGGATGTAGAGTTGAGTTCTGGTTTGGGACTTGATGTCCCACTCGTTGGCGTTTCACCTCGATACAGGTCGAATCGTCAACCAACATGAGCAGTTCTGAGCCGAGTAACTGATTGTCTCCGGACGGCAATTTTTTGGTCTGACACTATCCAGCGCACCCGTCTCTGCAAGGCGACAGGCCGAAAGGGGTGAAGCCGTAATTGATTATTTTCTTAGAGGCAAGGATTTAAGATGCAGTACGTGTTAAGTGGGTTCCCTGCTACAAAGAAAGAAGAGAACTAAATTAAACATTTACCACAGAGAAGCGATTTGAAGGTTAACGATGTTCTGAGTGATAGTTATTAGGCACTGTATGCACTAAGCAAAATAAAAAAGTATAACAGGATGTATGAAGTGGTCTAAAATAAAGTCAAGGGAGTAAAATTGTTGCAGATTTCACTGAAACTATATCGTAAAGCAAAACAAAAAAACTTAACAGTTAATCAGCTGAAAATGCAGAAACATTCAAACCGAAACGAACACCTAGAAGGTCCAGAATCACATGCGACAGCTCTATTTTCTCCGGCCGTGTTTTCATGAGTGGAATGTACAGAATCACAACGCAAACGACAGCCACCACTAAAGTAGTCTTTCACCCGCCTGCCATTTGTGGTGACAGCGTCATGCTGCAAAGTGCTGAATAGTCTTTTGGTTTGGAAATGTCAACACTTCGCCTCGTAGCTGATCGTCTGTCAGCCATCAGTCTTCGATGCAGAAATCGTCAAAGCACTTCATTTGCTTTTTATTGGCAAATAAAAGCACTTGGATCAGTGCCTTGAAACGTTGCATTTTATGCGGAAAACCTCTGATATTTTTTCAGGATCTGTGCAAAGTTTGTGGCCTTCAGAATGGCACTCCGCAACGAGGGAGATCGCCACCAAATCCCCTCTGCTCATCTGTTCCAGTGGCGAACCACTTAGAAACGGTTTGCGGTACAGCGCAGCTCTGAAGAACGATACCGTAAAGTCTGTGAGTGATTCATGTTACAGTGTCGTTTATGACATACTACAGATAGAAGAACCTGCTTGCTGTTAAGTTGACAGTGCCAATTGCGTGGCGTGCTATTGGTGGCAAACTTTAAATGCAGTACCATCTTGACTTTACGACCAGGTTATTTTCCTTGCCCTTCAATCTCACCGCGAGGCTAGTTTTCAAAACTTTGTTCACTGCTCTTTGGCGTCTCGATGTTATTGTCGCTTAGAACTATAAGTGCTCCTTGACGTGCATTGTTAAGTTCTGTCACGAATAATTTCTACAGTAGACTTACTACAGTCAGTGTTTTTACTGGCCTGTGTTGATGTGGCCTGTGTTGATGTGGCCATCACTTGCACATCTGCTCTAAGTCCATTGCTCTGTGTCTTCGCAACTATTAACATGCCACGCTCCCTATGTCGCAAGCAGCCAACATCCTCAGCGGCTCTGTTGTTCAGCTTAGTAGTGCGCCCTGTATCTGGTGAATGAAAGTGGGCGTCAATGGACTTGTCCATGCGTGGTTCCTCTAACGCATGCTTTGCAAAACAGTGCACTCTCATTACTCTCTAACCTACCTTCAGATAAAAACAGGTTATAGCGTGTAGAAAAATGTTTTGTTTCAATTTGTGGTAGAGATCTCCTTTTCAGCAACGTGAAACATGGCCATGTGCGTTGATACGAAACACCATATCAACCTTGAATTAAGATCGTGCTATAACTGATACTGTATTAGCAACCGTAATAATGCGTTCTGATATTTCATCATAACGTAGGTCTACGTCAAAATACGTTATGTCATTCATAAGGTATGTTTTTCATACCATAGCGGCTGGAAGGAGACCTAAACAAACTTACTTTGCGCTTAGGTCGAGTTGAACGAGCTGCGAACGGCTGTTGCCACACTTGTGGGAAACTCCGCTGAAACGTTGCCCTTGATCAACCAGATGGACTTTGCTTTGTGCACATACCTGCTGTCTGTCTGCAGGCTGGAGAGGCTCAGGTGAGCAGCGCCGGTGTTTTGTCACAGATTCGATGTTTCGGTTGCAACAAGAAATGTGATCACCAGTATGGGAGTGAACTAGTGAGGGGTTTTACTGAGACATGCTTTACTGAGACGTGTTGACTGTTTTTTTTTCAATTAGCACAGCAGCAACTTAACCTTCCGTCAACTGTTAACAAGTTTTGTTTTCCTGTCGTTACTATATTTTTCTTATCACCACAATTACTGTGCATTTTGTTTTTCGCATGTGTTGTTGGGTCCAAGACACTCACTATCGACATAGTAATTACAGCTCGGCTTACTTATTGGAAGGAAAGTTAATCGTCAAAATGTTTGCGTCTTTCGAACTTGCTAAATTTGTGACAGATTGAAATAGCTCAATTATGAAGTCTTGACTGAGGCGTCGTTTTAAGGATAGTAGAAAGTTTCGAGTGGCACCATGGTTGTTATTTTCTGGGCTCCGCAACCGCATAAAGTCGCCCACAAACTCAAGCAGCGCTCTAAGAACTGCCGGTCTATTCATTGCGCATCCCTTTCCTGCGTGCTCACCGCAGTGCAGAATGCATTAGTTGCTGTGTGGGACGAAAGAAAGGCATATGCTGGCGACTGTGGTGGCCCTTTGCTCTTCATGCTTCTTTTGCATTGTTAGGCTCTTAGAAAGCTCTGATTATTCGCCGAGCATTCTTTTCATTTACCTTGAGAACCGGCCAATACAGAAAGACAAATCCCAGATATGGAAGTGCATTCGATCTGCAGCGGATGGAATTTTCCAAATGTTCTTGGATATTGTTGAAGCCAAGGTAAAGAGCACCTACACTGCCTTACAATTGGAGAGTGGCTGCCCGTGTAAAAGTTGAAATTCGTAGTTGTCACATTTGTTGTTTGAAGCTGTTTTTACTCCTGTTGCGAGTTTACTTCGTTCGATTCGACTCATTAGTCTCAATTTTGCGCAGGAGAAAAACCCCGACACCGAACGTCTTCTGGCCGAGCAAGCTCAATTCCTTTTGGTGAAATTCAACAGCGCGCAAAACAGAATACGACAGGTCGCCGACACGTGAGTTGCGGTGGAAACCTTTTGCTCGCATTCTGTGTTTCGTGCTAACGTTAACGCCTTTTCACGTCGCCGCCGCCGATTTTTTTTATAATTTGATGAGTGAAACAAGATGACCAACCTCCGTTGTTTTTCATTGTTCAGCTACCTGTCGATGTTGGTCAATCGGTTTCCACACGTTCTGTGGAATGCGAACGTGCTGACGTCAATGCTCGACCTCCTGCAACTTCTCTCTTCAACTTTGGCTTCTGTGAGTAAATGATGTATGCCGCGAGCGTACAGGAACAATGCGAGCTTACATTTACGCGACACAAAAGTAGACGAATCCCCGTAAAAAGTTTCACCCCTCTTGAAACATGTGTTTCGCCGGGATTGCTTCCCGAACTGACCATGAGGGCACCCGCGCAGTCCCGTCGCCACGGGGAGGCTTTGGTGATGGGCTTAGGCCCCCCCAAGTGAAATATGAAACAGTATAAATCAGTGGACTTCTGTAAATTTTTGCAATGTCAAAAACCCCGTTGAAGACTCTCTGGCGATGGTTCTGCACCCGCATGCGATTACCTTGGCTGTGTTTTCATTGACCCGCAGGTCATCTCTGATACGTAAGCATAAAAGCAATAAACCACGCATGATCACAACCAGGCTTTTTATCACGTGCAAACGTACGCAGGGCCCGTTCAGCGAAACTCCTGTGCTACAAGTTCCCGGAACGTCCTACACTATGCAGCTGCAAGACTCGCTGGTGCTGCGTGAGAAGATCGTGGAAGACTTTGCCAAACATTGTCGGCACATACTGAGCGAAGCCATAAAATGGGCACCGGCCACAACTGCCAGCCATCTACAGGTGTTTTTTGTTTGCTGGTCTCTGTTCATGCGATCTTGCGCTGCCTGACGCGAAGTACCATCGCTTTCAATTTGAAACATTTCGTTATCAACGTGCAGCGTTAGATTTTCAACGCTATGATTTTGCAGGTGTTGTCAAAGGTTTGTGTCCCTATGAAGTGTCACTTATGTCGCGACATAAATCAGGCTTATTTCAAAGCTCATCTTCCGTACATTCGTGTGATTCCAACTGTTCACCTCGTGTTTACCTATTTCTGAAAATAGCAAAATCCGTAAGAATAAATGACGTAAGAAGCTGCATTTATGGCGTTAGAGACAATGGGCTCACCTCGAGCGAAAAGGTTTGCGAAAGTTTAAGTAGATTTTTGAACTGTCCATCTCACAGTTTCTTTCACATACTTAAAAATCCGAAATTTAAGTTTGTGAACTGCAAGTGTACTTCCTGTAATGTGCAGTTTGATGTACTGCAGAGGTCTCCAAACTTTTTTGTCCGAGGGCCACATAAGCTGTTGCTCAACAGTCCGAGGGCCGGACATCCTTCATACTGTGATTGTTTCGGTACCAGGACCACTAAATATATTACTTTTTCATAATTTGCAAAATGGCTTCGCGGGCCGGATTTCGCCCGCAGGCCGTAGTTTGGAGAAAATTTTGAAGCACACAAATAGGCTAAAAGATATTTAAAAAATTCGGCTCTGGTAAGCCCACTGTATATACGTCACAATGTGCAGTCTATTTACGTCATGAAAATGGACAGATTGTGTTCTACTATAAAACTTGGCAAATTTAAGGCGAATGTTAACATCGAAAGAATGTGGGGAAGACACAATTTAAAGTAAGACTTTCATGTATCCCCCACTTAAGGACATTTCAATAGCTCCACAACGGATCAAGTGAAATCTGTGGCTAGACAAGGCACACGCAAAGTTTATTTGAACAGGGTTCTCACGCGGTATGGAAAGTATTAAGAATACGGAATTGTGAAATCGGTTTTCAAGACCTCGAAAAAGTACGGAATTTGGCCAAAATGCACATGAAGTATTGAAGAACTGGAAATTCTAATAGGAAAAAGAAATCATTCAGTTTCTGAGCAGAATCGTCTCTTATTGGACTGATTATTTTGAATTTGTAAGCAGTAAAGTTATTACTTTGATTCACAATTTATGGGACATGTCAAAACAACCAACGTGTACTGGATGATTGTGCTCATGAAGCTGTAGAAGACACATTAGGATCTAAAATCATTGTACAACTGTCAGTGGATGTACCGATGTCATTTCGAAGTTTTCCAACAAATTTAAAAAAACGAAAGAAACAAATTTGACAGGTCTAGTGAGGTCGTGCAGTTTCCACAAACTGCGTAATTTGGAAGAGCATTGCAGTCTGGATTGCAGATTTGTTAAAAACTGTATTTCAAATGTACCACAAAACGCCTGTAAGAACAGAGGTTTACCATCTTGCATATTTTCAATGAGATTGATGCAGTAAGCATTCAGCCGCTTGTTTGTGAAAATTTTGTTCTCTGCCAATTACAAACGACAGTTTTAAAGCAGCAAGATGATTTTGCAGTAAAATTGTGTTTCATGATTAAAATTTTGGAAAAATGATGATAAGTGATGGTATTGGTATTTTTTGATTTAGTATTGAAAAAGTATGGAAAATGTTTTTTGAAAATATGTGGTAACCTTGTTTGAAGCTTTAGTTTTGGTGTTCGTCAGGAGAGAATACCTCTGTCTCGGTTGTGGTACAAAAAGGTAATGTCTCTGGTTTTATAACTACTAGCGCTTTTCTACTGTTATTACCGCATGTAGTAGTTCCTCCCGCAAACGATTAATGACATGCAGTTACGCATTGCCATTTGTTTTGCAGGAGTACATTATCAAAGTCGAGGAGACCTACACTCGCAAAGCGATTGAATCGAAGAAGTTTACTGGCGTCGCTCTGGCCAGTGAGATATCGTTGACTCAGGTCTCCAGCAAGCAACCGGACAATATTTCATCGATGAACAGGAGAAATCGATACCTTGGAGAGGTGTTTAAAACACAACTTTGTTGCCCAACGCGTTGTTTTTTTTTGTTTTTTTTTACTTGAATGTGCTTATGGTTACTTTTTTGCAATTCACTCCCTGGCTAATTTCGATGTGGATTTCGTTTCAGTCTGTTAAAAAATTTTCCATGTTTTTCTGTTGCTTGCAACAGCGTAACTTGCGATGAACTTGCTTTAGCGGGAAAAGCTGAACTTAAATTGGGCAAATGTCAAGGTAGAAAGTCACTTCGCAAACAAGCCCCTACTAACGAAAAGGATGAATTTTTCTGTGTGATATGGACATCACTAGAGAATAAAATGTTTCGTACATAAAATTTTTAATGAAACTCTAAACAAGATTGTGAAGTGCTAAGGTTTTGGCCGATGCAGTGTTTGTTTACATGTGAAGCACCAACGTGCGCAGCATAGCTGTGGTGTGTTTTGCTTGCTGTAAACTGTTGTGTCTTACTTGCAGGTTCGAGGAATGCTCGCAATGACGCAGGCCAACGGCATACAGCTCAGTGACTTGATTTCAAAAGCATACAGGAATGCCCTAAAAGAAGGAAACATCGACAGCATTAAGGTACTTTAACGAGATGTATGGTCCATAGAAACAAGCTCGCCAGTTGGATATTGGAATGATTTTCTTTGCAATGAAAGTTAAGCCAAACTTCTAACTGTATCGAAGCTACGCCTCAAATTTGGACCGTTTTTTTTTGCGCGATCGGAACTTCCAGTGATAAACTCATATTCTTAGGTAGGGCAGATAGTACTCGCTTGGTTGTGCAATAACAAGTCCTTTTTTTGCTTCGTATTTGTCGATGTTTATTCCACCGATGCGTTGTTTTCTTGGCCGACGCTGACTTGAACTAGCGTGCTGTATTGCTGGTACAGCACGTGATAATGAAAGTCTTTAGTTGGTGAGAGAGTGATCGTTTCTGATTCGACTGTTTATTTGCAAGTAATATGTTCAACTAAGCATTGCTGTTTACTGCAGGAAGCGTTGTACAGAGCAACTGCTTTGCTTGTTGCGAAAAGAAGTGATTTGGACAAAAATCGCAAAGTCTTGCATCTTATCACCTGGTGTTGCGTCGAAATGTGAGTCGAGGCTGCAGAGTTGTCGCTTATTTGGCCAACCGTATGAGAAGCAACGCTTTCTGATGTATTGTTGTGTGAGTTGACATCGTTGTTCATGCTCGCTGTGGTATTTGTGTTGATTTTGGAAGTAAAAACTTCAATAGATAGCTCAGCAGTGAAGGAAGTCCGCTGCGCTTGTTTCAGGTTTCGTTCGTCCATTGTGCAATGCGCTGTTGAATGCTGGGACTGGCTCATTACGTCACGCATCGACCTTCGCGAAACACTGATGGCGAAAATGACGTCAGCTTGGCAAGCGACTGTCGATCGTCGAATGGGGGTGTTTGCGGCTGACGAGAACGAGGGGGATCCGCTTGCTGTTTCTGAAGACAACATTCCTGAACCGAGACCCCCGGAGGTAGAACCTCACTACTTGTGGATCAAGGTGCGAAAACTTTTTGCTTTGAATCTCTCCCCAAGTGTGTGAAACGGAGTTGGAGTTCATTCGTGGGCGAACAAGATGCAGCGTAGTTTCCCACACTTGGGTGCATGGAGGCCTCGATAACAAGAATCATGCGCCGTGGCAAACTATTTGGTTTATTGCGAGCACCTATTCCCTCCGTATATAAACAAGTTTAAGGGGATAATTGTCCGACGCCCAGGAGCGTTGGTGAGCTCATGCCCAGGAGCGTTGGTGAGCTTTAACCGTGAGAATTTACATAAATTGGGAAGCGTTGCACAGAACATCTTTGCTACAAGTCGGCTACGTTCTGCCGAACAGCACAAAACCGTATCTCATTCTTGTGCGAATGCAAAGCGCCTTGTTTGAAACTTGTGACGCAGTTCTTATTGCTCTTGGTTGCTTTCAGTTCCTGCAGCAAAGATTCGATGTGGTCAAGTACAGCAGCATCGAGCAGGCGCACTTCCTCCTTGCTCTTGTACACCGCACTCTCTCTCTCACTGCTCCTGGAACGGAGCAACGATTTTCCAGGTAACAAAAGTGGGTATGTTGCTGTGCAGCAGCATTGCGCTCTTGCGGAATGCGCGTACCATTTCGTGGGGTGGTGAAAACAAATAGATGCGGAATAAACTGCTGAAATACTCCAAAAAAACATTTGCGGTTCATGTGATTACGAACGTGACTTGTACACGAACTGCAGTCCGACTTTTATTTAATTGTTGCGGAAGGTGATGCCACGGCCATGAAGGACTCGGGGCTCCTGTTCCTGAATTGGCCCTCGTCTCGAGAGACAATCTCGGGTGTCAGACGTTTGGCAAAATGTTTGGAATCTCCAATTTTTAAAGCCTATAAATCTGACCTTTCGAACCGGATGCAAGAGAGAAATTAGATGATTTAATGTGAAACGCAAAACATTTCCCAACAAGAAAAAAGAATAAATCGATGACTTAATTCATCTCCACCAAAGTTTTAAAGGTTACCCAGAGGTAATGGGTATGAATAAAAACGCATTTTAAAAATCGTTTCTGTGGAATGAGCGCATTATTCGTAATATCAACGCTTCAGTTCCTTACTTTTTCCAAATTTAACAAAAGTCGGTGTTGTACTTAATATCTATAACAGTTTTCCACATGAATTTTTTTCCAATACAACGTCCTGTTGCAATTTTCGTTTCAATTTACAGGAAATCACTGATCCGAATTGCTTACGATGGAAGGTGGGGTGGCGGTTAGCTAAAACTTGAGTCACGATGTAATCAAAAACAGAAAGCGTGTTCCCCTTGTGACCTTTACCTCCAGTTACTTTTATTAGTCCATTATCCACTCGATTAAATTTACCTGCTTATGAATTCACTTGCGCCAATTTCAAGAAAGACCTGGGCTGATAGAGAGAATATTCGCGATTTCTCCGCAAAGTAAAAGCGTTTCAGCGACGATACCAGCGCTTTGGGAGGCTCTGCGTATCATTAGATATACAGTATGGTCCGATCGACAAGTTTTTCTCACAGAGCTTCGTCAGCACTGTAAAGCAAGACTACGTAACTATTGGTGCGTGTCATGCAGGCAATAGCCAGAAACAAGGAAAAAACAATGAATCAATTGAAAATTTTTGACTTGGGTAATGGATGACTTGAAAAATTTACTCTCATACTGCACCATATCAAAAACGACAGGCGTTCAGCGCAACCTCAATATGATGTCATAATGTGAAAAAGTTTCAGACTTTGTGTCAAAAACATCGTGCAGCCACGAATTTTATTCATGATTGAAAAATGTCAAATGCAAAACAAACACTGACTATAACGGATAATTACGTGAGGGTTGTAATGTTTAACTGTGTGTTATGTTTCGAGTCATTATGAGGCGTTTCTTGATGCACAACAGACACATTTCTGCTGTGGGCGCTCGCTTCGATTTCCTGACCCTGGCATTCAGCATCCTACACACTGCTAATGTGTCTTCCTCTGTCCTGGAGCAGAACCTTCTGCGAGAGAAAATTTATTCTTCACTTTTCGATTACTTCTGGTGAGTAACTTACCCAAGTTATGCAAGTATATGCGTTTGTCGTGGACAAAGTTCTTCGATCTCTACGTCATGCTAATGGCACGTGATTGAAATCTTTATTTTCACAGTAATTGATGAAGCCTGTCTTTTAGTTGTCAGCGTCGATTCCCGACTCAGTCAGCCGCTCAGCTCCGGCGCGACATCGACAGCGTGGTGCGGTTGTGGCAATGCGTCCACACCGACCGGAAGTATTTGGCGACCAACGCGACCACCCCCAGCCCCGTCACCCCCGGCTCGATGGCCCAGCTCACTCCACATAACACTTTGCCATCTTCTGG
>JGI24021J15306_10013676_pt1 | contig 10091 bp, 3 predicted proteins | sample Ectturendosymbi1_FD_15306 | JGI IMG/M metagenome (IMG submission 15306) | reverse complement strand
CCGTCCTTGCTATGTCTATGATCGAACTCACGTAGGAACTTCGGACGTAGCTAAATGCGGCACTGTTTAGCCTAACCCCTAAACATTTCCGTTATAAGAGTGTCTTTTCACCACTCATATTGTTGTGGACCTTAATTATTCTTAAATTATGACCTAGTTGCAGAAAGTGCTTGAAAAAATGGATATTAGGTAGTTTATGAAAAGAAAAGCATTTTTGATAGCCGAAGTGTAGAAAACATTTCAGAAAAACGATTGAGAATCGAGGTTCAACCAGCACAGACTAATGTGGTAGAAAGAGTAAAGCGTTTTGTGAACGTCCATTTTGCATGGCATCGTCAGCAACCTGTAAAGGGTAGGCAAAATTTGGACTTTGCCCCATCCTGGAAAAATTTCTGGGGACGTCCATGGGATGCACTGATTTTGATCTAATTTTGGGGTCATAAAGCGCGGTGCTGTTTGGTTTTATTCTTTTAAGCCACTCAAAAACGATAAATACCAAAGTTATCAGTTTCCCTGACCTATATACCAAACGCAGTAATCAAAAACCTCTACAATATTGACGCGTGGTGAACAGCCTACAAATATAAAAAAAACAGTAAACAAGTGTTTTGATATTCAAGCGCGAGGCCTCGGGCATTTGCCCGGTTTGCCCAGTGGTTAATCCGGCCCTGCCTGCCATACCCTAGATACGCCACTGCATGCATGCAACAAAAATGACTGTTTTCAGGCGTGGAACCAATGACTGCATGGAAATTACGTCACAGGTAACAACGACGTTTGTGATGTAACAAGGTGCAATTGTAAACCTGTGTGAACCCTTGCTGTTTGCAGTGTCACCCAAGCTCAGAAAAGCCAGTGCCCTAACCACTAATTTCATGAAAAAAAATGACATTGAATGAATGGTGGGTTTGGTTAGGATTGTAAAATGGGTTCTTCTAGAAATAGTGACATTGCTCCACCGACGTTACTAGCTAGCCGTAAGCTGGGATCTTCTGTAGATCCAGGTTTGTATGCTGGGAGATCTGATAAAACACAGAGCACTGATGAGCAGAGTAGGCAATCTCTTTTTACGACTAAAAAGGTTCGCGAGTCTTGTGTAGATAGTGACGAAATAGTGCAACGTCTAGAGAAAGCTGAGAAACAACGCAGTAGTTCAATAACAAATGAAAAAAGAAGAAAGTCTTGGATAGAAACGCTGTTTGGAGCAGTTGAGCGCAGAGAGTCTTCTGTTGATGCTCCGTGCTACGACGTTGGGCAAAGTGCTGCTTCTGATAGAGACAGTCAAAATAACAGGAAAAGAAAATATCCATTCGAAGTGCGCCAGCGCCAAGAATCTTCTGTTGATCCTGAAGACGTGCGTGCAGCCGGTAAGAGTGATCCAAGACCTTCTAGTACTTCAAACGAGAGTCAGTATCTTGGTGGATCAATAAACATTTCCCTCAAACGTGAGTCCTCTGTGGATCCACCGCAAAAGTCTGGTGAAACAGAAAATATTTCCACTATTTTAGAGGTCAGTCTGGAAGTTCCTAAAGTTCAAGAGGAAAGAAGAAAGGTGTCATTTGCTGCTGACTCGTAGTAAACGGATAAACTCTTCGTTCTTGATATCGAACTCTTGTGGAATTTACCGAGACGTGAGATAGCACCACAGACAGGATAGAGCTTTTTCGTTTTGTAAGCTGAATATCATTCTGTAAGCGTTAGTTACACAAAACCATAAAATGAAGTTTTGTGACAAAGAAACTTGTGCAACTATTAATGTGGAGAAAGATCACATTTTGAAACCAAGTTACACAGAAAACTTGGTGATTTGCTAGAAGACAAGTTGTTTGCTCGATAGTGCGAGATTTTTAATTCTATGTAGGCTTATTGGTTAATCCTGCCCATCAAAAATAAAAAGTTCCTAAGAAATTCCTCAATCTTACCGCACGTTGAACGTGTGTCAAATAGAATAAGTGTATCCTAGTCTAAGCTTTACTTCACAGAGTATAGGTTGGGAACAGGGGCGGATCCAGGGGGGCGATTGGGTCGATTGGCCCCCTAAAACCTAAAAAGGTAACTTTGTACAATTTGGAAAACAACATTCGCGATATAAGGCCATTTTATCGTCCATTGTTTTGGCACTGCAGTTTTGTGAAGTATACTTCATCTCTCTCACAGTTGCGAAGCTGTTATGAGACTTGACTTCCAATTATTACTGAAATAGCTCCCCTAAAACTTACTGGCTGGATCCGTCCCCGGTTGGGAACGACTAAAACAGACACGTAGCCACCTAAGACAAAGTTTGCGAAATCCCATGAGAGTTGGAGAGAGAGCAAAGTTTTTCCCTAATCTTGCGGTAGGCGGTCCGTGTTCCGGGTGGATTGTACACTACAGCCGCTAAAAGCTTTTCATAAATCTGTTATCATTGCACTGAAGCGAAATGCCACCGCCAATCAAAATCTACCGCTGACGTTGGCACGTCCAAAGTGAGAAATCTTTATGACTCGCTATGTGCATTTAGCCAGACTTGTCCATGGAAATCCCAAGGGATTTGTCCCGTGAGATGGGAGAGTGGAATTGAATTTTGTTCTACGTCCCTTCCCAAGTAATTCTGACGTCGTATAGCAGGAATAGTCTGAAGTTTAATGCAATTATTATGCTCAAACTCAGGGCACAGTAAGTATAAGACGAAGAGGCCCACTGCCATGGCGTAGTGGTGCGAGGCCCACGAAAATAAAGTTGATGGGCCCTTTTTAAGATGGCAACTAAAAACAGGGTTTCCCGATGTGCATTAGACCTCTCACAGCTGTCCTATCTAATTTTGGGTTTTAGGGTGTTTCAGCCACGGCTCTGTAGATGCTAGAAACGCACATAAGATATAATGTACTTCGTAATACTACTTTTGTGGGAATACCATAGGAAATAATAGAACCGCCACAAGTTGCCATGAGGTGGGATCAGGATCAGTGAGGTGGGAACGCGTGGGAATGGCCTTTACACTTCGTTTAGTATTAACTTGTGACCCTTACCATGTATGTCATAATTCAAATTTTACCTCGTTATTGCTGCAGCAACTGTGCTGTGATATGATAAATACTTAATGTTTTTCAAAATGAGGTTAAAAAACTTATTTGTGTTTAATACGGGATGGCAACAAATAAAATGAACAATTCATTTCAAAAAACAAAATAACACTTTTTTCCCAAAAAACTCTAAAATAGTTAAAACAAGCTATCCCGAGCTCAGCAAAACAATAAAGAAATGGGTGAAAGACCTCAGCTAATCAAATGAACGGTTCCCACAACGGTGACAGAAAATTCTTATTTATCGAATAGAACTGCCATATATCGGTGATAAAGAAAGGACTGTGGAAAGCGATTAGACATTTGAGAAGAAGAGTTTAAAATTTATTATTAATATTCCGATAAACAAGTTCGTCAACTGTCATTGTCGACTTTTAATGATGTAAGAAGGAATTGCTGTGAAAATTCAGTAGGCACCACAATTTCATGACAATTTCTACCTCCGATTCGTTTATATAGACTACGCAATTTTGCAGGAAAAACTACATAAACTGATATTTTCAGTCATGCTAATGGTATAGTCATATAACGCAGTCAGACATTCAATAGTTTTAGAACAGCTATTAGCAAACATTTTGGATGCTGGCCCACATTCGCGATCTTATCAGAGTCCGAGTGCCGGACTACATTGTGTACTGAAAATAAAAAGGCTGAAAGCAAGAACACGCATAACTTTAGTCACGTTTGTAGATTGCATATGAAACTGTTTCTTTGGTTGCATATAGTTGCCATATTTGGTAACTTGGTTCCATGCTTGCTGCAATACGAAGAGTGTCATGCAAATGTGCACCTGAAGATCTGTTTCGATACTTGGACTTACAATGTTTCATCTTAGAAAAGAATTGTTCGCAACGATAAGTACTTCCAAAAAAATAAATTTATTTTTGAGCGCGTTTTGAAATCTTCCGATGTTTTGTTGTTGCTGGGAGGCACTCTGTAAAATTCCCAAACCGATTTTGATATAAATTTTGCCTTCAGATTCAAGTCTTGTAATCTAACAAATTCCATTTGGACATCTGTTGGCACTGACTCGACATCAATGTCAAAGATAACTGAAAACATTTCATGTCATTGCTTCGAAAGTCCTGAAATCGGCCATGAAATTTATGTTACAACATTACAATTTTAATCAGCATATGTAGCAAAAATGCCACTTTCGCCATCTCCAATGCACTTTTACAAACATGGGAAAGATCAAACACATTTTGGCGTAACTGCCTTTGCCAAATTTTTATCTTTGCTTCAAGTGTTTAAATCACGCCAAAAAGATTTTGAATGTGTTTTTCCATTCCTTGCAACGACGCGTTCTGATAGTTCAATTTATCCGTTATATCCACCAACAAAGCAAATAATGAGAGCCACTGAGCATTCGAAAATTGATGCGATTTCCCGTAGAATACACACAAAATGTAGTTTATTGTCTTAAATCCCACACCATCTTCAATGATTTTCTCATGCTAAGCCAGAGACTAGGTGAAAAGTTTGTGCTTACGTTTAGTTGTCTGTGTTCTTCGCAAAGTACAACATTACCAACGAATGGCCTTGGCATTAAATACATCACGTTAATTTCACATATAGCAAGTAAAATCCAAAACGTTTGTAGCTGAGCTTTTGCTTTAAGCGGAAAGCTTAGTTCGGTTTGGTTTCTAAAGCCTATTGTGATGTATTCTCCATTTCATCATATCCTTTTTTTTGTAATTACATCTTACATTAATTTATTTACACGAAATTGTAAACATGCTAAACATCCCTAGGAAATAAATTGTGAATATACTAAACATCCCAGGAAATAATTCGTGCATTTCATTTTCTGGCTATTCATAACCTTTCCGTCTTGACCGAAACTCCCATGATGGCGGCGTAATGGCCTATGTTAAAAATGATTTATTTTGTGCTCGTTGACGTGATCAAGAACAACCTGGTGTTGAAATTATGTGGCTAGATTTTAAATTAAACGATCGAAACCGTTTACTCCTTGCGCTATGTTATCAACCCCAAATAGTGCTGATGCAGGTAGGCTCCTGTTTCGCATGTGTTGTTCCAACCTGATCAACGACTTTTCGAGTGATGCTTCGACCACCATTCTTTTTGCTGGTGACTTTAATGATCATTCTATGAGCAAACCATTTCATTAACAACTGAATTATTTCGTTTATTTAACATGTTTCATTTTCACCAGGTTATACAATCACCCACTAGGTGTGCTAATATTCTTAATTGGTTTGTCATTAATAACATTCGCCTAATCATAAATTGTGATATTTTACCTCCTTTAGGAAATCTTGACCACACGCCTATTTTTCAGAATTAAATTTAAATTTCTGTACGCATTTCCCTTCATTCATCAAATGCTGGGATTATTCTCGAGGCGAATTCAAAAAATTAAATGGAAATTTTGCTTATAGTACGCTGGGAAGACGTCACAACTGCATCTCCTACACCAGACATTGCCTTGACTGATATTATTGACATCACAAACCAAAGTGCTTGTACTTGCATTCCCTTCAGAATAATTGAATCGAAGAAGGCAGCATCCTTAGATGCTAAACTCTGGAGCAATCAAAATCTAAAAAAATGATCCGCAAAAGGCGTAGATTGTTTGCTAAATGGTGAGTCGTCGCCATCACCGTCTTGCCTATAATCGCCTTCGAAATAAAATTCAGAGATACATCAAGGATCGTAAGAATCAGTATAACCAATTTGTTCTCAGCAAGCTTGATTCATTATCGACATTTCGACCTGACTTCTGGAAAACAGTCAAAGATTTGCTTGGCACACGTCCTTACTCAAATGCTCGTTAGATCCGTGGTGCCACTGTCTACTATGACATGATCTCCATTTCCACCGCACCGTCTCCATACTGTCTAAAGTACTTCCTAGCTTTCATATGTATTTTTTATGCATTCCTCCCCTCTCAAACAAGCCCCTTCATGTTTACCACGTACTATTATCTATTTATCCTAATAAATCGAAAGGTTTTGATGATTTGCATCACCGACTTGTTAAAAATTCCGTTTAATATATTGCCACTCCTTTTCAAGTTCATGTTAGCTACTTCCCACTTTCCTACAGCTTGGAAAATTGCTTCAGTAATTCCTCTCCATAAATTCTGATCTTTGCATGATGTAAAATATTACAGACCGATTTCTGTTTTTCCCTCTCTATCTAACGTTTTTGAAAAATTTAATCAGCGAACACCTATACAGTTATTTGAAGCCAACAATTTGCTTTATAATTGCAATTCTGGATTCCGCAAATACCACTCCACTACATCTAATATATCAGAAGTTACTCATAAGCTTCTCCTTGCCAAAGACAGTGGTTGCTAATCGGGAGTTGTTTTTTTTAGATATTTCTAGAGCTTTTGACAAAGTCATTCATTCCGCTTTTCTTTTCAAGTTATGTCAGCTTGGCGTGACAGGTTCTCTTTATAACTTACTGCAGTCGTACCTATCAGGTAGGTTGCAATTTGTCCGTTTAGGATATTTTCGTTCTGATCATTTACATACAAACTGTGGCGTGCCTCAAGGATCCGTACTTGGTCCACTACTTTTTAGTATATGTTACTGGCATTGGTAGAAACATTATATCCTCAATTTCCCTATTTGCTGATGATACCATACTTTTATGTTCTTCGAAAAAAACAAGTGATTTACATAATACGTTATCCAATGATTTACGTCAGTTGGAGATGTGGTCCGATTTGTGGAGTATTACTATTAATGCTGCAAAAACCTAAGCTCCTACCATTACAAATAATCCATGCCTTCGTCATCCATTACGATTCTGCAACCACACACTAACTGAAACTGTTTCTCACAAGCATCTAGGGCTTATTATTTCATCGGTCTCTGAATTGGCATTTACAAATATCAACTTTGCATCACAGAGCTATGTCAATAATTACAGCGTTGAAAAAGATCAAGAACATTTATCCAAGGTATTCACTTCTTGTGCTTTATCGTGCATATGTTTTGCCCATCCTTGATTATGCTGATATTATTTATGATTACTGTACGACTACTGACTCCAAGCTCCTCGAAAGCGTTCAGACTGCTGTAGCTAAGCTTATACTCGGTTGTCTCAGATCACATCCCACGAGATTATTCTAAAACAATTATGTCTTACGCTATTGTTTGTCCGTGGTCAGGTTCACATTCTTAAACCCTTCCATACCACCCTTCATATCGACCCTTGCTCCCAATTTTTAAAAAATCTTCCGACTACTCTTCACGTTTCCACATGAATGTTCACCTACCCTCCTGTAAAATACATTCCCCACATAAATCTTTTTCCGTAAAGGCTCAAAACTCCGGAATTCTCTACCCACTGCCCTTCATAATTTAAGTTCACGTCGATTCTGCTCCAAAGCACCAGATTCATTCTTTAACAAAAAAACTAATGCTTGGCATTTGCACGGTTGCAATACAAACGCAACTGCTATCTTGTGTATGCTTCGATTAGGACATATTAAATTGAACATGGATAGCCATTGCAATCAGATCTGTCAATGTGGTGCTATCAAAACTGAAGTTCACATATTTCTTGAATGTCCTTCCACCTATACATCACGCCAACTGTTGATCACAAATGTTTCTAAGATTCTTGTTGAAGAAAATATAATTTCCCACTCTGAATTTGCTGCACTACATCGCACTGAACTAATCAAAATACTTCTCTTTGGACAGGACCGGCCTTAGCAAATGTGGGGCCCGATTGGAAGCACTTTTGCGGGGCCCCACTCGGTGGTGTGCGCAGAAATTTTTGAGGGGCATCGAGTCTTAATGACAAAAATCATGAGTGATGTGAGAGAGCTAAAGCCGAAGGGGTAATGCCAAGCTAGGGTGTCTGGGGAAATGCCTCCTTGTTACACCTCTCCAGCAGAGACTTTGTATGTTCGTTCCACGGACATCTCCGCAACACTCAATATATCCACGAGTTACTACGCACAATACCTCCTCTCTGACCAGGTACCTACCACGGGTTAAAGCAAGCCAACTGGCCAGTTGACCATGTGTTAAATGAAATTAGCAACACTGCTTGATATCATCAACCAGCAAAGATAAGACATAGCTTAGCTACAAAAGATCAACAAACGAAAAAGCGTGACAACAGGACATCACAGAAAAACTATAGTGCACCTTCTTATGATAATGCTGCACAATAATGACAAAGCCGAATGAAACAGATAGGTCAGCTACAAGCAAAACAATAATGCGGGAGAACACACAAACCAAATCGGTGCACTTCAGGCCAGGACTGTGGAGCCCAAGCCCAAGCAAATTTGGATGATTGCAGCCAGAGCCTAAAATTTGGGTTCTGGTTACACAGCCTTAATTTGTGGACAAGCGAGCTAACTTACTGCGGGACGACCGTCGGTTGCCGTATGTGTACATAATTTTCCTCGTTTTCATGGGCGTCAGAAGGGAGGTGGTGAGTAGGACTCGTGTCCCCTCTACGTTTTTAAATTTTATATTTTGCTATTATAGTTTAAGTAGTTTAGAGTTCATAAAATGAAATTTCACCGCTGTTGGTCCCCTGGAAAATGCTTTTGGTCACCATCTGGAAAAATCTACCATTACCCTCCCGGGAAAAGTCCTTCCGACGCCCATGCTCGTTTGTGTGTAGATCAGGGCTTCTTAAACGCTTTTGCAGATGTCCCAAAAACCATCAAATAGAATATATAATTTTGCGACACATCATCTATGCTGGTGTAATAATATAATTATACAAATAAGATAACGTTTTTCAATGTTCAATGGACAAATCAGTTTGGAGCCAGAAAAACATTTTTTTGGATGTTTGAGCCGGATTAAAACACAAAAACTTCAATTTTTAATTTTCGATTAAAACACAAAAACGGAAGAAATTCCGCCAAATTTTTCTTAGGATATTGGACTCCGAGAAATTTTCAGAAAAATAATAAAAACGGAATGCTGCCAAAATTTTTCATATTTTCTTAGTTAATTTTTCCTGTCCTGTAAATATCACTGTTCGTGCTTGCGTATCTTCATTCATGTGTTTTCTTCTCATAATAAAACTCACAAACGCGGAAAACATAAAACGGAAAGTTTTCAGAACTATAATTAATAAACAGTCAGTATTACCGAGGTCGCTGGAAGGATTTCGAACCTACAGCTCGAAATTGTTTAGGGTTGTAAAAAGCAAAACTTTTTCTAAAGTACATAACCCTAACAATGGAAATATCGAAAAAATGGTAGTTTGATGATGCCTTATACTCTGTAAGATCTTCGTGTCTGATTCTTTGCCGGGAAAGGATTTCTTTCGATAGACAGTTTCCAGCAAACCTTTAAAAGTTAGGTGAGCTAATTACTATCTGTGATGTAACAATCGAATATTACAGCTCAGCCTCAAAACAACATGTAACCACAGGGATGCCTGTAAAGAACGTAAAAATTAGTTCTGCTGATTCTGATTTAATACGCAGAACGTCCTTAAGTGAGGGCAAGAGGGGAGTCTCTTTTTCAGATGTAGATCGAAGACGTCGCTGCTCAAAAGAAAATGACACAGTTGGAAAATGCTTTTTAAATGTAAATGAAAAGCATCAATTTAATGTTGGTCAAGGCTCGAACCGACAATTAGATGATGCTGAGCTGCAAAATCAGGTTAAGGTGACTGACTGTATTGACGGACAATCGGGAAATGATGGCAATAACTCTGCGTTATCAACAAAGAAGCAGTGCAGTGAAAATTGTGAAGTTTGCTTGCTTTCGAAAGGCAGAGCAGATGAAAGGAAAAACAAAGTAGAGGATATCTCCAAAGAGCAGTTAAATTTTTCTCGGGTTAAAAGTCCATTTGAACTGTCCAATGAAGATGGTTGTGCCGGAGAAACTGAAATGGAATCACATATAGGACATAGTAACGTTCGGTATAATACACATGGTGCTGAACATCTAAAATACCAGTTCTCTACTGAAACATCGAACAACCACCGCCTATCAACAGATAACGAGCCACCAGATAATCCAGTGAATAGATATTGCTGGCTGCAGCAATTTGCAGACGGGC
>JGI24021J15306_10013674_pt1 | contig 10093 bp, 9 predicted proteins | sample Ectturendosymbi1_FD_15306 | JGI IMG/M metagenome (IMG submission 15306) | reverse complement strand
TTTTTTTGCAAGATTTACAATTTGGTCAGCCAATACAATAGAAAATTAGGTATCGTTATTGTTGGAATGTTTTTATAGTCTTTATAACAAAAATATGTGAGTATAAAAGTATGTTATGGTCATTATGGACAATTTACAATTTTATTTGCTGAAACGTTTAAAGCAAAACCAAACATACATTTTCTGTTTTAAAATATTAATTTACATAATAGTTTCACCTAATGCTTAAATTGTTCGAAAGGGCCCACATTTAAACTTTGCCATGGGCGCCATTTTGCATAGATACGCCGCCGATCAGTGGTTTCGTATTTTAGGCATAAATGTAAGACTTAATTTTCCCAAAGTTGGAAAATTCTTTAACATTTGCAAATGTTGCTGGCATCTATGCAAGCGCGCTTGCATTGTGGGTTAGGTTAAACCCCAGGCGTCTGGTAAGTATCATGACTGTGGCGCAAGACCTATGCATGGTTTGTATCGTGGGTTAATGGACCGTATACTTGTTTGTCCAATCACGAAGGGTCCGTTGAGTACACAGATGAAACTTACGGGGTTCAGTGCCTTACACAAGGTTAAGAGCCACTGCTTTATTAGGTGTCGGCTTCAACAAACACAGAATTCGGCAACCGAAGTACGTGTATGCAGTCTGTGCTCTCGCTTTGCAGCTTCCCATTCGATCCGCGATTAAGTCAACCTTTTGTCTTCTGTGCGGTTTTATATCTTTTTCTGTCTTCACTTTTCTCCGCGCACCACACTGAATTATTTTCTAATAAAATTGTCGTAACTATGATGGATGTTCGACAACAGACTGAGAAAAACTGCAAAAAATGTGCCATTGTTAACTTGTCACGTTGAAGCAACTCTTTGTGGAAATTTCCGCTGACACAAAACTATTGACACACGTTGAAGCAACTCTTTGTGGAAATTTCCGCTGACACAAAACTATTGACAATTACTCGGCGTTTTTCGCATATACTTCTAATATATATATATTCACCGATGCTCGTCATTAATTGCCTGACACGGGCAGAAAAAACAAAGACAGAAACTTGGGCTGAGCTCGTTCTCGCGTTGATCGTATGAGTTCACTGATGCAACGCTGAGCTTCAACACTTCGATCATAATGCTTTTGTACAGGTAAAGATCGGTGCCTTCATAACCATCGAAGCAGGAATGGTCGACTACAACACAAGTTCCGGCAACCCCGCCCTTGTTCTCGGTATCGTGATCGGAATCGCCGCACTCATCGCCATCGTCGTCATGGTAATCGTATGCGTTTACAGACGTCGAGCGCACGCCAGCGACCAGGAAGTGAAGAATATGCAGATGCAGATGAGCGTCATGGAATCGAAAGTGGCCAAAGTCTGCAAAGAAGGTAACTGGGGGCGCTTGAGTACCAGTGGAGCACTAGAAAACGATTTCTTGAAGATTTTAGTATGGTTTCATTACAAGTCAGATAATAATAAATCAGTTGCAACGTTACGCTGTGCCACGGTAACAAACGCCTACCAAAGCAATTCAGCTTCGTGTTTGTTGAGATTTTTACGCAGCTGTCCGGCGGAATGATGCTGGTTTGTTGGACGACCCGCGTATCTGCAGATGTATATTTGGTTGTGTTCGATCTCATGTATAGGTTCTACCACTTCAATCAACTAACCTCCGTTGATACACTACGCCGCAGATTTTGTGATCTGCGTCGACAAATTCAACAGGCAACGCAAAAATTTCGAGTCCGTTTGTTTGAAATGTCGATCTCGCAAACATCTGTACGCTTCTTGCAGCATTCGCTGAGCTGCAGACAGACATGACGGAGATCGAAACTGCGGCCGGGGGTGTTGTCATACCTTACCTTCAATATCGCAACTACCTGCTACGCGTTCTCTTCCCGGATCCATCCATGGCCGACCGACACAACAATTTGCTGCTGGCTCGCGGCCTGGACCGAAGCGGTTTGTCTCTTTCTCTTGCTAAATAATCAGGACAAGTGCTTTTATGAGAAGCTGATTACAACCGGGAAAAATACAGGGAAGCGTTTCGTCCACGCGATAGTTTATGGCAAAACTTCATTAACAAATCAGGCGCCCGGGTACAAGGCTTGTGTCCATCATTGCAAATAGTAGCAGTCCAAGGACGATACTTTGCGTTTGTCAAGTTGGTAGCAATGCAATAAAATTTCAGCAAATGCACTCGCGCAAATGTCGTAAACCTCCTGTTGTCAAATACCGCATTTATGCTGAGCATACCCATCGCGCCGACGTTGAGCAATGTCTCGGTTCCTCTTCAGTTCTCGTGCAAATACTTTTTTCGCCTTGGTCTGTTGTGATGTCACGCGGTTCCTTTATCTGTTTGTCTGCGTTTACAACAACAGTAGTGATGCAAGACCCGCGATGAGATGCATCTGAAATCGTCTGATTGTCGAAAACAAAATATTCGGTTTATTACGCCGTCTTCTACGAATTCGTTTGGTTTGACCGCAAGAACGCGATTTTTTCGATACAACTTTTCTGACAACATTTAACCAATAAAAACTGAAGCACCTCTAAACAACCTTTCTCATTTGTGCTAAAGTGGAAGACGGCTCTGTTGTAAAATCGTTGCGAAAAACATTTGATGTTGGGGTTACCGGAAGCAACTGACTCTTGATGCCATTCTCCAGCGAGTATTCGAAACAGTAGCGTTTTGTTCAGACTCTCGAACCAGCTACTGCCGATCTTTGCCGCAACGCGCTCAACAGTCGCCGAAAATGGACGAGTTTAGCAAACTGCTCAAGAAAAAAGTCTTCGTTCTGTGCTTCATTCGGACGCTGGAACAACAGCGTAACTTTACCATGAAGGACAAGTGCGTGAGCGACGTTTGTAATTCAGACCTGACTTTGGGCACTATGGTGCTTATCTCAACCTTTTTCTGTTGCAGAGCGAACGTTGCTGGTCTGCTGCTGATCGCACTTCATGACAATTTGCTTTATTGCACTGAGTAAGTTTTGCTGCACGTTGACCTAGCTGAGCAGACATCTACTGCCGATTGGGTGTTGGCGTATTGCTTGTAACTGTTTAAACTTCAAAAGATTCCACGCATCTTCGAAATAGCAGATCAAATATCTAGCTCCACCCTTTTGATTTTATCAACTGTAAAACTAAATGATCATACACAAATCGCAAATTCTGCTGAGACGGCCAAACGTAGTTTACGGACCACTAGGCAGTGTTACATAAAAAACAAGGCATTTTATTGTAATGGAATGGTCATTTTATATGACATGAACGATTTTGCAAGGGCAGGTCATAGGCCAGCTTTTTTGTTTTTGTTTTTTTTCACTCGAGCATGCTTGCAGGATTTTGGAGCACCTGCTTTCCGATCTCATTCGAAAAAACATGGAAAGCCGCAACCACCCGAAGCTGCTGCTTCGACGCACGGAGTCGGTCGCCGAGAAGATGCTCACTCACTGGTTCAGCATCCTGTTGCACGGCTTCGTCGTGGTGAGCGCGCGTGGAGCAACTGTTGCTGCTGTTGTTTTCTTTTAAAACGTTTGTTGGAATTTCTGCTTGAAAACCCACTCTTTCGCGCAGGAGTGTGCTGGTGAGCCTCTGTTCACCTTATTCCGCGCCATCAAGCAACAAGTCGACAAGGGCCCGGTCGACATTTTCACCAGTGAAGCCCGGTACTCTTTGAGCGAGGACAAGCTTCTGCGACAAGGCGTGGACCATGATACGTTGGTGAGCGTTTTGTAGTTCTCGATAAAGCCCAGGGAAGTTGCTTTGGAGGTGTTGAAGTGTGAGCAAAGTTTTAACATATCAGGACCCATTCTTGGCAAATGTATGTGAAATTCATGAGGCTATATATAGTTTTACTTCTGGTTTGTTAAACCGGTGTCTTTCTTAATGAAATGCATACGCCTAGAAATTCTCTCGATTCTTGTGGGCGTACTGAAGCGACACGCCCCTCCTGTTGACTGATGCGTTGTTTTCATTGGTTGCTTTGTCGCGATCAACGAACTTCCGCGTTCGCAGACACTGCGTGTGACCAACTACTTCGGCGACAACGACCAGGCCGAGTTCTCGGTGAAGGTTCTCAGCTGCGACTCGGTGTCGCAAGTGAAGCGAAAGATCCTGGACGTCGCATACGCCACTCACCCCTACTCGCAGCGACCGCCCCCCGATGCTGTCGACATTGGTATGGTGGCGCTGATGAAGTGCCTGTTCAGTTGAAATGACAGCTGCTTGAGCCGTATAAATCAGAATTAATTGTTTCGTCAAGTTGTAAACGCGCGTATTATTCACGCCGTTCCCATTCAAGTGACTTTGAATGTTGTTGCTGCTTCGCGCATTCGGCGCACGCAAACATGCCCTTTTCTTTCGCCTTGAGCTAAATGCAAATCTGTTCCGCTTTGATCAAAATTGTTTGATGCAAACGAGTAAACTGGGGTCGATGAATGTTTGTGTGAGCTTGATCTATCGTTGCAGAGTGGAGAGAGCCTCGTCTGGGGAGGTTTGTTCTGCGCGACGACGATTCAACGTCAAAAGTGGACGGAGAATGGAAGCAAGTCAATACATTGCTCCATTACAATGTAATCGAGCGCTGGGTTAATAATTCATGAGTATTATTCTGTTCTGTGTCGCCATTTCGTAGGGCAGCATTACCGGCAATTTGATCCCAAGCATTCAAAAGTGTCTTTTTAGGAAAACCGGCAAGGTGTGTTGTTCCAGCTGATATTTCAGGTCGTATTCTCGTCTGGTTTCAAGCGGACGCACAGCTCAGGTTTTGTTGAGACTAGGGTGGTGCGTGTGTATTACCTTGTGAACGCCTCCTCGTGCAGTAGTAATTTTCCGCGCGGGCAATTGTTCCCACACGACAAGCTTCCATTTGTTGCCTGCTATGTGCTTCGTCGTTACCCGGTTGATCTGGTCCGGTGTCCGCACGCTTCTGACGTTTGCTCCTCTNTTNCAGGTGGCGGATGGCGCAGAGGTTGTGATCTTACCCAGTCAGGACAGATTGAATTATTCCGGAATTTCTACGAATTCAAGAACTGGCGGTCACCGCCACAATGGTAGCAGCGGGAGGTGAGTAGATGCTGTCAACTACGGTTTCGCCACTGGTTTGCTGTTCATAAAACGCACGCGGAAATTCTCCACCAGTTACAATGATACACACTTTTTACTGTGTGCGGATTCTTAGAGCAACGCACGATGCTTTTCGTAGAACTGTCGTCCACAAAAGAAGTTTGTGAAAGCTGTGCATGTAACAAGTTGTTAGCACTTGATTTGGCCTCAAGGCAGGCAAGCCCACGCTGTCAGGAAAACAAAACTTAACGGTCGGTGTTAGCGTTCTTAATCTGTAAACGTCTTTTTAAGACCTTCAAGAATTTTTTTCTCCGTTCGTGACTTGTTCTTGAAAAATTCTGATTCATGTCACTAATCACGGTGTCTTGAATCACAATTAAACAACACGCAGCTGAATCATTTCGCAAATACGCCTGCCCGAGGTACTGTAGGGAGCGTTGCGTAGGAAAACTTCTTCCATGCCGTTCATCAGTTGCAACAACTTTCTTGTTTTTCAGGCCTTTCAATGCGATGGAAGGCAGCAACACCAGTTTGCCACGACACAAGCAAACCAGCAGGTCGGGCACACCCACCCTGCCAGTTGAAGGCAGCAAGCTGTGGCATTTGGTGAGACATACGGCGTTAGAAATGGTTTCTCTTATCGGTGTGCTTTTCATACATAACTCTGCGTTGNATCTTATTTTGGTGCTTTCTCTCAAAAGGTAAAACACAGCGAACAAGAGGCCCGGGAAGGCAACGAAAGAGGAAACAAAATGGTTTCGGAGATCTACTTGACCAGATTACTGACGACTAAGGTATACAGCGGAAATAATATGGCGCAAATTTTGTGACCTGCATTATCATTGGAGACAGTGAGCAATGGCATAACTATTTGGAAAGCTAGCAATGAGCTAGTGGCGTCAGAAAAAAACGTTTGCGGTTATTATCCGCTTGTTGACATTACAGTTTTGATTTAGTAGCATGTATCATTGAAACTACTCATAGTTAAATTGATATTTTAACTCTTCTTTAAGAGAAAGATACATAAAACATTGCTCTCTTGCTAATATGTCCCCGATATTAAAAAGGAGCCGCGTACCGCGGAGTTTAAAATTGGTTTTATGCCGAACGACTGACAAATCTGCATTTGCTAATAACAGGGCACGATACAGAAGTACGTGGACGACCTTTTCGAGACCATCTTCAGTGCTGTGCAGAGAGGTCACGCCCTCCCTCTCGCTGTAAAGCACATGTTCGACTTTCTCGATCATCAAGCGGACATTCACGGGATCACCGATCCTGAAATCGTCCACACATGGAAAAGCAACTGGTACGTGATCTCTATTCACAGCGATCCGGGCCCATGATGCTCACGCTGCTCCACATATCGGCGATCTTTCACAGGACAAAATAAAATTAGTGAACTACTTCTCCCGTCATGGATTACGTTTTTCTCTGCGTTCTGCCACTTATTAGCTGCAACAGTTGTCTTTATCTCATCGTTTCACACTCAGCATGTTTTTGTCTATGCTGAAATTTGATTTGGTTCATTTGCATGATCGTTGAACAAGCTGCTGCGGCTGCAAGCGGAATATTGGCACGTGCAGTATTTTTCTTTGTTGTTGCTCGCTTTGGACCGCTATAAAAATGTATTACTACAGTAGAATTGCCATATAACGTCACTTCATGGGACCGGAGAAAAAGCGTCGTTATAGGCGAACTGTCGTTATGGGCGAACAACAATTCAGCGTTCCTAAAATGGCTTTTTAATCCAATGCCAAGCCTGGCAAGGGTTGAACGTGTTCATTGATTAGGATTGCCGCTTACTGTGTCGCTTTTCAGCGCGTACTCTTGATAAGAAACCGTGAGAAATTATTTTGTCTTTATTTTCGAAACCGTAGTCAACGTCGTTGTTGGAAGATTGAATTTTTTTGCAAGTTTTGCCACTTTCGTACCATTTTCGCTATTGAGCGAAACAATGATGTTATGCTTTTTCCATAATGCAATACTACCCCTCTTTTTGACAATTTACGCACTGCTCCATCAAGACTCGATCAAACTAACTGCAGTCGCAACAACCCCTAATGCAGTAAAACTCATGTAACGATTTGCCTCCATTGTTGCCGATGGCGCAATCGTTGGTGCCATTCTCACGTCACATCTGTCACTGCTCAGCCGCTTGCCTTAACTGCCTTCCTATTCAGTCATAAAAGATTTGTGTGGTGGCTCCACATAGCCGAGCTTACACTTCAAACTGTGAAGACAACTGGCAACTCTCGTTACAAACGAACAAAATATTCTGCGGGGACCGACAAAAAGCGTCGCTATTGGTGAGGTGACGATATAACCGAAGTGGTTACAGCCGAAATCGAATGCACGTAAAAGATGGGAATTCTGTCGGGACCGACGAAATAGCGTCGTTATAGGCGAATCAATCTACTGTATTATAAACTGCCCAAGCAAACGAAATGCTACACTCTTGCTTGATATGTCTTTCCTTCGAACAAGCCAGAAGGTTAAAGATTTGTTACGAAAGTGTGCTTCCAATGCCCTGGCTATGTTCTGGAAGTTACCATAGACCTTTTATTCAATTGCAATGTTCTTTGTGCGTCTGTGAGCGATATTTTTTTATTTAATTAAGTTACGCCGTAAGTTTCTTGGCTGGGTCAAGCTAAAAAGTTTTGTTGGAACATGTTCAGTTCGATTAGTTTTTACGAGTTGCAACACTTTGTAGCATGTTCTTTTGGCAGCTATTTCTTTAAGCTTAATTCAATAAAGAATAATGCAACAGCCAACAGTCAAAACATCGCAGAAGCTTTTTCGTGGTAGAAAAAATCAGCGTAGGTGTGGGTCCAGTGTTAGCGCAGCACGTCTGACGTTGTGTTTGGGCTGTTTGTTTCGCACTGCTGTAATTGACGAAAGAAACGAAGATCTTTTCAAGTTTTCACTTTATTATTAACACACTAACTGCTGCTCTACCACAAACATTTGCGTGTCGTTGAGAAATCGTTTTGGCGATTATTGTTTGCTGCGTCCGTTCAACCGGGTTTCATGACCGGCGCGTCTTAAAATGCCATCTTCTATTTCATTGCAGCCTTCCGTTGCGATTCTGGGTGAACCTGATCAAAAACCCCGAATTCGTTTTTGACATCCACAAATCCGCCATCGTCGACTGCTACTTGTCTGTCATCGCTCAAGCTTTCATGGACTCGTGCTCTTACGCCGACTACAAATACGGCAAGGACTCGCCGTCAAACAAACTGCTCTATGCAAAAGACATACCCAATTACAGACAATGGGTTAAAGGGTAAGTGAGGTGTTAAGACTCGCTGGGCCTTCCGTGGCAACGTTTCCTGCACAAACGATTCCTGCCAAGAAGAGTAGGTTAGTTTTTCTACCCAACAAACACAGAGCGTACATGCATACCGCAATGTTGGCAAGACAACCAACCGGGCAACTGCCCCTCCGATATTTGCGACATTTTTGGACTTTTGGGATTTTTATCAAATTTTGTTTAAGTCGTTTTGCTTCCTTAAACATCCCGAGTGACGCTGTGGTATTTAAAAAATGCGGTTCTGGTCCTAATTTTCCGAGTAGGAATGTACTGCATGTTACGCTTGCCATTGTTATACAATTCTGTTGGTCAATACGGCAGATTTACGTAATAAGGCTGTGAGTGTGTAGCAGCATGTATCACCTAGCGTTTTTCTCATTGTTTCTCAGCTGACTTTGTTTTTTGTTTACTCCTAAAAGTGTGGCAATACATGTGAATACGTTCGCAACTTATTCTTTCAAAATGATCGAAAAACTGTTTTTTTTGTCGATGGATTGGAGCTCTTGTCGACGATGCAAAAGCTGGCATGCGATTACTGTAAACATTTCCGGCACAGCTGATTAACAACAAATTGTCTTGTCGGTATTGATCTATTGTTCTTGTGAACATTTTGCAGGTACTACTCTGACATATCGAACATGCCGAGGCTCAATCCCAAAGACTTGTCTGCTTTTCTCGATGAACAGTCGTTTGTAAGTTGTGTTTCTTTTTTTTGGAGGAAGACCACAAAGTTGTCTGTGTATTTTGTTTGATTAACATAATGTTCCTAAAGACGTCCGTACGATACGAAACCTGTGTTGGCTCAACTACCGCGTTAACTGGAAATTTGCTTATTTCATATACTGTATGCTCTGTTATGAAAAGAGCACCAAGTGGAAACAGAATGCTGCTTTGCGTGGATTACAGTTACTTATCCATTAATTGTCGTCACGACCGCAAAACGTTTCGCTGTTTTTTTTCAGACACACTCGTACGATTTCAATACACAAAACGCGCTGATCCAGATCTACGCCTACGTCGAGAAGTACGGGGATCAAATCCTCGCGACTCTTGACTCCAATCCTGAAGCGCGCCGGCAGCGCTTGCAAGAGCAACTTGAAAACGTGTACATGCCAATGAACGGCTCCACTCAACCTTAGTAGATGAGCTAAGGCCGGTGAAGTCGGAGTTGTTGCTGAAGGCAGGAAAGTAACAAGTCGTTATATGACCTTTCCTACTGACCACGGACTCCTAACCCGGGGTGCTTTACCTATTGCTGTATCAGGTCTGAGAGAAAAACTTATGACGGAAAATTTTTCAACAGATGATAATGATGAATAGCAGAGGATGTCGCGTTGTTATCGCTTTGACAAGGTCGTGCGTGACTTTACCTTAAAACTCGCCACCAGTTTTTGCTATTTATGGATGCGATTTACGGCGCAAGCATCTTTTTCGCAAATCATCATCACTGCTTTGTTGCATTTAGTTCTATTTGCTGATTAAATTTATCGTTACCGACGGACAGAATCGTATGCAGCAGCCAGTGCACATTGATCATTGTGTATTGTTTTGTTTTGCTGAATTTTTGCGCATTTTTTTGTAAATTCAGGAAGGTTCGTTGTTTTTCGATGACTCTTCCCGGGAAAGTTGCGAGAATCTGCTACGTTCCGTCTCTTGTAATTACTCCTAACCACGTTTGGGACGCTGTCGTCTTTTTTAATGAATTTCTTTACGCTTCCATGTCTTG
>JGI24021J15306_10013673_pt1 | contig 10093 bp, 6 predicted proteins | sample Ectturendosymbi1_FD_15306 | JGI IMG/M metagenome (IMG submission 15306) | reverse complement strand
ATGATTAGAATATAAAATTTCATCTTTATTCTTTGAAAGTTTCTGCAAATGTCAAAATTGCTATGCAATGTTTTGAAAATTTCGGAGGGGGGGAAATGCCCCCCCCCTGGTTGCGCGCCTGCTGGGATCTAGTTCATGGTGGCCACTTTAGCAATATGGATTTCTACCAATATGTTTTATTTTTACGTGGTAAAACCAATCTCTTTGCGTCAGTTGCATGGCGCTACTTTGTACTGGGGATGTCGCTTGGACATACGAAATAAGCATCCATTTTATTCATGTGTATTGTGCATTTTCGAGCCTTGCTATTATCAAAATTACGTTGCCATGGGTTTGTTTTATTGATAGTAGAACTGATGTAGTATTTGTAGCCTGGTTTATTCTTCAAATTTGCAAAAGTCGATGTAGAACTTCACTGATGATCAAGCACAGACATACAGAAAGACGTTTCACAGGGAGGAGGGCGTAAACCGTTTATGGTGATAATGCCATTGTCACGATTTCACTGGAAAATGCACATTTACCATTTGAAATTAGACATACGTTCCTCAGTGTTTTTCCAGAAACATGAAAAAATGTCAATTTTCTGCAAGCAGATGCGTCAGCACCTCAGCTTTTTGCGTATCATCTACTACTTCCAGCATCTTTCCAAATTTACACCTTTCATTCCGTGACCGTCACAATATCCTGAATGCCCTAGTTGTTTTTTCGCATACAAAAACACACCTCTTATCATAAAAGTTAACAACGACGTTGCCCTGACTTGCCTGATTTTGACAATTTTCATTCCCAAAATTATGACGGAAGCATGAGATGACAATTTATTTTTTATTTTGAAGTTAACCACAAAAATCTTGCTTACGATGAGATGCACTCCGCAATAGTTTTTTGCATTAAATACAGAAAGTTTCAATTTAAACGTCGTTGCATGGGCAGAGTCAAAGAAGTGATGGTGTTTTCCTCTTCATAAAATAAAGGATGCGGAGCCATATTTAAGCTATCTGTTTCGGTAAATGTTATTGACGACTTCCGGTGTCACTTCTTTGCTCCCGTTAATTTTACTTGGCGCAAACCCTGGAACAATATAACTCTTGAACGGATATGAAAACGAACTGCGTCAACAAGTCACACACGATATCACAGTATCTAGCAAAATTCCCTTTCAATAAAGAAACGAATCTGCAGTGCCTAAGGATGCAATTCAGCATCTTACTTTGCTCTTTGAGTAAACATCCTTCTTGGCCTTTGCGTGGAAGAACCCGGCAAAAGAGCATGATCGCTTTGAGAAAAGTCCAGCGAGAACCGAGGCAAAGGTCACTGATTTTCCTAATCGTCAACACATCCCACTTCGCATTCCATGAGAGTACCAAGGAAAAAGTTGTTAATACGTTGGGACCAGGTTCAGTAGCAGGGGCTGCCAGAGAAATATTTCCCTCCTGCCTATCGGTGAATTGCTTTTCAGCAACGCAAGTTTATACCAACCACTTCAGCGATTAGTTTAGGTTTTAGGCTGCTCTTAACAGGGACTAATTCATGCCTAGCTGGAGTGTAACCACTTCGGACCAGAATGGTACTGGAAATAATAATAACCCGAGGGTATTCCAGTTTCGTGGAAACTTCGAAACTACAGTCCCATCACCGCTTGCAGTTTAGTGTTGCACCCACGACTCAACTCACGGGCCACGTCCTTGAATCTGTCAGCTCACAGCTCAGTTTGCGAGCAAACAATTGTATCTGCCCTTGCAACAAAGAACAGCATCTCTCGCGAACGCATGGTTCTTTTTGTATGCATAAGGGGTTAATAGCTTATGGTTCATATAATAAGATCAAGAAAACCAGCTTCTCTGCAATACATCTTGTTGACATTCAGGCATGTTTCAAGACATTAGCTGCGCGTGTGAATGAACAGCGACACACGCTGGCGCATCTGACGCTCTGAAACGTAGCGGCAAGCAAACTGTAATGAGGGAAATAAACTAATATTCCGTTGCATTGCAAGTCAAAAGATATTTTGAAAATGTTCAATNAACAGGATCCAGGCTTGAAAAACTAAAAAGTTTCGTAATTTTTTTCCAAAAACCTCAAAGTAGCTGCAAAAAACGTNGANTTTATGTGAACAAATACCAAATTCAGCTTTCTTGTCCATATCCTTCACAATCACGTTTTCCACGCTATGTGCGAGACATAGCACACAACCACACGCCGCTCAGTTGACGATTTTAAACGAATCCAGCGTTGTGAGCTGTCATTCCGGCTGCTTCACGTATTAATTACGAACTTCGAACCTGTTGATGTACGCGATGTATTCATCAAACAGTATCCGCAGACATAAAATTGCGCGTGTATACAGTATCTGCAGACATACAACTGTGCGTGCATAGTGTTGATCACAAAAATCTTGCTTACTGATATGCACACTAGCAGAATACAAAAAAAATGTTAAACGAAATAGAATCTAAGAACATTGTATATTTTTAAATACAACACTGCCAACTGCAGATCCAATGGAATCCTTAAAACAATTCCGCGCAATCGTAGAAAACAACCTTTCCAATAACATAAGTATAATTGTTGAAACATTGACGGAACAATGGCGCGTAATGAATGGCACAGTGGTACCCCGGACGAAATCGCGAGCAACTCATCCATTCTGAAGCAAAACGCTAAATCAAAGCATCACGTGATTCCGTCAGATAGCAATTAAAAGATGCGCAAAACGCTACCAAGGTTTGTCTCTGAGACTCGCAGATGTTAGCGTAATTTTGAAGAAACGTTCGTCAATTTCAGGAAGCCTGACCGCGCGTAGTGGGTTTTCAAGATTGAGCGAGACCTCTATGCAAATAAAAACACTACGACAACACCGCTGTTTGCCTGAGGATGGCGTTTTTTGCGAATAATTTCATTCAATCATCCACTTTCAATTGCTATCTGGCTTCGATGCCAAGAAGACCAGCCGATACGAGTTTCTGAATGTCAGCCCGCATTCTGGGGCTGCAAGAATGTAGCATTGCCTGTGCTCGGTTAGGCTCAGTTCTAAGCAGAGTGAAAAGGTTTTGAATGTCAGGCTTGCTCAGTATTTCCCTTATTTCAGGATCGGAGATAATTTTATTCATGGCTTCTTCGTCTTCCTTGTTAGAAAAATGCTGGGAAGTGACGGTTTCAGACGCAGAACTTGGCTGGTTTTGCTGTTTATCAGCCAAACCCATAAAATGACCACCTAAAATTTTACAGAATTCTTTAAAAAATTCTGTAATGTCTTTGTCATTTTTGTAGTATTCCATGGCCTTTTGTGGTTCTTTCTGCATCCACTCTACAGCAGTAGAAAACCGTGGGTCTGACAACTGCCGCATCAACTTTTTATTTCCTTCCAGCTGCTTCATCAAATCCTCAGTCAACCACTCCTGATTTCCCAGAACATTGGAATAGTTCTGTTTCATTGCCTGCTGCACATCATCTAGTACCAAACTACTGTTATGTGATGCATTTACCACATAATCTACCTTCTTTGTTGACTCCTTTGCAGGAGTGGTATCATTTATTTTTTTTCTTTCTTTGAACAGAAAACCTTTTTTCATTCCACCAAAAGGTTTTTCACTAGGTTTTGGCACTGCATTTGATTTTGTGTTTATCTCCGATGGTTCAGTGAACTTTGAAGATGGGGGTTGCAGCTGATTTTTGCCAGCATTTAATTCTTTAATTCGGCCAACCAGCTCTTCCATGTCTTCAAGGGGTGGAACATCGTCATTACTGTCCATCTTTATTGCCAGGAAGTAACCTACACAACACCTAAAACATCTAAAAAACAAAAAAAAAACTAACAACGCAGCATGACATAAGTTGTACAAAATTTTTAGGATAATTGTATTCAAAATATCAAAAATAAATTGCAATTACAGACTATGTTTTGCAGTTGCAGCAGTATTGGGAGATGTCAGCTATTTTTTGCATGCAAGACATCATAACACTCTTTACAAAAACCTGTGTGGAAAACAAAGACAATCTATCTGCAAAACACGAAAAAGCATATTACTGTATAAGGTACACAGGGACACAACTGCTACATACTACCAACTTTTTCTGACTGTGTTGCATCATGAATTCACTACAAATGTACGTCAGTAACTTCTGTTTTTCTGTAATCGTAAACATACATTTAAACTTTCTAAAAAATGTAAAAAACAAAAATTCAACAAAATATATAAGTTGCAAAGATTGTTATTACAAGTATGAGCTACTGATGAAATGGAGAATTTTTCTATTCACATTAAGACCACTATATCATGCGTTTGAAATTTAAGACTATGAGACTTACATTACATGAATAGGAGAAATGCTAGACCAGGGTTTCTCAATCGGGGCCCACGAGCCACATTTGGGGCCATGGAGAGGTTCTCTGTGGGCCACAAGCAGAAGCCTTTACCAAAGAGCTCTGTGGTGATATTGCAAAACCCTATTGATGAGCAGGGGACCACAACTCTTGAGAGTCTTCGGAGGGGTGCCACAAAACATGAAAGGTTGAGAAACACTGTGCTAGAACCTCCAAAACAAGTTGTCAAAGTCATTTGAATTTGGGATTTGATGTAGATATGTCACATTTTCACACAAACGTTGTAGTAATGCATAAGCTTTGCTGAAGCAGCCAAAAAAGTTATAATGCCTGCATGCATGTGAACTAATTTTGAACCAAATGCATTTACCTTTGGATTTAACATGCAAGAAAAACAAATCCAACTGGGGAACTATTTAATTTCATAGCAAATAAGGTTTAGCTAAAGAACCTCTAAGTTGCAGTGGATGTGCATGTTTTGCATGTTTATCATGCAGCAACCTTGAAGCCATGCATGATGCATGAACTACAAATGCAAGGGTGGATGTTTGGAATGATACACACATCATGATTCATTTTACAGGCTGTTGATGGTTTATTGCCATACAAAATTTACTTTCACAAACAACTTTTTCTTATTAATTCCAGGGTTGTGGAGTCGGAGCTGGAGTCATAAGGAGTCAGAAGTTTTTGGGAGGAGTCAGATTCCTAACAATACTGGGAATCGGACTTTTTGGTCTGACTTCAGAAGCCCAATTGGATCATTTTTTACATCACACTCCTAAATTGGGAATTCTTGTTGAAGTGGTACAATTTCTTTTGAAACTATGATACAATTTCTTTTGAAACAGAGATTTCTTGCTGTGCACCACGATTTCAATTGATTTTAACAGCCAAATTTTATTCCCTTTATGTAAGGAGTTGGAGTCCAAAATTTTAGAAAGTCAAAATTCGAGTTGGATATTTTACCTCCGACTCTGCAACCCTGATTAATTCTAACTACAATGAGTTTTGTAATGCCGCTACAAGCTCTGAAACAATGATAAACTTTGCTTTCATTTGGAATGATACTTGCTCTTAAAGAATTGTGTTGGTTTTACCAAACTAATGATACAATTTATTGAATTTTACCCGGTTTCATTATCTACAGGAAAGTAGAATCTAATCGTCATACAAAGCTACTAAATAAACTACAAAGAATTTAATAACATAAAAACCCTGCCACAGGCTCAACACCAATGTAGCATTCACTATGGAGGTAGCAAAGTTTTCCCCAGCATAAGTGAAGATGGGTGCCACCAACTACTGCAGACCTACTGAAAGGAGTACAAAAGCGAGTATAATCAACATGAAATGAACAAACTAAATACTGATGCCAAGGCTAAGCTATTGAACTGAGACAATAGCTGAGTAAGTTAATGCTTATGGTGTATGTCAAAAATTTAAGTGCAACACAAAACAACAAACAGACCAACCGACTATTCCATGACAACCAATGCTGACCAGCCCTACACACCATGGTAAAGTTATCACCATAAAAGTTTACTACACAGATAGCTTGAGGCTGTGTCAAGCAAAGGCATGCTATTGCTGGTTAAATCAAAGACATGCTGAGATTATGTAGGGAAGTAAAGCATATGCACATCTTGCATTTAAGAAAGAGCAACAAATGATATGTAGCATCAAAATGTCAGCTGTTCTTTTTGATGTTAAAACATTCACTTACACACAGATTGAGTATTCAGTCATCCTAACCTCACATACAGGGGTTGCACATTTTATTTGCGCAGTCATACACAACTCATTCTGGAAACGATATAGATTATTTTCACCATGTCCCATAAAGAAATGTTCAGTTTTGTTAATACTCAGTTTCTGTACTCCTTTTAGAATATCAAGAGTGGTCTGTGGCACCCATTTCTGCTTGCTTGAGCTGTGGGCCACGCAGATGATTTTGCAGTAAATGCTTCCCTGGTGGCGAGTCAATGGCAGCACCAATGAACTGTTCCCTTGCACCCACCCATCAATACCAAGCACAAGGCTGGACAGGCTGCAAGCACCTACCAGCTTTGGTGATGCGCGCAGAACCAACTGTACCATCTAGCTCAGCTATGTCCAACCTGTGGCCCATGGGCTGTATGCAGCCCAGCTGAAAGTTTTGNAAGGCCCAGTTTAAGTTTTCGCTGTAGTAAAAGTAGCTTACCCACTAAAAACGTGTCCTTATTTTTAAAACCCTAAATTTGACATTTTTGATACAAGTAGTCCTCAGTGCAACTTTATCACATCTGTATTGTGTGGTGGGAGATGTCCATGTGTCTACTGACACATTTGCACATAGGCGCAAAACTTTTTACTAGTTTCCAGATTTCTACCTTTATTCCATTAGCACAGAACTTGCGCTTAATGAAATCACACTTATGTTGCGTTTAAACGCAAAATTGCCAAACACTGAACAGTCATTGCCATTGCAGTTAGGATTCAAATGCTTTCAGTACATCAGCTTAAAATAAATTTAGTTTGATAAGATCAAAGTAAATCACCCAATGTGCTGCCTTCATTAATATATCATTAAAACTTGTGGCCTTGGTTAAGATAGTGACATAATTTTTGGCTCAGTAAGCAATTTCAGTTGAACATAGCTGATCTAGCCACTTAAACAAAAAAGCGATTGTGTAAAAAATAGGCATAAATCACATTTATATTACACACTTATATATACAATAGAATAGTCTTATAGAAGCATCAGCAATGCACTTACATGCATTCTCATATAAAACACACAATTATGTATATGTTTATGGTCAAACATGTACAAACTGATTATGTTAAAAAGGCACTAATGCACTGCAGCAAACGCTTTATAAACTTTTTTGTTACAGCCACTAGCAGTTTACTGTTAAAACAACATATGATATAGGCCTAGGCACTAACTAAGCTTATGATCAGAGTTAGTTTATAATAAAAACAATAAAGATTTACATAACCATAACAAAATGGAATGTATGCGATGCATTTGGCTAAACCAAAACTGAATTCTATTTTTTCATTTGAAAAACATTCAAAGAAAAGCGTTAAAACAAAATCGCTAGCCTAATTTCCTTTGCTTGCAAGAACTGAAGAAGCTGGAATCGTATCCTGGTTTACATGGCAACTACTGCAAACAATGAAATGAAACTAAACAGCAGAGTTCTATTTGAATAAGAGCTGATGATGCCTACTTCACAGGGAAATATCTACTCTGTAAGATGTCAGTGTCTGATTATTTGCTGAGAAAGGATTTCTTTCCACAGACAGCAAACAGCAAAGTATAGTATTTGAACAGGTAAAAAAAACGGGCAGGTTCCTAAACACATTTTGACGGGCCACGCTTGGCTGACGTTTAGCGCCTGATCAATGACCGTGAATGCTTCATCAATGACCAGTCACTTCTTTAATTTTTTTATGTATTTGCCGCAGACTCGTGGTCCATATCACAAGGGTAATAAAATAACGCAAGAGCATAAAATCTAGGCCGTAGCTACATTGAGGAAAATGAGGCACTTACCTTAGTAAACTTTCAGTAATGCTGCCACAAAACATTTTTGTAACGCTAAATCATATTATATTGTGACTGTGTGACTGTTTTAAAAAGAGCAGCACTGCAGCTACACTGTTGCAACCACCAGGGATACTAGCACCACCAGCATAGATTAAATGAGGGCAGGATTTTAGGTCTCCATAAACTACTTCAACAACGTACCAAACCAGTGACGTATTTAACATATTCGCCCCGGTAAAACTTTTACCCTGACTACGGCCATGAAAATAGTTAGTCATAGCGCATTACAGAGTAGGTGTTAGTACACAATCAACGTTGAAACTGATTTATTGATTAGAGGAGCGACGCGCTTTAACAGCACCGCACCTATGACTTCATTCCATCATTCACTCAAAATTATTGTGGAGATGATGTGGCCAGTTTGGACCAAACTTTGGCAATCGAGCATCTTCATCGCCTAATCAGATGAAGATGACTCGGATGTAGGTAGGGAAGCACTGTCTTGATTGCAGAAGCACGAAAAACGAGCTGCGTTCATGTTTGTTGTATGTGGTTGTGTAAAGCAGGGCTTCTCAAACTGTGAGTCGCGACCCCAAAGCCCAAATGGAGTCGAGAAATGTAAATTTGGAGGACGCGAAACAAATAGGCTTGACAATTCAGAAAAAAAGATGAAAGTAGGCTTGCAGTGCAATAATTTGTTTATTTCTAATGCATTTTTAGGGGCAACGCTGTGTTTCAAAGTGTCAGCTGTTTACTAGGACGTCTGCCTGAGTTATCGAGTGATAAAAGGCTAATCAACTAAGCACAAACACGTCATGAGTTGTTACGTCATCATTGTTGTAAGGTACTGACCGGTATCGACCTTATTGCATTCATTCCGACATAAGGGCAACTGGAATTTTCAAAACAGAGTTAATGTGAATTTTGAATTAAAACAAGAAATGAATACATAGCCATTTCTGAATTAGCTTTAATAAATCCGTGCCTTTTGTTCAACATATTTATGTGAAGCAGCATTTTCAAAATCGACAATCATCAAGTGCAAAAAGCGATATTTTTTGAAAAGTATTGAGAATGTTCTTCGTCCTACGTTTTCTACGAAAGGATGATCAGTGAAAAAATCATGAACTGCATCCATTGCGTTAGTTGTGCGTGATAACTTTTTTAAACTAAATTGTTGTTTGTCAATTTTTTATTCGCTTTACTGTTTCCATTACGGGGTTCTTTATTACTTAATACTTTCTTTCTTGGACTGTGTGCATTTTTTTTATTTCGCTATAGACAATAATGGCACTTGAGATTTGAAATGGGACGTTTACACCTACCATTAACGTCTTGACTCTGTGTTATCCATCAAAGGGGCCGCATCGAAAATTCATTTTTGAAGTGGTGTCGCAGAACAAAAAAGTTTGACAAGCCCTGGAGTAAAGTACTGACCGCTGAACTGTTACGCAAGTTGTGTGACATGAAGTTTTCTTTTCTTCCTTAAGTTTTTCTCACGATTGTCTGCAGTAGATGTAACCGTTCTCGGTTCAGCTTGACCTTGTTTCGCTAAAATGATGCGACATCACCAGTCTGTTACGAAATTGTAGTCGACGCCGATGACATGAAAAAGAGATTAGCCTGAAACCTAACATGTCCGGGCGTGTCTTTTGTCCGCAATGAATTACAAGCTGTATAAACTTGAAACCAAGTTATAGTCACAACAAGGTCCATAAACTCGAAACAGATGAGAATATAAAAACGCGAAACTATAAAATTTATTTTAAACATCATCTATCGAAAGGAATCCTTTCTCAGCAAAGAATCAGACTAGACTTCGCTTACTAGGTAGGCATGATCAGCTCTTATCAAATAGAACCAACCAATCCGAAACATGAAATAATATAAAAAAAACTGAAATATATGGAAAAATACCAAAAACATTAAGATCATCAAATACTCGAAAATATTGAAAAAATTTTGTATCAAATATGAAAAAAATATTTTGGGCTGGGTGGAACCCCACCTGATCTTCCTGATCAGATCACCCGTAAAATATCTCTATGCTTCACCAGGCCTGTAACAAGGGGGGTGCAGTGGGCCTTCCCCTCCCCTACAAATTTGTTCGCCACCCATGGAAAAAATGTATTAGATGTAGTTTAAAACTATTGGACGTAGTTTAAAAAATTTGGGCCCCTCTCCAGGGGCGCAACCAGCTTTTCATTTCGGGGGGGGGGGCAATTTTC
>JGI24021J15306_10013672_pt1 | contig 10093 bp, 7 predicted proteins | sample Ectturendosymbi1_FD_15306 | JGI IMG/M metagenome (IMG submission 15306) | reverse complement strand
GAGAACTCTCATTCATTGTTGCGTAGCCAACGTCACGGAGCAACGATAGTGCCAGCCAGAATGAGCATATGGAAATTTCAGTGATACAAGCCCCGAATGTTTCCATTCACAAAGTGTAGGTTGTGTGATGAGCCCAAGGGACGCTGCTGATCTGGAATGGCCCCTGAGTGAAGGTATGCACGTTAGTGCGCTGCCGCCTGTCTGAATAGCCATGATCATCTCTTGTTGAAGCGTCAAGCTGCTTAAATTGCCAAGTGTGACGCTTACTCATGTTTGTGGCACAAACAGTCACAATTGGTGAGCAAAAGGTCTGCCCGGAGCGGGAGTCGGAGTCGTTAAAATTTTCTACCACTCCGACTCCGACTCCACAGGTTGAAAATCCTTCCGACTCCGACTCTCTGACTCCACAGCCCTGAGTACAACATAATCGTTTGAAATTTTCTTTCCATGTCAGTTTTTCACAATTACACCAAGGTACCTGTTATTCAAAGTTGTTTCAATGCGATTGCTGTTTACATTTATTTCAAAGGAATCTGAGCCTACATGTTTATTTGTCACCTTGAAAAATCGACACCATGCAATCTGCGGCTCAGCACATGGAGGCGAATAAAATTTTAGAGTGATAGTGGTGACAAACGAAAATAGTTGCTTGACCCCTGGCATGGTTTTGTGTTGGTTTGAATGTAGATGAAACAAAAGGTTTTTCAACGCCAACTCTTCATATTTAAATCAGGCGACAGCCACATGTAGAAATAACAGCATTACATAATCTGTTGCTGGACACATAGAGTCAAATTTCAGCAAAACTGCGATCATGAAAGAAAGGTAACCACTTGATGTCTGGCAAAGCTGTCTAAGGTTTGACTGAAAAAATTTGTCAGCGTTATCTTTGCATGTACTGTAGAGTCTAAAGGACGAACATTGGAAGTGAGTGTTTCGGTTTGAGTTAAGTGCAGGTAAATCTACGAAAACAAATTAACGCGAAGTGATTTCCCCGTCATTTCAAAGAGAACACTTTCCGGGGGTTCCTCAGGATGTTTGTTTCTAAACCAGTGGCCTGTAGGAGGTTTAACGGACGCGCTGTACCATCGAGTGACTGAGAATGATGAAATGACAACGTTCACTGACTATTTGGATGCATTTCAAAATTGTGTTGTTTCGGATCAATTGCGTCCTATGATTTTTATGTGAGGCTAGGCTAAGCAAAAACCCTTGTAAAGGAGAAGCTGATTCTGGTGATGTTTAGGGGGACCACATCGACTTCAAAAAATTAGATTTTTTGTTTTTCATCTTATTTCTTATATTTTTTCGTGTGTCAATTTCATGTTATGTAATGACCACTAGTAACTAATTCAGGCTTTTTAAGCTTGTTTTTATCATCTTTGACTATGTTTGAGCCTTTGTAGAACTGACTCCGGCTTCATGGAGATGTAGGGTGTTGTAACAGAAACTTCAATTTTGCTCTAGAGAGCCTGTGATGAAGCATGTCCATATTTGGTAATGCTTCACGACTATGGTTATGTCCATATTTCGTAATTCTCTACAATTACGAGAAATACTGTATCTGGTGAATGCTTTGCAGTGATGAGTGATGACTACGTTTGGTATAAGTAGACCTGATACATTGATCTGAATTGCGTTATTGTGACATATCTCACTAGTAGATCATTTCTATTACTCTCGGGCTGATCTAGTTTCAGTTATCAGTCCTAAGATGACCTCAAGTATCCCACTTCATGGATTGGTTCCTCCTATAACCCAAACTGATGGTCGTGTTAGAGGATGTCATTTACTACGAGCAAGTGCTGCGGCAATATTTGTTCATCTGCTAAAATCCACATCACCCAATCAGACTCCATAGGATAGTGCTTACATTGTTGTAACAGAATTATTACCGATTCCTGAGAAAGCAGACATACCAACCATGACAAAAAAGAAAGTCGAAATGAAAATTTTATCTCATACCATACGAAATGCGAAGTTACGAGCCATCTCAATAGCCAGGAGAAATTCGGAATCAACGAGAAGAAAATCATGGGATGAGGAAGAACGTCTCACAACTACGATTGCAATCTGGCCAGCATATATGGAAAGCCGCTCAGTCCATGAGCATGATGTGTATTTTCTCACCTCTGTGAGAACGGATCGGCAGATGGTTATGGGATACTATGACAATAAGCGTAGGAAAAAAGGAAATGGAAAAGCTGGAAGAGAAAGAGCGCAAGTTCTGAGAAAAGAGAAGGAAGTAATGCGAAAAATTGAGAGGGAAGTTTGGCGAAAAGAGAAGAAATTACAGTAATGCAAAAAACGGCTATGCGATCCTTTGATAACAAGCTTAGCAAAAAAGTTCCTTTGCCACTATCATCGCAAGACACGACTTCAAAGAGCTTCGGGCGATCCTTGCTGAGGTCAGCAAATGTGGTGTCTGTTCATTTTTCCATTGCGCAGAAAAGGGCCTGAAGGAAAATGCGACCTCAACAAGTAAGCTGTCGTTTCACCGTGCTGCAGCATCGTTGCGACTCGGTCGTCGACCGCATCAAGCGACCCGGTCGTCGACCGCATCTTCCAAGCATCCGTCAACCTTCAACAACGGTGCCTGACGCAACCGGAAGCTTCCTTGCTAGGCGTTCATCAGCAAGAACGCTCATCAAGGTGCCTTGGAGGCCAAGGCCTGTTCAGCGAGACGACTCCAAGTAGACAACGTCCAGCTGGCTGCATTCTACAAACATTCCCTGATGAAAGGGGCTGCGTACGTACTGTTTTAGTCCCTACCAATAACGGTGCCTTCAATCAACTCGCCAGGAGCTTGTGCATCCTGACCGCAGCTCCGGGCAATCATTGCTAACTGCCCCTTCAATGCAAGATGATCGTGCATCGAATCTCGCGATTTGGCTGTAAAACGGTCTTCAAATTTTACGGAGGCAGACACTCGCGTCTATACAGTAGACTGTCAAATAGAGATCGCATGGCACACGTTGCCGCAAACAATGGACTGTTTTTTCTTGCAGGGGGCAACGGCAATGCGCCTGTCGCCGCGAACTACCGACTGTCATTTCTTGCAAGTGATGCATGGCATGACCCGGTCATTCACAACTGTGAACTTTCTTCAAAAAAAATGCCAGGCAATGGTTTGGGCGCTGTCTCGGTGGCAAAACGGCTTGCCCAGAATCCTTCGAACTGTTCAGTGCTTGAGTGCATGTCGCTGCTTGCTTGTTGAAAAATCGAAGCCCTGTGTCCTCCGGTTCACCGGGGGGTGTTAAGGCGCGCAGCGACGACTTTGCCTCGTTTTACCGCTTCAGGTTGTGCATCCGGTGACCAATATTTTAATACGTGCAATTCTCTACGTTCAAAACGTGTGATTCACTCCAAACGTCGCCTCAAAGTCTAATAATAATGGACAGCTTTGATGGATAGTACTGACACTTGTATAGTATCAACCTTTTTGCAATTCCCTGTCGTTAGTTATTAGAACTCGCACTGAGTTGAGAAACAATCTGTTTCTCCTATGTCGCCGTCTTGTGTCTGCTAAACACGATGTAACAACACGAGCTGCGTCTGTTTGGTTGTATCGTAACATTTGTGACAAAGCAAGTGTTTTTCTGGTTTGCCGCTCTTAGCACGATAAAAGTACAGCTCGAGTCAGACAATTCGGCCATCATACGTATAGACCAAATTCTGCTAACCGTAACAGCAGTTTTCTGATGTAACCTAAAGACCGAAATCCGAGCTGTGGAAAGCACACCTTTTTCGGTACGTAAGTTTGTTACAAGTCTCCTTTGGAGATTTATCGAGCAGTTGCAGCTTGACACGTGTTTCATTTACTTTAAATAACTCGTGTGCTTTTCTAAAAGCTAATCGTCTATCGCGCGCTCAGATAATCGGTTGAGAAGTTGGTTTACTCTGTTTAGCTGCGTAGGTTGAATGCATTTAGTTTTTTTTTCTGTTGTTCTTCAGAAACCATATCCAACGATCGATCGCTGTTGAACCTGCCTCTTGATTCGTGAAACAAAGGGTTTGTGCTTACTGTTCCCCGCCCCGCTTGCAATTTCTGTAGGAAGTAGGAAGTCTGCAGTTCAGAGATGCGCGGAGTTTACGAGGTGTCAGTTCGCTGAGGTCGTTGCGTGCTCGTTTCAAACCTTCTGTGAGTGTCAGCTCACCCCACAGCTCGTAAGTAAAAGCTGACGTTACAACACTAGCTTTACAACAAAATACGAAATCCGGTTCAGCGAAAAATCCAGGCTGCGAAAAATCGCGCTTCCAGACACGTCGCTAAACGACTGAATGCCCTTTGTCAAAGAAAGCCCTAAACTTTCGGAAAATATTGAATCAATACTGGCAACCATCTATAGATACTATAGGTCCTTCGCTCTTTTGTTTAATGGCACTGTCCTTCGGATAGACTCTGATAAAAGCAACATGTTCAACAATTTCTTTGCCCCTGTGTCTACCCTGCCGAATATCGACATTACCCTTCCCCCATTCCCTCCCACTGTTAAACGGATGCGCGCATCCCCCCACTGTACATGGAACCCTTAGATATTTTCCATGTTCTTAAAGCGTTTTGATCTTTCCAATTCCAAAGGTCTCTTAACATACCAAACCGCTTACTTAGATTATGTTCTCAACCCCTAAATATATCGCTTAGTCTATTATATAATGCCTTCATTATCTCCATTGCACAATGCCCTGCCACTTGGAAATTAGCCACTGTCGTTCCCATCCACAAATAAAGGTTCCTATTCTGACGTCACGTTAAGCTACATACCAATTTCTATCCTGCACTCCTTGTCTAAAATATTCGAGCTAATTATTCACCGTCACATTTATTCAAACCTCGAAAGTAAAAAGTTGTTGTGCCAACGTAATTCAGGTTTCCGTAGAAAACGTTCCACTGTCACTTCACTCTTAGTAACCACACATACACTTTATATTGCCTGTGATAGGGGCTTGTCTTCAAGGACCGTCTTTATGATTATTTCCATAGCCTTTTATCGCGTAATTCACTCTGGATTAATCTATACTTTGCAACAGTTAGGAATAGATGGATCTTTACTTGATTTCTGTCTTCCTACCTGAGTGGTAGGAGCCAAATAGTGAGGATCAATGACAGTTATTCAAACGCCTGCTATACAATTTGTGGGCTACCACATGGATCTGTCCTTGGTCCCTTCTTTGTTCTAGCATATGTCAACGACATTGCCGAATCCATTGAATCCTTAATCATTGTTCGTTGACGACATAGCTTTATTATTCTCTTCTTATTGTTAAATTCATCTCAATCAGGNTTCAAGTGGCTGTTTNCACACCTTGTCCAACTGGTCAAATCTATGGAATGTAAAGTTTAATCCAACGAAGACCAAAGTTCNAACAATATCCAAACCTAAAGTCTCTCACCCTGTTCTTNCAATCAACAGTAGTGGCATCAGTGAAACCGATTTCATACAATAATTTAGGTCTTATATATTCATCGCACATTATCATGGCATCATCACATTTTGTCGAATAAACAAAAGACCACATTTAGACGTAACCACATAAACCAGCTTGCACTCTTCCTTGTTCCACGCAAGGTCCTCTGCATATTCTATGTTTCTTGCGTTCTCGCAATCTTAGACTACGGATATGTATTCTCGCCAACTGCTAAAATTCGGATAGCATACCCCTAGAGCACATTCATACAAGGACAGCGAAATTAATACTAGATTGTTTTCGTACATCACGTAACGGCGCTGTCCTTTCTGATTTCAACTTAACTTCATTCCGCTATCTAATGACCACATTTAGACTTAACCACATAAACTAGCTTGCATTCTTGTTCCACGCGAGAACTCCATACGCCCTTGTTCTTTTATAAAATGAAAACTGGTCTTACCTCTCCTGTGCTCCACTCGTTTTTACCGCTGACCCTAGGAGAAATCTAAGACGACTTATTGCTTCATGCCAACAATTTTCGGCATCTCGTCTCCAAATGTTCGGTAGTACATAGTTCATTTTTTTCACAAAGCTCCCATTACTCTGGAACTCCCTACCGCAATACATCGAATCTTCTAGTTTTGCAACATTAAAAAGCAGTATTGCCCATTTTTAACATGGCACGAAACCCAGTACATGGCACTTACATAGGTCAAGTCTATCCGCCACCTCATTACGCTGGACCCGTATGTTTCGCCTTGGCCACAGCCCTTCAGACATAAACATGACGTCTCTCCGTCAGTGTAGCTGTGGGTCTACGCTACGGCAACGCTCGAACACAATCTCCTGCAGTGCAATTTGTCCTTGAACCATCGCAACTTACTTCTTCTCAGGCTAAAAATACCTTGCTCAAAGAAAAATTTATAATCAGTAGAAATTTCTTTTGAAACCGAATTGGCATTGTTGCAACCTCTCCCGTGGTGTTGCATTGATTTGTGTGATTCACCATGAACGGGATTTGCGTGAAGAACAAAAATATATGTATGTGGCGCGAACAAGCAATTATAAGCGTGATCTCGTCGGGTGATCTCTATTGTTGCTTGCTGCCACGGTGCGAAGCTTTGCGCACATGCCGCTCGGGATTTCCGATCGCAACACAAGGAAACCCACATGTATTTAATAAGCACAAAGCTTAACCAATATTGTAAGCAAGGGTGGCCCTACGGCACTTCGGAGAAAAAAGAGTGCAAGCCAAGTTCCGCATTCACTCACTCTAACACACTAGGTGGCAGTCATGTGACTACCTTTTGTCATTAATTGGTTTGAAGATACTGCTTTGGAAAAATGACAAGGGCCATCTACCATCAAGCAAGTAATCCTAAGCGTTTATGAGAAAACGGACGTTTGGGAGTAGACACTCCCTAGTATCAATGATCTTGCAAGAAATACGTTGTGATGGATGGCAGCTACCGCTGACATTATGCGAGTGTTTAATACGGCTGACTGGGCATGTATGCTGGGCGGGAGCGGACGAAAAATTTCAACTCGCGCCGGACTCTAATACCTGTTCAGCTTCAACATACAAGCCCAGTATTTATACAAACAAGCTATTTCTTTACGCTTTCACGGTGGTATTTTCGCAAACCAGTAGGCCAGGCGCTCGATGTGCGGAAGAGCTGCAGGGTACACACCCAGAACACAAAAACAAAAAACAAAAAATTGTACAAACTCAGTCGTGGCGCTACAAAACCATTGCAGTTACAAAACGCCAACAACAAACCACCACATCAAAAAAATGCAACAATACGATTGGTTATAACGTCTCCGACGCAGATAATTGCATGTGTCACGATATGACATATATATATATATATATATATGTATATACGACACTACGCACATAGACTAAACGGGCATGTTCGAGCATGCAACATGTTTAATGGAATCACCTACTCTTGCAAATGGTGAGCCTCATGTGAGCTCGATGTGACGTAGGCATGCGAGAAATTGAAAATACCATGCCAGATTCCAGAACATCAACATGATACATTCGGTCAGAGTAACACAAACAGTTTACATTCTTCAAAGAATAATTTGTACATGTGAATACAGTTACTCAAACACACTTCAACAATAATCATTTTGCATCGACAGTATTGCTTCGTTACATCAGTCAGTTAGTAACTGGTTCGATCTTGCTTTGCTCTAGAAGACAGATTCAGATTGTATTTAACATTCAACAATCGTAGTTTCTTTAATTTTGTCACAGCGTTGAAGAGTTTTCCTCGAGAATGTTCATTATTATCGGCGAAATGATGGGTTTGTGTAGTCGATGTCTTTAACTTTATTGAAATGTTAGATTCTGCAAAGATCTGGTGATGGAGACGAAGTCGGTACCCAGCAACCACTTCCCACACATTCGAAGAACTGCAGTCACGGAAATCCGAAGCTTTGCAGCACGCCCCAGCGGTGGTGACGATTTATCAAAACATGCAGGCTATGACGCAATCGCTTTCCTAACCACTGACACAACAAACCTCGTACACAAACTTGGTGCAGTGCGATAATTCAAAATCCAGCAAAATACACACAGCACATATAATTTAACAAAAAATATTTGACAATAGTGCACAAGCGTTGGAGAGACTGTTGTTAACGAGTCGACCTGGCCCTGTTGGCGCAGTTAGCAAGCAAAGCATTTACGTTAAATATTCCGACGGATCAAATGGCTGTTTTATCACATTTTAACAAAATTCCCGTTTGATGTCAGCAGCTATATGGCCTCAACAAAGATTTGATAATAATTCTTGCATCGATTACAACAGGTTTCACTCAAACTTAAAGCAAATGCAATGAAAGAGCATACGATGCATGTGTTTCGTCAAACATGGAGCTTTTCCCTGTACGACAGTGCTATAAACATCTTAAATTCAATTTTGCCTGAAAATAAAGTTTTTGAAGTCTTGGCATTTTTCGTGTAAATCTGCGTTTACGGTGATACCAACAAACATTTCGAGCCAAGCCTCAGTATTTTCTTAGAACCTTGCGTTGGCGTTTACATCAAACCTTGAAGTTGGCTTATTCCGGCAAAGAACTTGAAAATAAACACAGTTCTTGATTGTTCATCGACGTCGCATCACTGACAATAAAAATCCACAGATAAGAAAATCTCATACACAATAGCAGAAAGTATCGCCAAACGTGTGATTTCTTCGAGTTGTTACTATTCAAAACATTTTTGTCTGAGAAATAAAATTTTCAGTTTAGCGAGTTCATCGCTATGTGTTTTTTATCCCATCAATAAAATCTACTTTTTGTAGTATGGATGATACTTTGTCCTCAGAACTGTTGAGGTTTTTGGCGTTCCACAAATCTGTAATGCAAGGCAGCAATTATGATCAGTAAAACCGAAGAAAAATTCTTTGAAGTCTTTGTTTTCTTTTTTTGTCTCAATGTTAAGATGCCGTTTTATTACTATGGTGGTTTTGTTAGTGGAAGTCCTTGTTTTCGACATGTCATGATAGCATTTCCCGCTCGAAAATTTCAGCTGCGGTGAAAAACGTTTGACAAGATAATGTTGTGTGTCTTGATTTCTGCGGTGAATTCCACGAAAACTAACAAAAATCTAATTAGTGGCATAAATGCATATTTATAGCAATCTCAATGTTTTCCACTTTTGCAGAAATGTGCAATATCATATTATCATACAACTTTTGTTTGCTGTCGTCAGATTCTATGTATTTCTAATTTTTAAATAGTCTTCAAACTCACGATTCCTGTCGCAACCCATTATACCCAGTATTTAAAACGTTTGCATTCTGTAGGGAAGTGTAATTTTTACTTGGCCACCACCTTTACTTGAAAATCACATTTTGCCTTTAGCGTTACTAACGGATGTTGCTCTTGACAAGGAAGAAAGAGAAATAATATACCGTTAGTCAAAAAAAAACTCTAAATGAAAAACACTATCAAATTGCTTTCCTTAAATACATTGCTTTTCCAATCTTTTATACATTTTTGGAAGCTGTTCCAAAAATGCGATTTGTTCCATTATTGCCATTGCAAAAATTACAGCAAAAACATTTTTTACCCGAGCCAAAGCACTGCAGATATATTTCTAGCCCTGTTGGTTCTATTCAAAACCATGAATACTGTGCAGTGTAGTCTCAGCAAATGTAATGACTCTATCGCCGAACTCACAGTGTTTTACAGATTTGTCATTGATTTTTACGAGGTTGCATTGTTCTCTTCGATTGCCAAATCTACATGACTTGTAAAAATTTAATCAAAGCTTGGATCAGCCGCAAAGCTAGAATCGCCATTTTGCAACTGCATACCGTTTGCTGAAAATAAGCAACTCGAAACAATTTTTATTGAAATATATTTTCCGAATTGAAGTGGCTAAATATAGAGTGTTGAAATAATTATGACATCTTAAGAATTTCATCATGACACTTCCTACATTAAATTTCTAAAGTTCTCGTGTTTTCAAACATATATCTAATCAAGCAAATTTATCTAAACCAACGCAAAAAATAACACAAGTTCCTCGGCACAGATGAGTAGCCACGGGAGGAGATTCGGGGACAGTGCCCCGAAAATTTTGTTGTGCCCATACAAATTTATTTTTAACATACAATAAAAGCAAAATCCCGCCCCTGAAATATATTTTGCCCCCCCC
>JGI24021J15306_10013671_pt1 | contig 10094 bp, 6 predicted proteins | sample Ectturendosymbi1_FD_15306 | JGI IMG/M metagenome (IMG submission 15306) | reverse complement strand
TTGTGTTTTTCGGAGTATTTTCTGTTGATTTGGGGTTTTAGTACTGTATAGCCATCCACACCCAGATTCACCATCATTTCTCAAGTTTTTTTTCTGAGTGTTGACTAGTAGGTCCCTTGCAGAGGCCAGTGGGCCTCTTTCAGCTAAGTTTCTCCTCCAGTTCAAACCTCTAGTTATGCCACTGGTTTGTTGTCTGCACAAACATCTCACTAAACTATCAATGTGTTTTTTCTTTTTTCTGGTGCTTGATCCTGACAGATTAATAATTTTGTTAATTGCATTGATTCATATCGTATGTTGTCTGAAAATAGACTTACATAAAACTACGCAAATGGGTTTTGTTTTCTTTCTGAGGATGTTCCATGAGAAATGTAATCATGATTGTAATCATGATTACTTACAATGTAATCGTAATCAATTATATTGTGGTTTTGTTTATTCGTAATCGTAATGGAGTAGGTGGCAAGTAACCGTAATCGATTACATATGTGCTGCAATCGCCCCATGTATGTATGCATTACACAATGTGTGTAAGATGCATCACTCAATTGTTACATTGTATGTACTTTGGATACACTTAAATTATCATTTTTGTTTATGAACGAACTTGAAAAATGGTTCTAATCTTCTGCTAGGATGAAACAGGTGTTCAGTTGGTATTGTTACCAGGGCTAGATAAAGTGTGGAAATCGGTAAGGGCCTTCCTGGNAAATCGTACATGCTCGTGGGNAAACTAATTNGCTGCAAGTCAAGTAAAATCAAATAATACACAAAGAATTGCAAGAAAATCACAAGACAGACTGTACGAATTTCCTTGCTGCATCAAAGTGCCCCAATATCTGCCCNTGTAATGCAACAAGTACACGTATGTAGCTAAAGTGGTCTCATGTGTAAATTGTAGTGGTGACATGGTGTGATGCGCCGGTTACTGAGACGGGAAAGCTGTGAGTTTGAATATTGCTGCAATGGCACATGTAGTCTGGGAACTAAGGCCAACATGTTCAAGAACTATGTGCGTGTATGCAAGCAAAATACCTCCATCTAGCAGTTGATCCCTGGGCCAGGTAACATGAACCAATATTGAGTCAGTCTCATTGCTGTTACTTAGCTGTTCAGCGATGATTCTGGCTTTCATGAAAGCTTGGACAACACTTGTAACTGATACATTGGCCCAAACATCTACGATCCAATTGCAGACGCGTGGCTTCATCAATACATAAGGAGCATCGGATTAGAAGGTGCAGGGTCAATTTTTGAAAAAATTAAAAGATTTTAACACTTTGAGAACCGGGGTATGATATATTCGTACTTTAAAATCAGCCTTAAACCAGCAGTTTTCGGTTGCCTTACCGACGTCCTAGCTCCTCCGCCAATTGCGCAAGAAATCTGTTCAAGGGCTCAAACGGATTGGCCAGTCTTCTAGTCTGGACTCAAAAAAAAAATTTTTGGTTGGGGATTGCGGATTTTTTGTGAGTGACATCATAAGTGAAGTAGTTTTTGGTCCATTTTGGCTCATGTTACCTGGCCTAGGGCTCAACCACAAGGCCAAAGTATTTTGCTCTTAAAGTTTTTTATAGGAAACTAGGCTCGAGTCCGAGTCTTTTGAGCCTTTGACTGACTTTCTAGCGTTTCTGGTTCAAAAGTTATGATCCAAAATAAAAAAATAATTATCTACTTTACTAGTTAGTCAAATATTTTTATTACTTTAGATCATAACTTTTGAACCCAAAACCCCAGCAGGTCATCCGAAGTATCAACAGACTCGGATTGTAGCCTAGTTTCCAACAAAAACTTCAGCGAAATACTACCATCTAACAGTTTCGGCCAAGGGCCAGGTGAAGTGGGCCAAGGTGGCCTAGAAGTCCTCCACTTATGATGTCACTCACAAAAAATCTGCATCCCCAACCAAAAAATTTTTTTCAATTGCGAACTACAGGACTTGCTGAGTCTTTTGAGCTTTTGACCGAGTGTGTAGCACTTACCGGACCAGAGAAATTCACGCACAAAGCCACGTGCAATCCTGCTGTTTTCGCACGAACCACTTGAATTAACCTGGACGCAAAAGTGTTAAGTGCCTTATAGTCAGCAAAATATTGGTAAGTTAGAAGAAATTTCAGCTTAGAAGATTTTTCCTAAATGCATTAAACCATGTTCCACTGAAAACGCTAAGGTGGACCACATGGCTCGCGGGCCACTAATTACCCACCCCTGTTCTAATATATTGACAGCCTTTTGGGTAGGTAGAAAAAGGACAATACTATGATAAAGTCACAAACTTCACATACAAGTTGCAGTTTTGCATCACCACAGCATACTGACAAAACACTTCAGCTTGCTTTATGATTTAGCTCCTAATGCCAAATCATTATACAAATCATAACACAAACCTTGAAATTGCTTTGCGTAAACTCAAATCTGTCATAGCCATCATAGTGCTTCATTTTTCCATAAACTTCAAAATACTTTGCTAGAAACTCAAACGGCATATAAACTTGTTCATCATCATTAGTGGACTTCAGACATTGCACAGTGTAGTTATCATTGATGAGACACTCAATGGGAACAACAGACTTTTGGATGTTTTCATTGGGCGGTTCATCCACAACTTCATCATGCTTTGATTTCTTTTTTTGTTCTTCTACCCAAGCTTTCTTCAATTTTTGAAGCTCTTCAGAAGATATTGTGTGAGATCTTCTTTTATCAGACAAAATATTGTCACATCGTTGACCAACCAGAGAAATTTGAACAAGGAAAAGAAAAAGAGCAATGGCCAGGACTAGCGACACACATTTTCGTAATGTAAGTAGATTCTTTAAGAGTCGTATGTACATAATTTTGACAAGCTATAACTACTAACAGGAAACCATTCTTGAAACAAAAAAGGTTGTAATGTAGATATAAAATTTTAGAAGTTAGTGAATGAAAGTTTCTAACTTGATCATTGATAAATAAAACTTTTTACAAGCAATTATGAATTGGTTGAAACTGTGATTCTAACACCTTCAGCTCTGTGTTGTTTTTTCCTTTAAGACCCGTGTGAGCCACTTACAAGCCGTCACTTTGCAACACCATAACTCATCTGCCGATCATGGTAGAGAAGCTGTTCAAACCCTTAAAAGATGTGGCAAGTCTTCTAGATTGCAATGAAATGAAATAGGAAAGTTTTGGATTTTTTGTGTGTGACGTCGTAAGTGGGGTAGGTTTTAGGCCATTTTGGCCCAAGTCACCTGGCCTGGGTAGGCAGCAACTGCTGGAGGGATTTTTTTGATTCAAGTTTTTATTGGAAACTAAGCTACAATCTGAGTCATTTGAGCCTTTGATTGGGTTTCTACTGTTTCTGGTTCATAAGTTATGGCCTAAAACGACAAAATAATGTATTAATCCCCTAATTAATTAATTAACACCTTTGCAGCCAGGTTAATTCAAGCGGTTCGCGTAAAAACAGTATGTTCGCACATGGGTTTGTGTGGGTACAAATCCGGTGCCGAAAGGATTAGAGAGCTGTTCATTTCAAGCCTCCCAAAGACTCGGCAAGTCTTCTAGTTTGCAATGAAAAAAATATTTTTTTCCCAAAACAGAAAATTTTTTTTTCATTACAAACTAGAAGACTTATTGAATCTTTTGAGCGTTTGAACAGCTCTCGTTGTTTAATCAACGGAGGAGCTATGCAGTTGGTAAAGCAACTGAAGACTGCTTGTTTCAGGCCGATTTCAAAGTACGAATATATCATACCCCAGCAGCCACGGTGTTAATTATTGATTTTTTGTTGTTTTCAGACCACAACTTTCAACCAAAAACAATAGAAAACCAATCGAAGGATCAAAGACTCGGATTATAGCCTAGTTTCCAATAAAGATTTGAGTCAAAAACTCCCTCTAGCGATTGGTGCCCAGGGCCTGGTAGTTTGAGCCAAAATGGCCAAAAACCTACCCCATTTATGACATCACCCACAAAAAAATTAAGTCTAGAACTTGCCATTTTTTCCATTGCAATCTAGAAGACTTGCCACATCTTTTGAGGGTTTGAACAGCTCTCTAGCACAATTGCCTGGCGAGTTATTGAGTTGCAAAGTGGGAGGAAAATAGTGTGTTAATAGCCACTCAATGCTGGGATTTTGAAGTACAAGTATATCATACACCAGCACCAAAGTTTTTAAATTAAAATGGTGAGGTAACAGGGTTTTCCAAGAATGTTATCCCCATTCTTGGCATAAGGAAGCATGCACATCTATTGCCTCTAGCATTGCCAAATTTTAACAAGCAACTACTCTTCCTAAATCACAACACTACAGCATAATTAAGGGTTCATCAGAATTCCATTCTGGTCAGAAATTGCAATTTCTTTGTTTCCATTTAGAAATAGGTTAATTCCAGCAGACCCTAATATTGTGCTTACTTCACTACTTCTGAAATTTATTTTGTTAGCAGACCACTTGTGGTAATGAAACATAATGGCTAACAAGGTATTTTTATTGTAACATACTATATCAAGCTTAATTTAAAATAGACATGGGGAAAGTACAGCCTTTTTACCTTTTTAAATTCATCCTGCTGAGTTTGTCCAAATTGTGTTAATAAAGTTGATCCATTTTTCACACTCTATGCAATGTATATCATAGGCATAGCCAGGAAGGGTCAAGTGTCGCATCCTTCCTAAATTTCTATTATCTTATCATTTTGTGCTTTGATAGTTGTGATGTACCTAACAAAATCTTGTTGCTTGCTTAACACCCTGCCTGTCAGTTACAAACATATCGTACCTGGAATTCAGGATAAAATCAACCATATTTCAGTTGTCTTACCAACCGCATAGCTCCTCTGCCGATTGTGCTACAGAGCTGTTCAAAACCTCAAAAGATTCAGCAAGTCTTCTAGTCTGTAATAAGAAAAATTTTTTTTTGGTTTTGGGCTTTGGGTTTTTTGTGAGTGACGTCATAAGTGAGGTTTTTGGCCATCTTGGCTCAGGTTTTTGGCCATCTTGGCTCATGTGACCTGGCCTATGGCCCAACCGCTAAACAGAAGTATTTCTTCTGAAGTTTTCATTACAAACTAGGCTAGAATCAGAGTCTTTGGTCAACTTTCTTGCATTTCTGGTATAAAAGTTATGATCTTAAATAAATAGAATAATTAATTATACAATTATGAGATTAATCTATTATTTATTTATTTGAGATCAGAACTTTGAAACCTGAAACCCAGCAAGTCATCCAAAGTATCAAAAGACTCAGATTGTAGCCTAGTTAGTTTCTAATAAAAACTTGAGCGAAATACTACCATCTAGCAGTTTGGGCCTAGGGCCAGATGAAGTGGGCCAAAAAGGCTTAACACACTTCCACTTATGACATCACTCGCAAAAAAATCGAAACCCAAAACCAAAAATTTTTATCAAAGACTTGCCAAAGTTATTGAGGGTTTCAACAGCTCTGTAGTACAATCATTGGCGGAGATATTCCCACGCAAAACATGTGCAAACTGCTGGACTTTAGCTTCAACCCACTGGAAACATGGGCGTTAAGTGTTATGATGAGTGAAATTTTGGCAAGAACATATTGCATTTACTTAGCAAGCCTTTCTGTTTAAACAATAAGTAACTATGAAAGATTTTCAAAGGATGTTATTATCAACTGGTTATCAATGCATCACAATACACAAACTAGATATATATTCACAGTGAGAAAACCTCTGCCAAGTTCTCTCAACAGTAGCAGCAAATTGCACCAANACATATACTCTATCTGCAAATAATGTGCAGCTTCTCATTCTATTTATTTGCTAAAGTTCCTCAAAGAATGTAACAAATAGTTATTTGGATTGATGTTATATCAATGCTTGGCTAAGTTTACTTAGATCAATTCCTAAAAGTTTTATTGAGATCTCTTGCCATTTTATATTCATCACATTGGCACACAAACATTAAAAACCGACGCTACTAAAAATGGACTATGCTTGGCACTGGCAGAGATATGATTAACAATTCAGAACATTTGCTTTCAATTATAATACATACTCAACTATATCAAAATCAGTCTTGAAAGTTTTTTACTATTGAATTGTTTCTTTGTTTCAAAAGACTTCATTAGTTTCCTGGATTGAATTCTTTGCCTGATCATCCCATCATGCCTCTCAACGGTATTGTCAACCCTTACAACGAATATACCAAATCAAATCTAAATATATACCAGATTTATATCTACAGTAGAACTCATCTAATTCGTCATCGTCTAATTCACCAATTCGCTTAATTCGTCACATTTTCGTCATTCCAAGCAGAATCCCTATCTTTTGTGCACATTTGTGTTTGTCTAATTCACCATCATCTAATTCGTCAATTTGCTTAATTCGTTACCTCTTTCTATCCTTGAGAAGCGTTTTGTTCGTCTAATTAGTCATTTGCAGTTTCACTTTTGATGTCTAAGCAACTAGTATGTATGGGAATTCAAACAAATTAAGAATCTTTATCTGAGATTGTTGCACCTTGCAATTTGTTTATCGAATTTATACACGATGTGTGAAGCGCGACCCGACTCCCCATTGAGAACGTGGAAAAGTTTATTAAAGATTTGAAAGGTGCTTGATTAAATAGAGTCCAGATAGAGCAGAGGAATTAATTGTTGTATTCAACCATAACGTCATAAACTTGTATTTTACTGCAAATAAGAGCACTATGTTATGTATACGAGTTACTATGATAAAGAATACAAGCTTCTATGATAGAGTGTTCACCTGTTTGCATAATTCGTCACCTTTTTCTAATCCCCTTGAGGTGACGATTAGGCAAATTCTACTGTATAACAAAAACATACAATTTAACGCTATTTTTTCAATGCCTTTTTACTGTTTCTGGTCATTCCATGTCAGGTGATCAGCAAAATGGGGATGTTTCATTTGACCCTCACCAAAATTCGCAAAATTTTGTAAGGGGACAGATCTCAGGCTTCTGAGCTCAACAAAGTTGGAATTTTTAAAATCGGACCTGTATTTTCGAAATTATGAGCATTTGAAATTTTGATGTTTTTCAAGAGGATTGGACCAAAAAATTCTTGGAGTTTTGCTGTTGTAACTTCAACTGATTGTTGCTCCTTTATCTCTGAATATTTTCATTCAATATTTTGCAGTGAAGTGGAAGGCTCCATGCTGAACAAAACAACACAGAAAGTTTTTTACTGGTGACCTTTGAACCCTGGTTAATTGTTGTTGTAAGGCAACATGTTTTTCATGTACATTCAAGCATGACAACATTTTAAATACCTGTAACTCAAATAGTGCAACTTCAGTTGACTTTATTTTTTTTATGTAAGGGCTGGTGTTATGGAGATACTACTGTATCTTGGTCACCCATGCTTTTTTTTTAACTTCATGCAAAAAAATTGTTTGTATAGTAGATATACCCATTAAAAAAATTTTTTATCAAAAAATTTTTTTAAATATTATTATGAAATCAAAAAAACTAAATTTTTAACTAAATTTAATTTTTTTAATTAAATCTAGTTTAATTTCATTTGTTTAATTTAAAATTTTTTTTAATGACTGTTTAACAATACAGTTCTAATGTATGCGCAATACTCTCAACAAAATCTTTTATGATTAAAAACATGTTGAAAAATGTGAAAAAATTATAAAAAAGGGTCAATTTTGAATATTGCTATTTTTTTTATTTTTGAAAAAATTTAAACAAATATAACATGAATTTGCGTATATTATTTTCATAGTCACAAAAATTACCATTGCCATTGTGAATTCTAACATGTAATCAGATTTACAATACACTTGTAGTAACTTGTTTTATTTTCTCATTTGTAACTACCGATTATATTCTGTTTGTCTGGTTGATTTTCTTTATAATTCCATGCAATTTAAAAACCAGAATTGCATGATCCAGAAATCTTACTTGATTTGATACAAACATAAATCTTATTTCCATACACATTGACGGTTGTCTTTGCTTCAAATTCACCCATACATTATTGTCTGATACATACTTCTGATGGCATTATTTTTGTTTTGTCAAATAATCAGTTATGTAGTCAAGACTAACCTTTGATACCAAGATCTTATTAAAACTCCGAGACCAAAACTTGAGATTTTAAAATTTGTGCATTTTGCTGAAATTTAAAAAATTATCATCACCACTTTAAAGTTGAATTTTTTCAAATTTCTGGTACTTTTCTAATCTNTTTTGGTTGTTTCTTACTAATACAACAGGAAAGAACTCTTTGAATTACAGAAGTTTTACAAAGCCATATCCTTGCAATATTGACAGTTTCAAGACAACAGGCTTGTGACAGAGACCTGAAACCTTCAAGACCAAGACTGAGACTTGCAAAAATAGTCGAGACCAAGACTTCATCACTGCAAATAATCCAACAAAGTTGTTGAATCAAAAATGTTGCTAAATTTATTGACTTACAAAAATTGCTATCCTTTTATTGTCCGACAATTTTTCATGGTTGCCCTTATGCTCAACATGCATGGTAAAAGCAATTCAACAGTAATGAAGTTCTTCCCAACATCAACCTCATGTAGTATACAAGGCAAATGAGCATTAAACTATTTATTTTGTGTCCATAGATAATAGCGGCATTAATAATAATAGAGCTAGTTTCCTTAAATCTCTGACGATGCGTAGTGTTACGTGAAATTGATTTTCTATTAAAAAATTGTGATTGATTCCTTGCTTCTTTCACTTATGGAGTGAAGTTACTTTAATACAGATATGCGCAAGTTTGAATCATCGCAAAAAGATGAAAGCAGAGCCCAGTCGGCTGATTCCTTTATAGCCTATAGAAAACGTATAGCATTTTATTGTTACTCCCCAAATCTCTTCATTATCTTTGTTATTGATCTTGAAGATACATGACAGTAACCACGGCCAGATTTTGGCCATGCTTTTCAATAGTGCAATTAAGGTAGCTCCGTTAGTATCCAGCAAAAATCATCTTTTTGTGGCCAAAAATAAATGAAAAAATTTCATTAGGATGCATAAATTACATTGAAGCACACTTGTTCCTGACCAACATCTGTTATGTATTGTTATACACAGCTGCAACAATTTTTTTCTAACAGATAGGTTTGAGCTGATCGTTAGCAAATGCGAATGGGAGGATTCCTTTCATTTTATTTTATTCGGTGAAAGTGGTGGACGTTTTGTGTACCCTTGGTAGCATAAGATTGGTAAAATGAAGCTGCATTGCCTTTTGCAAGAGTAACATAATTCTTTGAAGTTTGATGTCACAGATTGACCACACAACACCCTTGTTTAATCTTTCCCTGGTTAATCTTTTAATTTTTTGAGGGCATGATCTTGTTTGTTACCAATTTGGCAGTTACGATTTTATATAAAATTTTATTTTTTGCATTTTTTTGGGGGGTGAATCTAGGACACCACCTCAGAAAAAATAAAAAATTAATTAAACAAAGCTCATAAAATACAATTTTTGCTTGTTTATTATACATGGAATTACTATGATCAAACTTTTGAAAACTGTTTTATCTTCAACATATTCTGTGCATCTACAAAAACAAAATTTAAAATTTTGCTTTGATTGCCTGTTAGAAAATTATAGGCCACTTGGTTTTGTTTCCACACATGCACTGGCATTTGCTTAAAAAACTGGTTGAAAACAAAAATAGTTTGTGCATGTCTTGGATATTTCCTTAATTTTTTTTCATTTTGTGCTTTGTTGAGAGGCATTTTTCCAAACAAAATAGTGTTATTTGTCTAAAATCAAACATTTTGGCCCCCCAAATTTCTGGGCTGGCTACGCCACTGGTTTTGACAGTTTTCTCTTTACTAGGGGGCCTTGTATCAGTCTTCATACATCCTGCTAAAATTTCTCTCAGAAGCACTGGATTGAGCAAGCAACTATACAATGCACCAGCTAGAAAGAGATCCTATGTGTATGTCCTAAAGCATTCATAAATAACACTGCTATTGCTAACAGAACTTTCTTAGCCTAACATTTAATTTGATAATTCAGATGTGATACAAATTAGTGTAAGAGCTGCAAAAAGCAGCTGGTGGGAATTTTTTTTACAGCAATGTGGCAACTTTTTCCTTAGCTGCTTGTTGAGAATACCGCCTAAAACAACACACTT
>JGI24021J15306_10013670_pt1 | contig 10094 bp, 7 predicted proteins | sample Ectturendosymbi1_FD_15306 | JGI IMG/M metagenome (IMG submission 15306) | reverse complement strand
CGCTTGCTGTCCCGATACACGGAAAGGCACGAGCCCCCCCCCAGGCCCCACAGCGCTCGACCTATTGTGAGTAACGATGCAAAGTTCTGGTTTGGTTCTTAGCCAAGTAAATTAGCTGGAACTGGATCAAAAGAAAATACTGCATAACTTTAAACACTCGGATAAAAGTGTGTGGTTTTTGTTATTTTGGTACATGAGGTTGACCCTTTGCCGCTAAAAACGTCCTTATTCTCACAGCTTTTCTATTGGGTTGTACCAAAATTGAACAATTTCACAATAAGTATATATACAGGTGCAGTTCATGCTTAGTAAAAAACTGTAACAGGGTTCTTACCTTGTTAACCAGACCACACACAAACGAAGATGAGAGTACAAATGCCATTTTTCGAATAATCGGCGTTATTTGTTTAACAACGCGGAGAATAAGCTAAATTTTCTGTTTCGATCCATAGATCTTTCCAAATGGACAGAGTTCATTTCTTTCCTTAGCAGTATATCGGTTTTTGTTTGAAAGTAGTTGCATGCATATAAGCATCCACGAACACCAAAGTCTTTAAACAGGTGAAGCAGTCTGTTCAAAACACTGAATTTAACAATCATTAGGAGTCAATTTCTCTCTGTCAGCGTTTGCTGTGGTTACATTTGGATTTACTGCTTTTTTAAAGCCACAGCATCATATATAGGGTGGTTTGCATGCATTTTGCGGAATCACCACGTTTGTTTTGAGGATTTCGGAAAATAAAAGATTGTGTTTTACACGCGATAACGTTTACGTCATCGGTTTGGCTATCGATGCTCACTTGCGACACCAGGTGCTAAGGCATCGCAAAAAACGAACGCTCATGCTGAGGAATTTATCAAGATCCGGTTTAAGTTTATCTCATTTTTGAAACACAAAAAGCCTTGAGACATTTCCCCATCCGCGAATCAGAACATATTGTTCGACACTGGTATCTGTTTTTCTTCTCTCATCTGCTCCAGTTTTTTTGCCGTGTTTTCCAGTGGACAAAGTGACGTTGTGCTTACCCTGATTGGTTCAAGAAAACCATAATCAACGAAGCGTCTTATTTTTTACAGTGGAAGAAAGACGCTGACCTGCAAACCTTTATCGGACCAGAACAACCTCCGTCCTGTGAGTGTTCATTACACGCTGGTAGTGCAGCGAAGTTGGGTTTTGAGCTGTGACTTACAGGGTTTTGATCGTTACACGTGATTCCGTCCTGTGCTGGAGCAGTTTGACATCCCTGCGTGTGACAATCTCACGAAATGTGTTGAAACCTGTCAAATTTAATCGGTGTTTTTTTGCAGTTTACCGCGCATCACATAGTGAGTTTTCATAGAAGGTTTTCACGATTTTTAAACTGCATCACAAACAAGTCTGCTGCTGCATGAAATGTATTCTATTTCGTCACTGCGGCATTCTGCTAAAGAGAAGAAAAAGTTTGCATTTATTTTCTTCCGTTTCAGTGCCATCAGACTCAAACAATGCGCGAAACTATGTTAAAGGCGACTGTTTTCTTTCAAAATTTCGTAAGCTACCGTTGCTGCACTTTCTTGCCCATAAACCCGTGACATTACATTTTTCGTACTTGGTCCATACCTGCGCTCTCAACACTAGCAGCGTGAACCTCGCGCCCTTGAAGTGTCTTTTACAAATGTCTGCTCATTCCATTCGAGAATTCTCACGTTCCAAGCATCCCACACCGCAGCATGTTATTTCTGCAGATATCCGTCCGAACACCAGTCACCCCCACACGCGTAACCTGAAGAAGACTGACCCGGTGAACAGGTACGGGAAATGCGTTGTCAACAAGCGTTTGGTTTGCCAGCGGCTGGAAGTTTTTTTCTGCAGTTATGCGCAGCGCTGAAGAAATATCATTTGAAACAAATAAGCGAGGAAAAGACAGTGCATTAGGCTGCTTTTTTGATGCTTCAAACAATGGCTGTTTGAAATTTTGCCTTGCAGCGTGACGTCATTGTCACATATGGCTAAAATTCAAATGCAACGGTACCTGTTTTTGTTGATCAGAAAGTTAACAAAAATACGCGTCGTATGATGTCCTCATTGAATCTTTAGCGCAAGCGGTTGGCGAGTTATGACCGAAATTGCCTCAAGAGCCAAAAATTTTGGGCTCACGCAGTCCGTAATGGGTTAATGGCGGGTCTTAGTCACTTACGCAGATAAGGAAAAGTTTCTCGCTTGAAATCCTTTTCAAAAGCCACGAATTCCCTTCACAGCCATCTGCGGCATCGGTTGGTCCCACCCTTTTGCCGTATGCTGGCTTACTTCCGCGATCTGTCGCAGATACCATCAGTACAAAGACTTCTGGACGAACGTCAAAGCTCCAGGCGAGAAATCTCACAGTGCTTTGCGATGGGAGGTCAAAGCTCAGATGATGTATCGGGAAGAGCCTGCTCCGGTAATAGTGTTTGCTTGAAATTTTCATGTTTGGGGTGGCGCGGTGGTATTAGTTGCTGTTGCTTTGGTGACGAAGAACTTGACTCTATTCGTATTTTTTGCGTATGTTTATGTCTCAATAGGTTGCAACATAAAGCTGCAGGTGTTTGGTCAAAGTGCCTGAAGAAATAGGGGGTTTTGTGAGGATTGACAGGTCGGTAGACTCAAGATCTTTGGTAGGAGCCAAGATTTCCCCAGCGCACAACCAACATCCTCGGTTCATGTTCCTGAACATTTTTTAAGGATTCTGAGGTTGCTTACCCATTGTTGCGTGCGCTCATAATAGGGTGGAAGGCAAGGAAAGTTAACAATGTAAACATAGATGCAATTAGGCAGAAACTAATTTCAAACTTGTTTTCGCATATTTTTCTTTTATTGTTACGCAATAAACCAGGCTTGCACAGACTATTTATGAGCACATACCTGATAATATCTGGTGTCTTGGACAAGAACCATCGTATTGGCGAATTCCAACATCTGAATGATTAAGAAACGTGTCGATACGTTTCTTATCAGTTGAAGTGTTGCATCACTCTTAACAGGTACTGGCCATGACATGCCAAGTCAAAAATTTGAACTGGGAGGTTTTACGCGACTGTGAAAACTACCGTTGCCACCCAATCTGTGAATGGCGTTGTGCTCTTGTGAATGGGTGGCAACTGTCGTTAGAAAATCTTTTTCGATTTCTCATTTATTTAAGTTTTTCTGACTGCGCGCTTTTCTAACAACCAGGAACGTTCACATGCTACGTAAGCAATTCTTTTCTCAACTTTTTTAACCCCATCTGTAAGCAACCGCAAACACAAAGTAATCCCTCCCGTAATTACGTACGCATTCGTTGACCCCCCAAAAAAAAACTGCACGAGAGGTTTCGAACAGCGTCGAGGTTTTGTTTCACGCAACGTTGTAAACGCAATCTGTGTTAAGCTGTTGTGAGATCACAAAACCATCCCGGCCGAAATATCAGGAAAAATTCATTACGTACTCATCTCAGCAAACTCCCCCTCCATAATTAACCGCAAACATTTGAAGCCCTTCCCTCGGCCCCCTCCTGTGCTTACGTGTAACATGTGAACTCTCCACAGTCACGTGTGTGCCGGCTTCGGCTGAATCGTTGTGTGTTTTCTGCAGAAGCCGCAAAGGACGTATGTGCCGAACACTTACGTCGTGCCGACCAGCAAGAAACGTTCGGCGCTACGTTGGGAGGTGCGCCACGCTATGGAAAGAGGCCTGCCCGTGCCCACCGCTTTTGATGTCTACTGAAGAAACCAGCGCGCTCGGCGACTTCTTTGTTTACGAACGTACAGCAAGACGTGTATTCGCATTTGTATTTTCTCAAGTATAAATCAGTTCTAGCCACCTGCTTGTGACAGGTATCGTGTATCAGACTAGTCTGTCTGAGGTTATCATCGTTGTTGTTCCTGAAACGCACTAGTAGTGATTTGCCGCCGAAAAAATTGCGAAACGGCTGATAAAGGAAGGTATGCTGCCTCGCTGTAAACAAGAACGTTCGTAAAAATTTTTCTGTAACCAGTATTTGCAACACTTAAAAGAAAAACAGCATTTTTCCACCTAAATCTTGTGGAACGCGAACTCCCGATCGCGTTTATCAAAAATGTTTTTATTGACGTTACTAGGTCGTCTTTTTGTTCAGATGTGTCAGAAGACTTTGCAGTTTTATGCACACCAACGTATCTTTCAATCCGCTTTTCCAACTTTTTTCAAGCAGTTCGCAAAGGCCAACCAGCTTGTTTCTTGCAGCGTTCGCAAAGGCCAACCAGCTTGTTTCTTGCAGCACTGACTCTTTTAATCCGTGAAAAAGCAACAAAGCAAAAAATGTTTTTCAACATGTGTGATATTTTAAGCGCAGATCACGCGCACAACTTGCAACACGGCACCAAGTTTGAAAAAACTAGCTTTTTTAGCAGCTATTAGAGCAGGGGGGTGGCCAAGCTGCGGCCCGCCGACCAGTTCAATCCGGCCCGCCAAATACCTTGGCACATTTTTTTCAAGCACTACGTTTCCAACTGTGGACAGCAGTGCAACAGCATTGGCTGCTGCCTGTCAAGTAAATCGCACTGCATCCGGGCCTACATTGGCCAGGCAGTCGCGAATTCGGCCCTCGTGTGAAAACGTTTGATCACCCCTGTACTAAACAGACCTGCATTTGGCGACTTCTGCAGTTAGCTGACAGGCCCGTCGCCAGGATTTAGCAGCAGGGGAGGGCACAATTTTAAAATACAGTATTGGATGTGTGCAGCAACCGGTGGGCCAAACGTGAAATGGGGGGCACCAGTGACCCCCCGCTGGTGACGGCCCTGTTAGCTGAGCGGGAAGAGTCACTCTGTTGCGGGTCAAACGAAGTTCGAGTCAGGGCAAAAGTAACCTTAGCACGGATTTGCCGTCGATGACCTGCATTGCGCCGGCTCCCCAGTCTGACATGTCGCCCGATAATATTTTGACAGTGCTGGGTTGGTTTTTATTGTTGCCGAAGCTGAGGCAATGTTGTCTTCACCCGCCCAGGTCTCTGACAGCCACTAGTACCCGCATTGGACGACATTCTGGGCAGCTCTCACAAACATCGAATGACAGTCGTACCAGCAGGGCTTTAGTGCTAAGTATGGGGACGCACCTCAAAAACTACCAGCCATCATCAGTAATTACACAATTGCGCACATGATATCAAATCAGGTTAGTATGAACGCGCCCCACACCTAAAAAAATGGGAAAGCGATTCTCAGTCGGTCCCTCCCACTCCACCCGTGCGTACCAGTGTAATCTGTATTTTGCGATAGTCCGATTCTTTGTGAAAACCTGCTGCGAGCAGCTTGTGTGGAAGCGACAACTTGGTGCTGAATTCAATCTTCCCAGAAGGGGCACGTTTGCGCAGCCAAAGTTGCAAACCTTAATGGTGGTTCACTTGATACTTTTGCCGCTTACCTACAGTCAGTCACTTCGCAGCTACTGAATGCACGACGCAACACACCATCTGCACAAATTCGTTGAAAAAACGTGATGAACAACCATTATATTCTTACAAAAATTCGTAATGAGGGTTTTGTCCACCTTTCATGCGTACTTCTGGAAACGTAAGCGGCGCATCTTTGCGTGGTCTTCAACGGAACGTGCAACAACTTTCGCACACGTTCAGTGGCGGAACCTCAACGATTGTATGCCGTAAATACTTTATGTAAAATGTCGAGGAAGGCAGAATTCTGAATCACCGTGTTTCACAATTTAGGTTCAATTGCGATATATCGCGGGCTGTCGACAATAGCGTAGCCGGCCCGAAAGTTCTGGAGGGACCACATATTTCGACTTCAAGCGAGCAACAGCATTTAGTTTGGGACACCACCTCTCGAAGCACAAAACGATAAGATATGCTAGAAATTAGAGGGGCATGCCCCCTCCCTGGCTACGCCTATGACTGTCGCTACGGCAACGAGTAATACAGTTCTGCTTCTCAGAAATACCACCGACTTCACGGGAATTTCAAACGAATGTGATGTCACAAAACTCACACCCGTACATATTGCTTATTACATGACGCGTAATAGACGATTGTGGAAGTTGCGACTTGAAGAATAATGCTGAGAGGCATAAGCTACAAACATGGCAGCGGAAACAGTATTCAAAATCGAGTCTGGATAGTTTCCATGTCAATTTTTGAGGCAGACACAGTGTGTGGTTGACACTGGTCTCAGCCTGAGAAAATTATGATGCACAAAACTTCGCGATTGGCTCCAGTCGGCGATACAAACAGGGGGTAAACATTTTCTACAAACAGGGGGTAAACATTTTCTAGAAAAGTAAAAGGTTAAATTAATTGTAAGCTTTTTCCACAGCGTAATTCACAAACACATGAGCATTATGGAAGTGTGAACAATAGCGTGCGATACAAGATTATCTCGCAGTTCAAAACCGTTGGTGAGCTTTTCAGAAAAGCAAAAGTTTTCCAACTGATGCTGAAGGCAATTTCGTTTCACTGCGCGAATCAATTTCATGTTTCTTCTGACGTCGTCGCGTGTATGCTTTATGTAGACTTTGATGCGACCAGTTCACTGAATGCAGTTATACTAAAACACAAAGTTCCAGTTATCCTGCCTTCACTTCCGCGGCCTCACTACTCCTCGACGGATATTTTGATCCAATGCAATTTCTCTCCAGTCTGTTGAGAAAACTTTCGAACGACCACGTTTGTTGTCAGTCGCATCTTCCGATCATGTGGCACAATTATTTATAGANCAGGGTGTTAAAATAAAAACACCGTTTTATGTTAAAAAATGTCTGAAGTTCTTTCAGAGCTGCATTTAGCTACAAAACTGTACAAAACGCAGCTTCAAGGCTGTTTTTTTCACATGCATTTCGGTCATTTTTTGCTGAGACATTTTGGTCATTGCCTCACAGTTTTATTAGCAGTGTTCATTAGCTTATATTTTCAGACATTCTGACCGAAACGAATTAATTTTTTTCGGTCATTTCAAAAACATTTCGGTCGATGACCGAAAAAAAACAGCTTCAAGATATCTTCCTGTTACGGGAGAAAAAACAAACTGGAGAAAAAAATAAGCAAAGTTTAACAATTAGAAATACGAAATTCACAAAAATATCTGCTGTTCCGGCAGAACAGCGAGAGGTGAACGATATCCGTGCACATGGAGTTTAAAGCGTAAATTAACAAAATAAGATCATGTCCGGCCAGAACCGTCTCCAGAAAATCTTCGATTGGGGCTTGACAAATCCTACAATTTGACAAAAACTCCCAATTTGCAGTGTTTGTCATTTCAATTTTGGGGGGGCTTAGCCCACCAAAGCACCCCCGCGGCGACGGGACTGTGTCTGGCCTGACATAAACTCCCCTGCTTTGTGACGACGCAGGCCCTTTATCGATTATGTTGTGAGTAGGAACAGATACCGTTGAAGTAGAAATAAATTTGTTAGCAACAACTCAATGTTCGCGGGGATGGAGAAAAATCTTCAGGTGTTGACATCACACCTCAACACAACATAGACCTGTTGACGTGCACGATTCAAGAAAAAACACGAGGTGAACGGATTCGAATCAAATCAAGGAGCAGCGTCCTCCGAGGCGTGTGATTCGGTTCGGAACTCATGTTTGAAATCTATGATTATTTCCCATCACTGGTTGAAGGCACTTCCTTGCGCTCAAAGTCATTTTCGCGCATCGATAGTTCGCGCATGCGCAGTGGTTTCACAATCGACTTTCGCGCATGCGCAGTGACTTCACGATCGACTCAGAGATGGTGTTAGTTCTTAGTCAAAAGTACCAAACGAGCCAGTCACGTGATTTGTCAGGCTGAACAAGGGCTGGTGGTGTGCGGTGCAGTTTGGCTGCGCGAACCGGACTGGGATGAGAATGACCGCAATGCAGCACATTCAGTTTGACACGCACTGCACTCCAACTATGCTGATAAATCCCTCCCTGGGTTTTTGAACAAACCAAGTGGCAACCACACGACGATCCTTCCACCTGATGGATGCATTCATCCGCTGAGCTGCTCAGCGGACGTGATTTCGTAGTTGACCGGGTTTCCTTGAAGCGGTCGTTGCAAAGGGTGGGCAAGGAGCTTGGCGAAAGCGTTGTAGAGCGCCGACATGCTTCCATCGACGCTCACTTCGAAGATGTGAGACGTTCCGTTCGCATCGAGTTCGCAGAGTCGAGTGAAAGCGTCCTGACAACAAAATGTATTTGGGATTGAATCTTCCATACTTTGCTGGCGCATCACGAGAAGCTCTGAAGTCTAAACCGATCGCACGACGATTTTAAATGATGCGTTTACGTTTCACTACAAAGCAAGTCAAAAACGCACATGAGAAATAAAATAACACCGCATCAGCTGCTTAGCAACAAGCAACATTTGAAATTTTTAAGTTGAGTAGGAAGTTCATAAGTTTTAATCAAGTTAAACGTCTGGCAGCCTTTGCAACTGGAAACACCAATCCAGACACTGAGTTTCACTGTCAACACCTTTCAAAATAGGTATGCAGTGTTTTCCGAAACGAATGTTTCAAGGTTTTTTTCGTTACGCCGTCTTTTATGTTATTTGCTTTGACTGCTGCCTCGTTTAAGTCGCTNTCCCGGCGTTGGAGCTGCTTTCCGGCCAAGCAGGTGCTCAACAATGTCAATTAATATTAAAGATACTTCAGATCCTGACTTCCAGAAGCTGTCGCGTTTCAGTCAATTTGCCTGAGTCTGTATGGCAGTTACTTCTGCAAAAACGCCACGCGAGCTGAACCTGCACGTGATGCAATATTGATAGTTGACACCAAGGGCGAACGCAAGGGGGTTTGGGGTTAACCCCCTTTGAGCTTGATATTTTATAAAAACTTTACTACCTGCGCAATGGGGATTATTGTTTTCGCATAATTTTTGCTTGTTAATTTGTAGACTTGCAAATACCACGGAATGAATTTGCATGCAAATTTCAAGGAACATTGTAAATGGGCCAAAAAGTAATAATTAGGTTTCCGTGAGAATCTAGACCATCGTCTGCATCCAGAAACCATCTCACCACTTTTTGCAGATCTTTCGCCCACTGCGCATGTTTAAGATTGTGTTCCACGATAGTTCACTTCATCCAAAACAATTGTCTTATTTTGTCTGCTATGGCTGATCAGCGTAAGCGCTAAACGCATTGGCTACATTACCAATTTCTGTAGCATGATAGAACTGTTGCGCGAGCTCAAAAGCAGCAGTTGTTAACATAAAAGCATTCAGGCACTTGATAATGTCTCCGTAGGGAAAAAGGAAAACTAAAAGTTTGCTGGACATAACAAAAATACGAAAGTTTTTTTGCGCATTTTCAATTCTTGTGTAGTTTAGCAAGATCCGATCTCGCAAACCGGGGTGTGCTCCAGCCGTACACTTTCTATGCTCGACTGCTCGTATTTGACAAAACATTAGCGCAGCCTCATTTTTCAGTTGTAAATTGCTCTGACGCAATGTTGAGTGTGTTTTACTACCCTGTTTTAATGCGCAACCTGATATTTTTGCAGTTATGAACTGCTGTGTCGTAGCGTTCAGTTTTTCCTCCTATATCCCAACTTCGAGAGCTGATAATCTATATTCAGTGCAATGACACAAAATAAGGAGAGTGCGTGTAGAAGAATATGCATATTATGTCAACAAATTTCGCCAAAACGTTGGTTGGAAACATTAATATGACGTCAAATTGTGACGTCACATAAAACGCACAACAAATACAAATGAAAACCATACGCCACTGAATGAACCCCCCATGAGAATTTTCTGCGTACGCCACTGGTTGATACTTAACAGCAATATTATTATTGCAAAATCCGATTGCACGTCCTTCAGACGGGAATACATTTATGCAACAAGAACAAACCAATACCAACCATCACGCTATTGTCTTCAGCTGGATCTTCGTGAATGTAGACACAGTCGATGAAGAAATAAGGGTTTTTAACCAACTTTTGAAAGCTCTGCAATGAAAGAATTGTTGCAGGCCAACTCAGACAATCACAGCTCTCGAGGTGGCGTGGAATCGGCTTAGCTTAAAGGTCAAAGCAGACTTCCAGAATCAGTTTTGACGAAAGACTCCGCTGTAACAGACGTGCGCGTCGGAAGGGAGACAGGGGGGGGGGCTTTACG
>JGI24021J15306_10013665_pt1 | contig 10097 bp, 7 predicted proteins | sample Ectturendosymbi1_FD_15306 | JGI IMG/M metagenome (IMG submission 15306) | reverse complement strand
GGTTTTCGAGTTCACAAGCAATGATATAAAACTGCAAATAAATAAGGTGGTTGTGCAGTCTAACTACTTTAAGCTTTTTGAGTTCAGTACAGCACTGTTTCGCACAACACATGACGCATAAACTATGTTTTCATTCAAAGCAGGTCCGTGACCTTGGGGGGCATTGTGTGGAAGGGCCCCCTTTATTATTGTCTTTATTTCAGGCAGGTCCGTGATCCTGGAGTGTGTTCAGGAGCAATAGTCCCCCAAATCTTTTGTAGCCCCCATAAATTTTTTGGTTAAGATTTGTTTTCAAAAATGCAATGAAACCAACTCTTTTTCGCGTTGAAAATGTCTTTTCAGTCCCCCAACTTTCAAGCTTGGCTTCCAGGGCTGATTGAAAGCACAGAGACGTCCAAAAATTAGCACCTTCGTGGAACATTGTAACAAATTTGTAACGTTTCAAAAAGTTGGGAGTAACACATTTTTTCCAAAAGCATTGTACCAGTGCCATATTGATGCAGTTTGTACCAAAAAGAAACACCCAGAAATTTTTTAGGCAAATAAAAAAAATTCGGTCCTTTTAACGCCCGCGCCGCCCACTGTAATGGCCGGAAAACCTTTGAGCGACCATAACTTATGAACGGATTGAGCTAGAGAGTCAGTGAAGGTATCATTTGATCCGGAAGACTGTACCGTACATTTTGATGTAGGTCGCGCCTACCTGTGACGTCATTTTGACGTTATTTTAGGGGAAAGAACGTTTTTCGCGTAGGCTTGGAAAACCAGTTGCGTCCATTCAAACAACCATACACCTCAAACCAAACAGGTCGGAAACAAACTTTCTACACAAAAGTGTCAGTAAGGACCTTATCTTTGCAATGATAATAAAAAAAGTTGGAACGTTTTTGGTGGGGAGTCCAAGAGTGTAAAAACCACGGGTTTCCGGGGTGTTTTCATGCCTAAGCCACTTTTCTGCAAGCGAGCACCCACGAACCTCACTAAACTTGCAGAAAAGGTGTATTTCGGTGTTTTACAACATCCCACCAAATTGCAATCCAAAATATTGACGGGAAAATTTTATTCTTGAAAGAAATCACAATATCCACTGGGTGACTAAGCAAATTTTTGGGTTTATTTTTGGTCATATCTCCCGCTTTAGCATAATTTAATTGAATGATCAGCTAGTTTCGTGTGTTGCCTCTAATAACATTTTTCTGAGGAACTATAAATACCAAATGTTGTTTAAAATATTGTCTGTTTACAAAAAGCCTGTCTAAAGAATTTCACCGTTCCACGGCAAGTCCCCTGAAAACCCAACAAACGTAGCCAGCCCAAAATTTTTTTGGGGGACAAAATGCTTGATTTTAGGCAAGTTACACTATTTTGTTTGGAATACCGCCTCTCAAAGCACAAAATGTCCATATAGGATATGCTAAAAATTTGGGTGGGCCACGGCCCCCTTCCCCCTGGCTACGCCTATGGGTTCAACTCCACCTTCCTGAAAATCCTGCATGGGGTAAATCAAAGATTAAATCATTGAAGAGAGCGAGAGACCGTTCATAACTAAAAAGTTGTTAATATGAGCTTCACCTTTTTAATGCCTCCCATTTGCATAAAGCCAGTGAAGCTGTTAGAGGCTTTCAAGGCATTATATAACGCAAGTCCGTAGAAGACAACTTCGAAAATTTGTTCGCACCAGCATTTAGCTCTTCTTTGGCCACCCTGGACTTGTGGCGCAGATGATTCATCTACATGATTTTGGATTTTAGATATCACAAAACGGACAAGAACTCATTATTGAGCATTGATTCGCATCAATTTGTTAATTTGATTCAAGAATGAAGTGAAAAAACAGGTATGAACTTGTTTAAACACGGAATTGTAAAAGGACAATATCGTGGCTTGTCAGTGGTTGGTTAGGACAGAAATGTTTCTCTGGTGAATTTGTGAGAGCAAGTACATGAAAATGTTTGGCTCTCACTGATCTGCAACCTCCGCAGAAGCCATAGAAAGGAACGACATGATTCAGGGGCTTAAGGTCAAAGACATAAGAGAGATAACGTTCTACCAAAATTAAAATGTGAATTGTTACAGTCAACCTACTTGGGATTTCTTTCCTGTTGATAAATTCAGAAAAACGACAATAAAGGCGCTGATATTTTGCTGCCACATGAAGAAGTAAGCAACGCCGTTATCGTTTAAAAGGCTTGGGAGGACGACTTTCCTTCGCGCCCACCAGACCACAACATTGCTGTTACCTGGTGCTTTGAACGTTTTTGCCGAAAAGTAGACCTGACCAACAAAAGACACAGAATTCACAGCTTTATATTCATTGACACATACACGTTTAGTATTCAAGGAAAACATGTTAAAAGTCGCAACGACAATTACGGTATGAACAAAATGATCATCGGCAAAACAAGGCATGAATAATTGCAAGCATCGGCGAATTAACTGCATTGAACGCCATAAATGCTATCTACTGCAAAGGTGCTTGCAGATGTATGGTGCACAAAGTTGGCGCTGCTGATTTTTCAGGACTAGTCCTTGAATTATCTCACACTCAAATGACACATCCGCAAATGCTGTCAGTCAGTCACAATGCAACTCACTCTCGTCAATGATATATTTGATAGCATACTGTATATTTTTAAGCCGACGGCAGACAAAGTTAGAAATGCAGAATCACAAAACAACCTAGAACGTTGACCCATGGTATAGCGTGCCTGAAATGAACAACTGTAGTGGAATTGGACGAGAACGCGAGGATGAAACACTTCCAACAATCTCATAAAGTTGAAAAGAAAAATGTTTGTTACATCCGGACGCTTCATGACGCTTAAAGTGACTTCATTTCCGCCACACCCTCTGGCATCACTTATAATTGATTATTATCAGCAACGTCTGCGCTGCGAACTCATAGACTTCTGTTGATCATTGTAACCAAACAGCGGTTTTATATCAATATCACACCTGATGACTTCTCAGTCTTTATCTACTCAAGCTTGTGATGATGAAAGTCATGAACTTGAATCCGGTCCGTGGTTAGAAAAAAGTAACAAAGTGCCCCTCGATATAAAGTACAACTATGCAGTGGAACAATAAACTGACAAAATTCAAAAGCTTTGGTGTCAGGTTGACTACATCGTTTTCTTTTCTTGATGTTCTTACAAAACACGGTTTATTGGACCAGAAAAAGGAAATTCAAGTTTACCGCAACCACAAGTCAATGTAGCAGGCGGTTTCAAATACAATAGTGCGAATTGAAGTGGAGAGGTCACAATACGGATAGTTAGTACAGAAACTTGTTAGGCTGAAGAAGGAATAGAGACGCGTAGAATGTCAAAGGTTTTTGGAACACAGGTTCGGACAATACAACAACTTCATGAAAATAGCAACTAAAAGATGCCGCTTGTGAAGAAGGGTCAATTCCGAAATTCCTCCCCTGCAAACCTACAGCCACGGCGGTAAGTTACTGTTTATTGAGACCTCACAAATATTTCAGCTGCATTATGAAGAGAGTCAACTGAGCAACCTGGTCTTCTCGATGAGCGCATTCGTGGAGTCGTCGAAAGAGTAAAACTTGCTTTGACGTCAAGCATAAGTTGTCTCCGTTTCTGATAGAAATGGGGAAGTTTCATCTGATTTTTTGCTTTATAAGAAAATATAAGATAAAGTGTTATTCATCTTTCGTCTTTTTTCACCGAGCAGCTTAATTGTCAAATGGTTTCACTCTTTTTTAGGGAGTGAGCAAATTCTGCCATTGAATTACAAGCATCCTATCAACAAATCAGTTTAAGACTGAGGTGAATGCCTGTAGTCAGCTTTTAGTAATGGCCTTGTGAAACGATAACGATGTTACTGCTTCAGTGCAAAGTGGCTAAAAAAAAAACTGAAATAATCTTCTTGATCGATATCACGTTAACACCTGGTGTGTACCATTCTCATATGTTATTATCATTCTCTCCTAGTACTACCGTTCTTAAGCGTTTTAGCATACACACATGATATTGTAGTCTTCACCTGGTATATCTATTAGGGAGTTTGCCGCTAGCAGGCGCTTCAACGTCAGAATTGTCGGAGTCACGTGACGGGCAGCAAGATTGAAGCTCGTTGCTTTCGATGGAGGAGTAAGTGTTTCCTTTGCAAAACTGAAACAATTGAAGATGTTAAGGGTGAAGTGAAGAGTGGGTAATAGCTTTGACAAGATGTCACGAAGTTTTTGGAACTACGAAGGGCTACTTTTTCTAACAACACAAACATACTGGTTCTTTCACAATAAGAATCATAAGCTACACGCGATACCGTTTAATCTTTCTCAGAAACTGGGTCAGTTTTATCACAACACTTTTAGCTATAAATTTTCCTAACAAAGTGCTTTTATTAGGACTTTTGGCTGGTGTTATCACAGCAGATACAAGAAGATTTATTTTGCTTCAGACTCATGGTACATATATACAATTCTGGAGACAGAACTATGTGTCATAGATGCATAAATTGTTCTAATAATATCAGACATAAAAAAGGTTTGTGCCAACCTGGTGAGAAGTGAATATTCTTGCGTCACACGCTGTGTCCACCAATGAAAGTCAACTTATATTTTGCATGTTGCGCAGCAACCTCTGCGTTTAATAAGCTACGCCTAGAATGGCTGCAAGTAATAATGCCATCAGAAAAACTTTCTTTAAATATTCATTTTTGCAGCGATTTTCCAATGAAATTTACTCCCTATAAAGATGTAAATATTATGTACCAATAACCGAAACATTGTTGATATAGTCTATGGCGACGAAATTAACAGTCTATTCTAGACAAATTTGAATGAAGATTGTGGCTACGCCAGCACGATGCGAACAGCAATGCACTGCGCAGCGGCGTAGACAAGGTGGTGGAGGGGGAGGTTGCTCCCCCAAATTTTGGACGGTAATATTGAACGGTTGAGCACAGTGTTTCTTAACCTGGGGTAAATTTCGTCCTTCTAGGGGGTAAATTTACTGAATCATAAATTATAGCAAAACATAAATTATTATAAATATTCACAAAATGCAACACGCTGAATTATAAAGCTTTATAAAGGACAAAACGCAAAAGTACATCTAGCATTGTTTTTTTCGTAGATTGGTGAGAGGCTCCAGGTCAAGGGTCACTGCTGAGCATTGTTACGTAGTAGGTTTACGGATCTATAACACAAACTGGAGATGTTGCACCTTGGATTATGACTCAAGAGTTATACTTGGTGATAAGTTTTCTCTGTTTAGTTCATCTTTACACATGTAGGTTACCAGATCATTTGGGCCTCATGCAGGCAACACTTTTCCTCTTCACGACTTCATTTGGACTTTGTACGTAAAGGGAGATTGTAACTCTGTCGAAATTGCAAAACCCTCTATTGTGCAATACATTTCACGTTTCTCACAATGTTCAGACTGTAGCGCCACTTTAATGTTTCTTTTCAGAGTATATGGTATACTGAAGCTCCTTTTTCTCTTTTCACAGCATGCGTCTTGTCACAGCATGCGTCTTGTCTCAGCATGCTGTAGACAGGACAGTGGAAAGCCAGCACAGTGGAAGTCTTTTTACTGAATGAGTTACGCATGAGTTAACAAATGCAGGTTTCAACATTCTCAGTTATCATGTCGAAGAAGTTAACTTATCTAGAACCATACGTGGACTTCGGATCGATTTCATCATAGTAGATGATGTTCAAAAACCTCAATGTGTCTTTTGCTCCAAAGTGCCTGGTAATGGTTCGATGAAGCCGTTAAATTTTCTAAGTTCGCTTCACTCCATCTCCCACATACGTACATGACAACCACATGTCTTTGCAGACCAATTGCGCTCAATTTCGTATATTGCAGTTTGTTTCTGAAGACACTTTAGGATTGGAAGCATCCTATCGCGTTGATCTTGCAATAGCAAAAGAAACCGCATACAAATGGGGAGTGACTCATCAAACCGCACACTATGAATATGATTGAAAAGAGAACAAAAAAGAACTTGAGAATTAATTTATTAAACCATACACTACGTTGTCGTTTAAGATTATGTTTTNTGATATTTTAGATCACGTAGNAGATTAAATTTGAAGTAATAAGGCAAGAGTCNCCCTTCAGCTAGATGAGTCAATTGACGTGTCGAACTGCACGTAATTTTTGGTTTGCTGTCGATATGTATACAGTACATGCAGTTGAAAGATTGAGTTCTTGATGTGCGAATATCCAGAGACGACTAACAAAGTGACTGATTATCAGGAAACAATGAATAATTCCTTTCAACAAAATAAGTTCGTAGAATCATGCTGGCTCGCTATGCACAGACCCTTCTAAGCCCCATTAAATCAGATTTTACAACTCTGGTAAACAACCGGACGCGGAACATCGTTTCTGCCCCTTGCGTTCTTCATCGACATCCACTGGTGAATAAAGATCTTCTGGAATACTTGAAAATAGTTTTGAAACACGCAAAGGAACGTGTAAATTTTATCTGGGCACGGCCTTGTCTTTTCAAAGTGCTTTGCAAAGATGAATTGGTTGATCTTCAGTGTTAAACAATGCTTCATTCCAAATTCATAGCTTGCAACTGTGACTTTTCCAAATTTCGATGTGGATTGGGCGAAGAGTCTCCTATTGTGTCGAAGCACGCATTTGAAGATACATTTCCCAACTAGTTATCTGTATGAGACCAGGGTTCTCGTCATTGATGACCATAAAACAACACATCGATCTCGATTAGTTCTCAAGAATGACAGGAGAGAATCTTTTTCAAACACTGTTCCTAGAATCTCAGATATTGTGTAGAAAACCAGCACAAAAGCCGCTCTAGGTGAATGGCCGAGTGCAAATGTTTGTCATTTTTCAGTGAACGAAAAATTCCTTCTTCCAAACGTGTTGCACCTTGACTCAGTGATATGGCGGTTCGCACGAAACTGTTTTTAGAATTTCAACAACCTCAGTGAACCACGTCTTTAGACGAATCATGTTTGCTTGAAATTGCATTTTCTTAAAGATTCATATCAGAGACTGATAAGTTTCGTACGAGCATTACCCTAAAATTGCTTCAACTAAGCACAAAAATTTATATATTTGAGTGAAAGTTTACAACGTTTTTCCAGGAGAACCTGCCCCCGGACCCTTGAACCTGCCCCCGGACCCTTTCCAGAAAAATTATTCCTTGTTGACGCTGAGCATTGTTGGGGGTAAAATTTTTTTTGATGTTGTTAAAGGGTGAATGAGTCAAAAAAGTTTAAAGGGTGAATGAGTCAAAAAAGTTTAAGAACCACTGGTTAGCAAAAGTTGTCATGAACGCGTGAAGCCAATATTTATTCGAGTAGACAATTCTCCAACCTCCAAAATTATTTCTCTGTCTACGCGCCTGGTCCTGTGTCAGGCCACTCAGCCAGAGGCTTGATTTAACGCGAATTGAAGTCATGGCAACGGCTGAGGATGAAGTATTTGCAGCAGAGATGAGGTGAAGATAAAAAGTTGCTGAGATGTCATTGGTATAAAATCGCTGTAGAGCCGTGAGTACTTGAATGCAAGAGTTTGCTTGTGGCGTCACAAATAAGCAAGTGCGGTTCTTTGTAGGACTTTATTGCATGAAAGAAGAAAAATTAGAATAGTAGTAGTAAGTTTATTGGCGATAAGGGAGGTAACGCATTTACATTTCCAAAATAAATAGTATGCCAGGACACCGAAAAAAACAGTACGGTTATCGTGTCAGGTGTCCCTGNAAAAGCTAACATTAAAACACATTTCAGTTGATGAAAAGTCCATGTGAAAAAGATAACTTGCAACGCAATCGAAGAGAGGGGATGTTTGCAGGATGATCCACACAGTTGAATAAGATCAAGCTAACTGGGTTACGTATGTTAAAGCGTCACGAACTCCAACCAAGAAATCGCAATTGGAGTTCTCCCAAAAAAGGAAAAATTGGAAATAAAACGTAACGTCTAAAAAACAACTGTCTGTCATATTTGACAAGAAAACGAGTCAAATGGTGACAAACGACCAAGCGACAGAACGAAGCAGACGACAGATGTCCGGTGCGGCTCGAGTCAATACAATGGATGGGGCGAACAAACAAGATCAACAGGAGCCTGAGTCTTCAAACGTCCACAACCAACATCGAAATTAATAATGAGGTTCGATGCTCCTTCGTGGAAAAGCGGTTGAGCCTCGTTGGTGCCTTCTGATGATTTGTCCGTTAGTGCTGAATGCTTTACTGTTTTTTAATGCATAAGAGGCGGAGTTCTAAGCAAGTTATCAACAGCTTTTAATAAAGTTACCACATCATGCGCGATTTAGGGAAAAGTATACCCACAACAAAATAAAGTATAAATTTCAGCCGTTATCAAGAACTTGAAATCTTCGTTCAACTGACAGCGACAAATTCCAAACGTTGGGTGGTTTGCATTCATACTTTCCCAAAACTTCATGTCGTTGATGTATATTTTATCAACGTTTCGTAGTGACGTTGTCAACGTGCTGCCAGATCATCGTTGATTTCAGTTTCGAAAAACTTTAGCGAAAATCAAAACTGATTGGTATTTTGACTTTGGCTTAACACGCTATATTTCGACGATCTGGTGGTAAGTTTGATGAAAGCTGTGTACACCATCTTGGCACTGTCAACCATTTCATCAAACAGCAAAAATAAATCAGAAACTGTTGTATTGTTTTGCGAAGGTTGTCGCGAGTTAATTGAGGAGAGTAAATGTTTGAGCTGAAACGTGTGTTTTAAAAGTCACTACTCCCGCACCGCTGCAGGTAGAGTTGAACGGTGATAGAAAATTCATTTTTCACAGCAAAGCCACTCCCCAAAACAAACCCAAAATTTGACCTGCGTTGCGCTGAACCCAGGTCAATTCATTTAGCACCCCCCCGCTTGCATAAACACCGTAACGGTTGTGATCAAATATTGGCGAAAGAGTTACCGGCTACTTCCATTCATGCCTGCTGGTTGTCATTGTGACGTAAGGTCTCGATACAAACGGTTTTTGTGTAAACTGTTGATTCAATCAACCGACCAACATGGATGAAGGAACATGAAGGAGCAGTAAGCTCCCCATCTAGTTAAACTCACATAATGAAAATCCTCCACAAAGGATCAATGCCGAACTTCAACAGATTTAATTTTATCATGTATCCGTTATTGTTATAAGTCTAATCTAATATCAAAAATGTGAAGCATGCCCCAATCCAGTTCAGGCATGAATTACACTTTTTCAGGTTTTGGGCGTTAATTTATGTGTGGAAAGACTTCAGCAATATTGGTTATTTTCAAGATCCTTTTCAAACCTTAATAAATTCCCAAGAACAAGTAACTTAACTCAATCACCAAGTAAAGATTAATTCGAACTTTGCAGAAAACATCTTTTTAATCGATAGCAGGCTCCCAATAACACTGGCAATAATTAATAAATCTGATTTTTGGATTGACAAACGTTTGTCACGAAACAAGGAGTGTTTAATGGGTAAAAGTAGAAGAAATAAAAACTGATACGTTATCACATGTGGAAGAAAACTAATGGAATTTGAGAAACGGTTTTGGCATTTGACCTACAGTGTCACTGCACTATTTCATTTGGTTCTTTTTGCAATGTTTTGCTTCAGTATAAAAGCTTATTTTAAGCAGGTTGACTGTTTGACTTCTGGGCATTAGTTTCGTTCAAGTAAACCATGTTGTGTCGGCCCTTTGTGGAGAGTGGCTCACTTCTGAACCCAAACACGTCGTACTCAAAACAGGACACGGATTATTGCCCCAAAGTATTCTGCAATGAAAGCTCTCGCTTTCGAACTGCATCTGCCTTCTGCTCATAAAGCCGCGATGATGTTGGGAATTCACGCCATTGAAAAATACATAACGCTATGGGTCCCTCGTAATACTAACCGTAAAGATCAATGTGTGCAGATGTTACGTCGTAAATGCAGAACCGTTGCCAGAAAGTTTTCAACGGGGTGCTTTAGGTTTGTGCAGGGGGGGCTTGACATTTTGAAAATTTGTTAAATGAAAATTTGTTAAAAGAGCTTTGTTTAGTGGCTTAAAGCCCACCAAAGTCACGGGACTGCGCAAATATCACTCGTTTGGCGTTTATATTTCGCTGTGGCCTGAATTAG
>JGI24021J15306_10013664_pt1 | contig 10098 bp, 7 predicted proteins | sample Ectturendosymbi1_FD_15306 | JGI IMG/M metagenome (IMG submission 15306) | reverse complement strand
CATCGTGGAAAGTACATACTTGAATAGAGATATGTGCAAGTTTGAATCATCGCAAAAAGACGAAAGCAGATGGCAGTCGACTGATTCCTCGAAAGCAAACAGAAACACTAGTGCTTTTAAGTCTCCAACATTCAGACACTCACAGAAAGGGCCTGACACTAATTGAGCTTGGACTCGAAACAATTGTAATGAATAGGCAATTGAACCCCGTCCGCAGCCACCCGGACTCCTTTAGCACTGCCAGCGGTGCAAGCACAAAATTCTGAAAGCTTATCTGCTTCCGTTTCAGCCTCAACTAATAAGTTTGAAAGAAGCAACAGGGAACTGCTTGACACGTATGTCCTGCCTGAAACCTCAACACACACACCGACGCGTTTGCAACCACCAGGCTTGCATCAAAACCGGTTTAAGACTCAGAAATTAAACGGCAAGACTTCGACAAACGAGTTATGTATTTCAAAAACAAAAAATCCCTGTTGACTATGGCTGCAAATTGTAGAGGTTTTGTTACCAAGACACAGCTTCGACATCGAACCGAGCGTCTTTAACTGAGCGAGTGATTCGTCGTCGGGCGTTCTTTCACCTGGAATAGACCATTTTGGACGCTACGCGCAGATTAAACTGAAAGTTTATGTGAAATTTGCAACACGCGATGCATTGTTCAGGTACCTTGCTAGAAACATTTTTCTAAACTTCTAACACAGCGATAACTGGAAATGGACGTCTCAAAAACAAAGGCCAAGTGTCCCAAGTTAGAGTTACACAATGCGCCAGCAGCGTGTCTCGATATTTATCAACCTGCATCTAAAAAAAACGTACTGTAGTTTCGCTTAATGGCAAAATCGACGCTAAATTGCATACCGACCTGTGACGTCACGCACATGCTTCCGGATGTGTCGATGCAGAAAACGATGATTGAACTGTCGAATGCACTTTGCAGCATTGACGGACGAAGCACGTAAATCACGTCCTCCTGACTTCGCGTGGGGAACGTTGAGGTCGAGGAAACATTTTTGGCGCCACAAAAGCGACAGACCCATTCCTTCGCAACACAAAGAAATATGGCGATAACGGCGCAATTGGCGAAGAAACTATGATCTAGCCAAGGCCTCTCTGTATGTCCCTAGGCGAGTTTGATCCAACTCGGCTTACGCGACAGGATTTAAGATGCGACAACACGTTGGACAACGTCACAGACAATTCGGCGCTGAGCAGGAAAGCACGCGAACGGCGAGGAAACAAACATTTAAACACAGTTTGCTTCCTGCTGTGAGCGAACAAAAATGAGCAACGGTCCTAAGCGACGCGTTTGTTGTTAAGTCACACCCCTTTGATGTACGCGGAGTGCCTTAGGTCACATAGGCAATATCGAGATGCTGAAATTGCTGAAGTTTGATTAGTAAACCACCGATTTGCAAAAAAAGAACATTTCTATGTATTTCTTCAGTTGCAAGCTATTCTCTTTGCTTCTAAGCTGGTTTAAATCCGTGATTTGAGTATGCAAAAATTTCGCGGTCTGTTTTTGGGAAAGAAAATCAAAAAATGTTGATAACACCAGAACGAGTCTTATCGGTCGAGATTTAGTTACAGAAAATTCAATCAGAAAGTTGAGGCGTGGACTTTTCAGAATAAATCTCAGCAAATTCTTACACTACGTATTTTACAGCATTTTTACTGAAATCTGCCTAATGTGTCACGCCTAGAAGTTTTTAGGAAGTTACGCGATACGGCGTCCATAGCTTCGTTCCGCAATTTTTGCTCGAATGCAAATGTGACAATAAAAAAACATGTATCTAAATTCTAAATGCAACCTCTTTCCTCAAAAGCTTCGAACCAGTAACTCGACGAGGGGAAAAAGATATGCCCAAAAGAAGAAACGAACAAATTGAATTTTCTAAGCAATGTTCCCTCTAAGCTGCGCGCCTGCGCAGCTGCTAAGACCCCTCTGCGCAGTTGCAACAATGCTTGCAAACAATGCGCAGCTGCAACAATGCTTGCAAACAATGCGCAGTTGCAGCAATGCTTGCAAACAATGCGCAGTTGCAACAAAAATTTTGCTTCAGCGCACCCGCTTGTTTTTCCGCGCAGCGTTACTAAAAATCGAAGGGGACATTGTTTCTAAGACTTTTGGACACAGTTGACAGTTCTCCGCACAAACCTCCGATGGTGGGGCACACGACGCGGAGCAACTGCTGCACTGAATCGGAAAGCCGAACACGACTGGGCCCGTTGCAGGGGTGCCGACAATGCCGAGCTTGACGCAGACAATGTTAGTGTCGGCGGAAGAATCCTCTTGAAAGTCACCGGATTCTCTGTCAAATAACAATCGTCTTATCTGTTGTAGTCATATGAGCTCAGCTGAATAAACAGCGAATTGGTGTCCGCATAGTTTTCAATCGCATTTGCAAAGGATTGTCAAACCAAACACTGAACTGATCCAAACCTTTCAGTAGGCCCACGTGCCGTCGCGAACCGTCGGTCACGTATTCTCATGCTCTGAGATAAGGCTGGGGCGGACGGTCGAACGAGCGTGCTCTGGGAATGCTGGAAACGCGAAGCATGAGTTACAACAGTCGCGAAATAGACCAATCACAGCGGCTGAACAGCTGGCCGCGCACTCTGTCGCACCAAATAAAGACTTCACGTAGGAAACAAACCATCCACGAAACAATGATCTGAGTGAAATCACGTGACACGTTTGAAAATCAACCGCTTGCAATTAGGGAAAATTAGGTGAATGAACCACAAGTTGCTCAACCACAACGCAAGCAGCGTGGCGCGCCTTACCAAAGAAAAAGGGGATTGGCACATGTCAATCAAAACTGCGGCGGGAAAATCGGCCATGTAAGTAACCACGGCGGTCGACTCAAACGTTTCAATGAGATAAATAGCACACGTAAAAGAAGAAAACGTTTGCCTACGGTCGATTTCATCGAATCACAGACGATCCTAAAATCATACATCAATCATTTTTAATTACAAGAACAAAGTGTATCCAATAAAAATCACCAATTGTTTTCAATTGCAGGTATCAAAGTTTTCCAATTACAAATGCAAGCAGAAATAAGAATTCTACATCACTAATATCAGAAACATACTCTTAGAATGTTACTTGGTGCGCTTGAGAGTTTTTATTCTTATTTAGCCAGTTAACATATGGCGTATCTGCCTGATTTACGCTTGACCATATACGAAACAAAGCCACTTGCATATAACTAGTCTAAACGATCAAAAAATATTCGGCACAGTGAGCGGAGAGCCATGTTGACTTTGAATGTGTCGTACACCCAGGCCCAGTCTGTTTTGTCCTGGGCAAATTTTTGCTTTTATTTTTGCGATTGATCGCTTCAGATCAAAAATTTGGGAGCACAATTGTGAGAAGGCGTGATGGAAAAGTAATGCACAATTAGCAGGTTTCGAAAACATAGAGAATGGGCTTCTGAGGCGATTGCAGTCAGTTGGGAAGTAGCCAAGTTGCGCCATACACTTTTTGCAAGTTTTGAACATTAAAAACTTTACGGCTAAGGTTTGAGAAACAGCGTATTAGCTTGAACTCGATGCCTGAGCGTTTCAAAGTGCATTTCAAGTCCCAGAGTGCAAAAGAGAACTCAACGACCACTTTGAAAAAGCGGCAACGCATTTTAAAACACTCAGCCATCGCGCACAAACTAACACGTTTTTAAGGTAACGCGTTTGATGGCCAGAGTCAATGCAACCTCATTAACAGACTTAACCCTAAAGGGTTAAAGAAAACAAAAATTCCCAGGACGCCGATGTACATGCGCGCACCGAAAAGTCCCCACACGTAGCGTCAATTTTGATGAAGCATGAATGAAAGGAAAACCCTCAGGATTCCGAATAACTGCCTCAGGCTAAACGTTGACGCTGGCGCCCAGGGGTCGATCAAACTTTTCGGCTCTCGAGCCGCAATGGATTCTAAATTTAACAGCGAGCCGGGTGCGGGATGGATTGTTTAATTATAAACGAGCTGAGGTTGTAAAAAATTAATTGGGTTTATTAATATAATTTCAACAAGCTCAGCAGGCCGGATTCGAGAGCTTACCAAGCGGTACGTGGCCCGCGTGCCGTAGATTTCCCTCGCCCGCAACAGTCCCATGCTGTTGTCCATAATCGCTGTTTGACTTCGAATCATTGCACTCGCGCTAATTCACGGCTCGCAATAGGAATTGATTTTTACTCTTGCTCGGTTTGGTGTAATACTAATGAACTTGAATCGATGAATCTGTTTTGACGGTGGAACTGTTGTTTTGTTTTGAAACGTCTGATATGACATTATTTAAATCGCTGCGTTTTGTTGCGTTGCTTCTCATACATTAAATTAGGAATTCGCTATCGATTGACAGCTCCCAGCTATATCGAAGGTAGAAAATTTACTGCAGAAATAACGTCCAAGCCACAGACATAGTTTTACATCACACCTTTGACAAACCTTCGCACGTGCCACAGGCAACTTCTTTTCTGTTAAAATCAGTCTTGCCAACAAAGCGTCGAAAGGTTACTTACCGCATCTTGAGCTATATTACTTTGTGGTTATTGGTGTAGCACAGGGTCTCCAAACTTTTTTGTCCGAGGGCCACATAAGTTTTTACACAATAGTCCGAGGGCCGGACATTTTACGTAATGTCTTTGTTTCGGGGTATGTTAGATATTGTCTAATCAATAAGCTTTAGTAAATTTATTTTTTTTTCGTTATTGACAAAATGTCTCCGCGGGCCGGATGAAATGGCTTCGCGGGGCGGATTTGGCCAGCGGGCCGTAGTTTGGAGACCCCTGGTGTAGTAGATAATTTTAATTCCCTGCAGTTCTTTATTGTGCACTCCATTTGAACAGCATAAGCACCCAGCAAGAAAAACAAATTACAAAACACTGCAGCAGCAGCAGCAGCAGCAAAGTATGCAGCAGCATCACTCCAGCGAAGCAAGCGCAGTTGCAGAAGACGCAAGTCTTCTGGGTTATAAAATACAAGAGCAGTTTGCAAAGAAATAAATAATTGCAAAACGATTAAAAGATCGTTGCCATCGTTTTCGTCATACTTATCTTCCCTTTTTTCCATGCCTAACACGGCTGCGTGCGCTAAAAATTACAATTCGACTAAAGCTTGCACCTACCGATTGATCAGCAGCTGATGCATAATTAGCAGAGCCGATTGGCGACGACGTGCGGTCGGCAGGCAAGGCGGCCTGAACTTGCTCTTGCAAAAACGCCGCCTGCTGTCTTACCATCGTCTGAGTGAGCTCTGGAGCAGAAGGGATTGCAGGCAAAGCGTCTGAAGCTTCATCCGGCGTAGGAAGGCTTGGATATAAGCGATTTGGAGCTTTTTCTTTCAGCGATCGGTGGTAGGCGTTCGGTACCGCTGTCTTCGATGAGACGAGAAAGTCGATAGAATCCCAAGCCGCCCCATCGGAGTCTGAAGAACGTATGGACCGTTTTGTGTTGTTGGACATCGTGGGACTTGGACTGGAATTGCTGTCACAACTCGTACTCCGTACATAAAACGAGGAATAGTCTTGAGATTTTTCTTTCGCCTCACCCTTGGTTATTGGCAAGGCAGAAAGAAGTGAGGGGTCGGTAGACTTTCGCAACAAACTTGCTTTTCTCGCCGGCAGTGATGGTGGGGGCATTTTTGGTGGAACTGTCGGAGGAAGATGACGAGCAGCGCCCGTCGACGCCATTCGAACCAGTTTAGTCTTCGGCGCAACAGCTGGTTTCCGCGTATTTTCGCCAGAATCCAGGTTGGGTCTGCTGGAGATTGTAGAACGAGGGGGGAGAGCTGGCCCTTTTGAAGCACCGTCATCGGGGTCACTACCGTTGTGCTGGCCAGTTTCGAACGATCTCGGTGGAAGTGGTGGAGCGTTAGAATTGCCAACGTTTTCGGCGAACTGGTAGTCGAGGTGAGCAGGAGCAGACGACTGGATTGCATCCTTCTTGGATTCTTCAAGTTCCTTTTCACGCTCTTCCAGAGCCTGATACGAACAATAGTGTTCTACATTTAGATGTAAATCAGTTTTACGTGCTTCAAAAAGAAAACCTTCAGCATGTTCTGCGTTTCAATTACACAAATTTTATAATATCAAAAATTCCGCAATAAATCTTATGTAAAAGATCGGCATTTTCATAAGGCAAGAACATCCTTGAAAAATACAGGAAGACCACGAACAACGGCCTAGTTATCCAAAAAAGAAAAACAACGATGCATAGATTTAACACCACACAACAAGAACCCCTTCTTCNGTGGTAACAACAGATTAAGCCGTTTNGTTAATCGCATATTATCTCATCGCAGCGAGCGCTAACTTGCAAAGGGCAAAGGTGTTTATTATAAACATATCGCGCCATGTTCAGCGGAAACATTCTCCTTTGTTTTCAAAACCTTAAAACGTTTGCAACTTGGGATTCGACAGAAAACTTACAAGACTGCGAAGTACTCAGCAACAGCCACTCACTCGCCAACAAATAAAAATCCTGTTTGGTGCCAAAGTTGTTTTAACTGATTTTATCTAATTTCGGTGGCTGATTTCAAAAATGCAGTCCGTTTTTCTCTATCAAGCATAGTTTTCCTACTATAATGTGCCTACTGGAGAAAAATTAGTTGCAATGTCAAAGCAGTAGGATGTTGTTGTAATAGCAACAAAATGTTACAGAAACACGACACTTTAGACACTTTTCTATTTCCCAAAAACTTTTCAACAACTTCCACCAAAGCACTCCAGGCACAGAATTGTTTTTCATTCAGGGAAGTTGGAAAGCTACGGCTATTTATTAATTTTCTAATCCGGGGTGTGTCGAAAAATTGAACTTTGCTTTTTCTATTGTCGATCCTGGAAATTTGGTGGAAACATACCTGAGTCAGTCAGTCACCATCCTTGTCAAGTGATTTTCACAAGTTGTTTCATGATGGCAAGGTTGCTATGAGGAGGGGGTGAAACGATTTTAGATCTTTCCACAAGAGAGATAACTTGAATGTTTTTACACCGGATGTCATTTCTTCTCTTACACGCCACTCTTTATTTGAACTAATGTTGGGATCTAGTTATGCTATCCCATGACATAGAAAAATTACTTTGCAACCCATTACACAAGCAGAAATCCAGCCATTTTCAAATCGACACAAATGATCCACTTGTGTTCATAGTATGAACTTTTTTCTAGTATAAACTTAATTTCGTTGAACTTTTCTTTGAACGCTGTTGAGTGCCCATGAGGAATAGCTCCAAACGTTTCATCATTACGTCGAAAAAAAACGCATTTTAAACTTCGTTTCGAGATACCAATTAAGGTCCACAAGTCTTTAGGATCATATTCTGTGACACCAAGCTTCTACAGAAAGTCCTCAGCATTGTTGCAGTACACAATCTAACTTTCTTGAGTAACATATGGCATGAATACAGCACGACGTTTCCAGTAAAAGGTGAAGAAAGTACCCACTCGCGAAAGGTTTTTTCTTTAAGCCCTGAAGCAAGCAGCTCAGAAGACTCTTTAGAAAGATCCAGATCTCTTGCTAAGTCATTAAGCTTCTCCTGGGAAAAAAGTTGGGGAGATACAAAAATGGCGGGAGATCGTTATCTGCATGTGCGAAATCACAACAGGTTGAATTAAACTCTTCATCGCTGGAAAGCGAATCCACAAATCTATTCAAAGGCAGGGACAGAGAGCTCTTCACTGTGTTGAACTGACTGGATCGCCGAGTCTGTCAGAGTATCGCAGAGTTTTTTCTTTGTCTTCAATTTTCACTGCACAAAAGTAGTAGTCGCTGCAGAAATCTTTTGGCTTACGCCACATCACTGGAACAGCAAACCTTAGGCTTTTTCTGGTGTTGCTTGTCCATTGGCGTAAATGTTTCACGCGAGGTTTAATACAATGTGCTGTTCCCAAGACTTGTATTGATCATCCAGCATCACTTTGCAATAAGCAGCAGAATAAGCACACTTTGCAAAATCGTTAATTACTTTCCTGTTATGCCTTAGTGTGCGTTCACCACAAATATAGCAGAAAACGTTTGTTTCATTTAAACATCTTCTCGATGATGCATCCACAACCAAGGATTTTACAAAAACAGCACTGTAGTTTCATAAGTGTAGTGCAACCCTTAACTTCATTGCCAATCAGCTCTAATTCAATCTGACTCCAGCATTAAACTCACACTGTTTTCATTCGCTGAGACATTTCGGTCATTTGTCCCATAATTGTACTAAAACTCGCCGTAACAGCATTCAGTAGTCTACAGTTTCGGACGTTATGACCGAATTGACTAAATGTGTTCCGTCATTTCAAAAGAAAAAGTTTACCTGATACAGAATAATGTGTCCGATTTTTGGAATCAGCACCTAAAATTTAGTCTAGATCAGCTCCAAAGTCTAGAGCACCAAAATTTGTGTTAGCCAGTGAATTCTGCAAATTATGGTTAAAGAAGCTTCGAAATGAATCAGGCAAGGGAATTATTTTTCATAAAGTAAATATCTAAGAACTTCACAAACAGGCGATTGGATTGATGATGAAAATTTCTTAAACTGTGTTAATATGCAAGAAACACTACTACATAGATTAAGTTGTACGAATCGTACGTAGTCGCCGGCTATTAGCAGAGTGATACCAATGATTTTGATCAAAGCTTTTGCATATTCGTAAGGCAACGACCCTGTGTTTCTGATTCAGGANAAAACATATAGCCTCAAGCCGACACACTCTCAGGACGTTTTTCAAGGAGCTATGCAGTATCGCTGTCTCACCAAGCATCAACAACAGAATACGACTTGCCCTTAAGGAAACATATTCTCAGCTTCAGTACTTCAAAAAGTCCCCTTAACGCCAGCGCCGGCCACAACTTGGCCACTGTCGTGGCCGGCAAACCGTTGATCAGCCGCAACTCCTGAACGGATCAAATTGAGCTAGAAAGCCAGTGAAAACATCCCTGGATCCACGAGACAGCAAGGAATCAAATAAGAATAAAAAACATACCTTTACATTTGAAAGTTTTGAGAAAAATCCATATTCGTGCATTTGCTGTACTAAACTTTTGGCAAAATTCAAAGAAAATCCAAAAATACGTTCCCCGCATCCCGTTTAGCTTTTGGTTTTTGTGCTTCGCCGACCGCTGGCATACTCAAAAACAGGATCCTTTCAAAAAAAGTCGAATCGAGCCGTTTTGGGGGGAAAATTAGGGTGTCCAGAAGTGTAGGTTAAGAAAATTGACTTCTAGATCACGTTTTGGAGTCCAGAGAACAAAATACAGTACAGGGATTAGTGACTTGCTCAGTGGCTTAAAATGTTCTAGGAGCTATTCTGAAGCTTTAGTGACCTTGATTAGCCTTATAGCCTAAGGGGTTGGGGAGTTGTGGCAAAAAATAGACGCTGAAAACTGCTCAGCCACCTAGCGGATATTTTGATTTTATTCACAAATAATATTTCCCTGTGAATATTTTGCTTTGAAATATGGTGGGATGTTGTAAAACACTCAAATACAGCTTTTCTGCAAGTTTGGTGGGGTTGGTGGGTGCTGGCTGCCAGAAAAGTGGCTTGAACCTCAAAATACCCCCAAAATTTGTGGTTTTTGCCTCCTTGGACCCCCCGCCAAAGGTTGTAACTTTTTTGATCATCATTGCAAAGGTAAGGTCTTCACAAACAGTTTTTATGCAGAAAGTTTGTTTCCAACGTGTTTGGTTTGAGCTGTATTGCTGTTTAAATGGACGCAACTGGTTTTCCTAGCCTAAATTAAAAACGGTTTTTCCCCTAAAACGACGTCACAGATGGACGCGACTTATCTCAAAACGTGCGGCGCTGTCTTACGGATCCAATGGTACCTTCAATTGTTCTCTAGCTCATTCCGTTCAGAGGTTATGGTCGCCCAAAGGTTTGCTGGCCACTTGGCCGGCGCGGGCGTTAAAGGGGCGTAACAATCCGTCAGTGCTGAATACAGTGGTTCCCAACCTTTTTTATGCCGTGGCCCACTTGTCGCTTTCAGCTGAACGTCGGGGCCCACCATCACAGAACAATAGAAAAATCCACTCTGTCTTCATTTAGGCACAAATATGAGCAAACAAAATATGTGCTTTACCATAACACATCAAATTTTATTCAATT
>JGI24021J15306_10013662_pt1 | contig 10098 bp, 7 predicted proteins | sample Ectturendosymbi1_FD_15306 | JGI IMG/M metagenome (IMG submission 15306) | reverse complement strand
CATACTTCCCGACCACCACCCAATGGAGTGCAAGACTCAGGCGTCGAAAAAAATGAACGACCAACCGGGGTGTATCTGTTAGCGAAGGTGCCATCACAGTTATGCTTGTAACAAACGAAGAAATTTTAATTCAATTGCACGAAAGGTTGTTATGGGCGGGAAATATTTCGAAGTTTGACAACGTAACACTGAAATCCAACAGGCAGGAGTGTCAAAACACAACCGCGTTTCTTTCACCGTTACCAATTCCACTACTTAAGTCAGTTTAACCTTCATAAATGATGATGCGACACCTTTTTTTCACAAAAAGCATATCCGCGATTTCATCGCACAAAACCTGCCAGGAGTGAAATGACCGTTTTCCATAAACGTTACCTCATCGACGGCAAATGCCGCATCACGACGTCTAATGCTAGTACAGCCTCAGTCGGAATTCCGTGCATTTTCCCTTCGAGCGCAAGCTTTAGAGAGTACAGTGAGACGCGCGAAACCCATTTGATGGCAACAGTGAACGTGCGATCTCGCCCTTCTCCAGGCAGAGTCACATGAACTTCAAGCTAAACAAGAAGTAAAAGGTTTGTTTGATCACGACTGTTGTAAACAACTCAAGCAAGCATTCGTTGCGTCCGCAAGTCATGTTCTTGTCAAATTCACCAACTTAATCATCACTGTGTAACACACCGGACAGAAAACGAATCTTCTCAGCGCAAATAAGAGTGCAATACGAAAGCTGTACCTGACAGCTCACACAACCTATTAAAACACAAGGGGCGCGATACAATGGACAACAGAATTCTTTAACTTACATATTTTTAGAAAGCACTGAAGAGAGACTGCAGAATTCATGAATTAAAGCTGCCGTGCAAGTGCGTTTTGCTTAACCAAACGTCTGTTATAATTTCAAAAAAACTAGCACCAGACGCACACAAACCTTGTATAACCTATCATACTTCATACCATGGTAAGTACAGATAATTGGATTCAATTTGTCCTTATGTAAATTACACAAACTCTCTGCAAAAGTAGCAGCTGTCAATAGTCGGACTTCAATTTACTATAACACCTTGGCTCTTTGCAACATGGATACGTCATTACATGCTCAATCAATTCTTAACAAGTTTATCACAAAAAATATTATCATAAACCTACTTTTTGCTTGCCTATTGGCAAAGGCTGCGCAGTGTACAGATTTTTTCTTCCATCAAATACAGGTTTTCTGTCTTGAAAAATAGCTTGCCTGAAGTTGTCCACCATTGTGTTGATGATTTCCCTGCAGAGAATAATATCTTCAGTTGGTACACCAAAATTAATGTATGAAGCAATATCAAATAATTTCCTACACAAGCACCACATCATGAAAGAAAAGCTGAAAGTCATGAACAACCAGAAGTAGACAGCATCATAACAAAAAACTGAAATGGCTAATGACATAGATGCACCTAATAAAAGAAAATTAGGAATGAAGCACTAACACTAAAAGCTACCAAAATTATCTTTTGTCAATGTCAGTGGAAAAAGAGAATACAACCAGCAAGCCAAAATCATCTGTAAATTTAGTTTTACAACCTCACTACTCCAGATGCACACGAATTGCATGAAGATCTAAATATAGTACCATGATTCAAAACTGTTCATAATTTTGCATTTCCTGATAGAATAGGTGCATGCTCACAGCAAATATTTAGTACAGTTCAATTTATCAATTTTTACCTGTTAACTCTGCGTGGGCAGCCATCTGGGTTGATGTCAATGTCGTATTGGTGAATGTCACCATTAGGAATTTTTACACTAAAATAGTTTGCTTTCAGGGAAATGGACTTCCCTATTTGACCATTATTAGGCCGAGGAGGTGGGCGAAAATCATTACCAAGGCTTGGGGCAGCAAGTGGAAGTCGTGGATTCAAGGAAGCTGAAACAAAAGAACTAAATGAGAAATATACGTAATTTAAATACAAAGCAATTTATTCAAAGTTCACACAGACTTGTTGCATTTTAACTAAGCTCTATGTTTCGGTAAGAAACCACTTGAGTTAACACCTTGAAAGCCAGTCTGCAAATATATCGTACCTGGATTTCGGCCTAAAACCAGCAGTTTTTGGTTGCCTTACCAACGCCTTAGCTCCTCCGTCGATTGCGCAAGAGAGCTGTTCAAACCCTCAAAAGATTCGGCAAGTCTTCTGGTCAGCACTCGAAAGACTTTTTTGGTTGGGGGATGCAAATTTTTTGTGAGTGACGTTATAAGTCAAGTAGTTGTTTGGCCATTTTGGCTCATGTAACCTGGTCTAGTGACCAACTGCTAGACCAAAGTATTTCACTGAAGTTTTCATTGGAAACTAGACTCGAGTCTGAGTCTTTTAAGCCTTCAATCGACTTTCTAGCGTTTCTGGTTCAAAAGTTATGATCTAAAACAAACAAATTAATTAATTATCTAATTAGTCAAATATTTGGTTTACTTTAGATCATAACTTTTGAACCCGAAACCCCAGCAGGCCAGGCCACATGAGCCAAAATGACCCCAAAACTACTTCACTTATGATGTCAGTCACAAAAAATCCGCACCCCGCAACCAAAAAATTTTTTTCGAGTGCAATCTACTAGAATGGCCGATCCATTTGAGCCCTTGAACAGCTCTCTAGCGCAATTGGCGGAGGAGCTAGGGCGTTGGTAAGGCAACCGAAAACTGCTGTTTTTTAGGCCAAAATCGAAGTGCGAATATATCGTACACCAGCTCTCAAAGTGTTAATAAAACTTCAAAACTTCACAATGTAATGCTGACTAATAATTTTATGTGAAAAAGTTCAAGCAACTATGCCCAACTGAAATGTCTTGCTGGCTCCAAAAGAGTGTCACTAACTAGATGAAGGTTGCATATTGAATGATGTAGTTTGTTTTCAGCTGACTAAAATTTAACTTGCTGCTCCAGGCGAAAAAGCAAGAATCCTCTAATCCTAAAAAATTCAAATCATACCTCTTATAAGTTACTGAAAGCATTTGAATTCTAATTGCAATGATAATAATCGACTGAGCAGTCCCTAACTGTGATGTCATAAGCAAGTTTCCAATAATGCAACATATGCAGAAATCAGTTTGGTGCCACTGGAACAACAGGGGTAGGAATCAGAGAACTAGAAATCAATTTGATGCCAAGGTGTCCGTGGATACATGGAAATCTTCCAGTACAGACATGAGGTAGCACTGAGAACCATTGCACAAAATATATCAAATTCAAGATTAACAAAACAAGAACTGGTTATCATTATATTGTACATATGCACAACAATGAAAACCTTCAATTGGGCTGCACGATAGACATAGCTGTTCTAGAGCATTAAAACACATTTGACTTGACGAAGTCAGGGATGATAGTTCATCAACCATATCACTTTGAAATCAAGTTGTACTATTACAATGATTACATTAGTTTTTTGACACATAAGTTTCTTTTACATCAAACTTCAGTTTATTGATTTTCTGCTACACATTCAGTCTTTTGACAGGCGCCTTTAAAAAAAGCTAGGGAACCACAAGATCCAAATATTGAAGGGAGGGAACCACCACACTAAGGTATTGAGATGATATAACAACTTATGCACAAGGTATGATATGCTCATCTTATGAAATGAGGAGTTCACTACCTGGTGCATGTAATAAACCAACAAATACTAGTTCTAAGTTCAAGACACTATTTCCCCATATTCTACTCATGCACTGAGTTACCACAAAGTAAAGTCCCCTTTATTAATTCACCACTGGGCAACTGGCATCCAAGCACATCAAACTGATTGCAATTCTAAAAACACCAAAGTGATACATTTTGCAAGCACAAACCTTACACTGATTCTTCCAGGTTTTTTTTGTATGATCATAGAAAATAGATGAATGTGTCCTACAATTAAATTTATGGAAATACATTGGAAAAATCAAGGTTGAGACCTGTAGTTTTTGTGAATCATGCTAAATGTGTTTATTCTTGTTAATGAGTTCATGTGACACTAACATGGAATGATTTCAAATATCAATCCTGAAAACTTCATGCAGGTAGTGATGGATAATGCTTGAGACTAAGTTCCTTTCTAAAGAGTTTTAATTTGGTCACACTTTATACACTCAGTTATGAGGTCACATGAGGTTTGTGATTTTGAGCACCAATCTTTTCATACCTGCATTATTGACCATACTGCTACTTTGTGATGGATGCTGCATTGGTGGCAAGTCATTAGCAGCTCTACTAATGAACTTTCATTTGCAAAAATCCATCAACACCATATACAAAGCAGGAAAACCTGCAACTAGGTATTGGTAGAGGTGCATACTTTCACTCAAAGCTCAGCCAAAAGCATGTAACTCCATTAACAAAATCCATCACATGCGATGACTCAACGTTTGTTTGTGGTAAAGGAAGTATAAGAATTCAATTACGTTTTCACAAAACATGGTAACCAAAACCTGTCTACAATTGAAGAAGCACAAGTGATTGCTAGGTAGCAAAAGTTGTTATTCCATCTCTGATTAATTAAAGCTAATTCTCTGTCCTTCTGTGATGGTGAGCAACCATTGATTTGGGTTGTCTTAATATGCATTGCATCATGTCGCCTAACTATTGTTTGAGTAATGCAAAAGAATGGGCTAATATTCATAATCATGCAATAAGAGGTAACTCTGTTTCACTGCGCATTTCTCTGTGATAGTCTATGCCTGCCTGCACATATGGCTTGCGGGCCACAGCATGTGGCCCATGAGAGCTTTTGCAATTTCAGAAAATGTTGAAATAACTCTACTTCTGATATGCTGCATAATTAATTTTTGTTCCAGAATTTCCTTCCAACTACAACAAAATGTAACAGATTTTGTGACCCTCAGCAAATTTATGTTGGTCAATTTGGCTCTTCAAGCTTTCTGAGTTGTCTAGGCCTGGTCTATCCTCACTGCAACAGCCATACTTTACCCAAACAACCTTATAGAAAAAAATCAACTAAACAGAAACTGATGCAGTGAGCAAATACTATTGCAGTGAACTAGAATTCTAATTGAATAAGAACTGAGGATGCGTAACTTAACATGAAATTGATTTCCTATAAAAAATTTGCCGATTGATTTCTTTGCTTACCCTCATCATGGAGAGTGCACACTTCAATACAGAGATATGTGCAAGTTTGAATCATTGCAATGAGATGAAAGCAGAGTGCAGTCGGCTGATTCCTCGAAAGCATACAGAAAACCTGGTCCTCTTAACTAAAGTCAAATCAATCAACAAATGTTTTTTCAACAGGAAATCAATTTCATGTAACTCTATTAGGGATGTGCACTATGGAACATTTAGAGCAGCTATGTCCAAGGCTTACTGAGTTAAAAATTATGTCACTGTCTTAACCAGGGCTGCACATTGTATAACATATTAATGAGGGCCGCACATTGAATGGATTACTTTGATTTTAGCACACTAAATTTAGCTAAAGCTAATGTACTTGGAAATGTTCGAATCCTAACTGCAATGGTAACAGTCATGACAAAGTGGCACAGAGGACCACCTGCAACAAAAATGTAAAATTCAAGATTTTTAAAATAAGGACAAGTTGTCATGTAGGATACTTTTACTGCAACGAAAACCTAAACTGGGCTGCACAAAACCTTCCACTGGGCCGCATCCTGCAAGTTGGTCATAGCTGATTTAGAGGTTCTGGAATATTCTGGAATCTTTATTTCGAACCCAGAATATCAACTCCTATTCTGGAATAAATTGCAAATCTAACGTTCTAACCACTCGGCCAAAGCAATTCTCTTATGATTACATGCTACTTACTGCCAACAGTTAAATAATAAACATTAACCACATAATAACCTTGTTTCATGTCTTGATTCTTACCTTGATCTACAGATTGTTTCTCTCCTGAATTGCAAAAATGTGTTTATTTTTTAGGTGCTTTTGAAAGTTTCCTGTGCTATGATGATAGCTAAATTCCAAAGGGCAATGGCGACATACAACCCAACCTCTGTGATTAGGTTTGGAGAAATGTTCCCAAATGAACGAATTTTTAGTCCGTGGAATAGCCTACTAATTTCTATCTACTCGGTTTCTCAGCAATATAATTGCAAGCTCACTAGTTACTCCAACACATGACCAATAAACCACCACACTTAGCGGCACACCATGTGCATGAGCAGTTGCAATCTGTGAAAAATGAAACCAAAGATGAGCAAAATGAGCTGATTGCACAGAGGTTTAGAACGCTGACCAGCGCTCACATGACTTAGCTCATTACATCACTACACAATGCCGTGAGCTTGTTCATCGTTTCTTTTTCTTACCCAGGAGCATAAAGAGTGCCACTGGAAAATTTATTTCAACTGCAACACTTCTTAACCGTTTGTTTTGCTGGACTTGACAATTTTTCATGTTTATTTATTCCAAATATATTTCAAATCCAAATATTCAAAAAAACTGATTTTTTGATTTGAATACTGAAGGATATGATATTCCATTATTTGCATACCTAAACTATGCATCTTTTCATGTCACTCTACATATATGAAACTGATTTATCACAACTCTATGGGTAACTGCATTAGAAAAAACTAGTGAATGCATTCGACAGGCTCTTACTTCAGGATTTACCCACAGTAGTTTGGAACCAACATTTTGCAAAGCCTGCACAGCTGACCAGACGGGCAAAGTGGAATACATAGACGTTAATCATGGCATAGCTATTGAAGATGGTTTTGGATCTGTCCCTAAAGACTGGAAAACTCACAGAAGGAAGACAATACACTTGTGGTAATGCACACCACCGAAATGCAACATTAAATTAATCTTATTCAGAGAGGCAATAGAGGAGACTTAATCAAGGGAAAGAAAATTACTTCACCAGCTGAAGTCAACTTGAAGAAAAGCAACCCACTTAAACTTTCCATTGGACATGATAGCAATGGAATCAAATTGAGGAGAAAGACTGACTGCGCCCCCCCAAAATGTGACAAAAACCATGACCCATAGATTTGGGCTATATCATTCTCCCTTGCCAACCTTATCAAAGAATGAAAAAACTTTAAACACATGCAATAAATACCTCTAAAATACTCACCACAATTAGACAAGAACTAACCAATGATAGGCACCTTGCTTGAAATAAGACAAAAAAACAAACCGGATCTTCATCAGGGGCTTGCAAGCACTGTGGACTATGTGGTTGCCGTGGAAAACACAACAAAGTTACGGTTTCAACTGTTTCATAAACAATGACAAAATAAACCTTTTCAGCTGAATCAAAACCTGACATGTGCAAACTATGTATGTGGCGGCTTGTGTGATATGCCACAAACAATAAACAAATATATTTTTCTACAGCATTTATGTGGCAGCTTGTGTGATATGCCACAAACACACAAAATTTCCACAAGATAGTCAGTGCACAGAGATACTGGGAACAAACCAGATAATATGGATGACGGCAACCAAATGGCCTTATTGGTACATTACACAGTGTTCCATGTACTTAGATAAACTACCTACGAAACTTACACTTTACTTTTGTAATACAACCCAGTTTTAACTCTCTGGATATACCTGTGAAGACAAATGGCTTTAACTAAACATAAAAATTAACATGTTGAGAGCCAATGTATGAGTATATCGTACTTTGAAATCAAAATTTGGGCAAAATTACCCAAAAAGATTTTTTATCAAAATTTTCATTATTTTGCCATAACTTTGTAACCAGAAATGCTAGAAAAACAATCAAAAGCTCAAGAGACTCAGAGTTTAACCTAGTTTCCCACACAGTTGCCAAGTCCAGAATGTCAAAAAATGCGTAATTGCACATAAAAAAATGCAAAAACAATCTGAAACAGGCCAATGGCTGTCAATTTTCAATTACCTAGATGAGCAGGGTTGCCAACATGTCTTCATCAAAAAAAGCCAGACCTTGTCCCAAAAAAAGCCCGATACCAGTTTTTACGGCATATACACATGAAACATGCACAACCACAAACAAAAAAGACATTAAAATTCATCAGAAACATCGATATAGTACAATTCCAACCTTTACAAGCATTTTCTTTCACCGTAGTTACACTGTCATGTATTTGTTTCTTATCAATAACACCAATCATTTTAATAGCGTAACAGTAAACATTTTCAATATTCTGTGCATACTGCATGATTATAGACTCTTTTTAGAATAGATCTGTTATGAATATGCCGCTCAGATAATGTTTTTCCAGAGCCAAGGATTTCCGACTGAAAAAAGCCAGATATTGTCTGGCGTTTTTTGATTTCCAAAAAAAGCCAAAGTTGTTCGGAAAAAAAACAGAATTTCAAAATCTGGCTTCAAAAAACCCACAAATTAGCAACCCTGTAAATGAGTACTGGCAAAAGTAGAATGTTTCTATGGAACCAAACTTCATTTGTTGAAAATATATAAACAAAAATTTGTTAATTTCTAAAATTACCATCTCTTCTTATCACAAATCCGTAATAAAATTCAAATAAGTATTTGAACCAGTAAAATACAGGTTATGAAAATACAAATATGCACCATGTCATACCTTTTAATTGCTTTGAATCTGGCATACATGTCTTATATTTGTCACAATTCCACAAATTCCTAACAAAAAATGCAGTTACAAAGAACTCACAGAAAACTTTTCAGCTTCCCAGGTTCAGATGGACCAAATACGCCCTATCACTACTCAAAACATGCCAAATAGCATCAGTAAAGGTGAAACAGGCTGAAAATATTCTCAAAATTGAAACTGAAAGGAGACATGTTTTCAAAAAATGCCAAACAATGTTTTTTTCTGCCAACACCACTAAAACAGGCCAAAAACATGCCAAACAGCATTTTCTCGCGTGAAACCACTTTATAAAAGGCCATCTTTCTGGAATTTGGCATTAAAAACCTAGGTTTCCAGTCAATGCTTGAGTCCGAAAATTCCCTCTAGTAGTTGGCGCCCATAGCCCCGCATCCTGGGCCAAAAATACCTATAACCTATCCCACTTATGACAACACCCACAAAAAAACTGAAACCCAAAACTTAATCAATTTTCTAAATGCAAACTAGAAGACTCGCCGCATCTTTTGAAGGTTTAAACAGCTCTCTAGCACAATCGGCTGGCAAGTTGTGGAGATGCAAAATGGTGCCAAAATAGCAGCTCAGGTGTTAATACTTTCCTTACTAGTCTATGCATCTTCGCATAGTAGGTTTTCTGGAGCAGATACTGGTCTATATACAGATACACACAGTCTGTCTTCTATTTAACACTGGCTGTCACCTTTTTTTCTTGAATTTCATACATTTACATTAAAAAAAAGATGATTAACGGATTTAGCAAATGAACTGCTTGTTTAGGAGGCTTCATATACAAGTTGTTTCATGAAACTAACATAAAAATACTAAACTCCCAAAAACTGCCCAGTACACAGCATGTTTTCTTGGTGAAAACCTCAGAGAATGATTGGGTTTTTATGCAAACACATCAACTCAGATCAGTGGCGCATCTAACCTGGAAAAAAGGGGTCTGTTACGGAAGGGCAGCTTTTGATATCACTATTCAGCATACAACCGCACTTTTTCTTAAGACTAGAAATCGACCGATGAAATTTGCTATGTTTCCAAAGTATCATATCGGCAAACTTCCACAGATATACAATATATCGGCAATATTTGCTCATAAAAGGCGCTGCGCTAGTTGTCTGCACGGAGGGTTCGGAAACCCAAGTTGCTACTTTGTCTATGATTAATTAACACTTTGGCGTCTGGCTGGTTTTGGCGATTTTCGAAAAAAAAACAGCAGTTTTCAGTTGCCTTACCAACACCCTAGCTCCTCCGCAAATTGCGCTAGAGAGCTGTTCAACGGCTCAAACGGATCAGCCAGTCTAGTAGATTGCACTCGAAAAAAAAAATTTTGCCTGGGGGGTGCCAGTTTTTTGTGAGTGACGTCATAAGTGGAGGACTTTTAGGCCATCTTGGCCCACTTTGCCTGGCCCTGGGCGCCAACCATTAGATGGTAGTATTTCGCTGAAGTTTTTACTGGAAACTAGGCCACAATCCGAGTCTTTTGATACTTTGGATGACCTGCTGGGGTTTCGGGTTCAAAAGTTG
>JGI24021J15306_10013658_pt1 | contig 10098 bp, 3 predicted proteins | sample Ectturendosymbi1_FD_15306 | JGI IMG/M metagenome (IMG submission 15306) | reverse complement strand
GTTTTTCTTATTTGGTAATTTAACTGTTTGTGGGTTTTATTTTATTCTATTTATACTTCATGCACTTCGCAGAGCTGATGATGCCTACTTTGTAGGCAAAATATATACTCTGTAAGATCTTAGTGTCTGATTCTATGCTGAGAAAGGATTTCTTTCAATAGACAGTGCAAAACCAACCCTGTTATCAACAATCATGATAATTCAGTTTACATAGTAAATCTACATAATGTGTCTATAGATAAACCAGTGGTTTTGTCAGTTTTTCTTATTTATCACCTGGCTTTATGCAGGGGATTTCCAACAGTAATGTAACTATGAAATTTGTACAACTACATTATCTTTATCATAAAACATTGGGGAGACAAAAGATGCTGTGTCCCCTCTGTCCAAAAGTTGGGAGGACATGTTCCCCGTCCCTCCCTCAAACTCGGTTCCTGCTGCAAGTGATGCTTACGGGAGGAAACGCTGAAAAGGCTACAGTGAATGTAGAGAGCAAATAAATTCAAGACTAAAATGGATATAAATCAGAACACACGCTGCGATAAATATTAGAAATATGTCTTTCCCAAATAATTACTTTCACTGAAATAGAAAACTATCTGACGCCAAATGTCGAGCAAAGCAGTGGACAAACAACGCCGTCTTTATGACGCACGTGCTGCCGACACTGGATTGACAGTTGGAAACTTCAATAAATAGTCAAGTAATGCAAAAATGGGCCAGTAAAAGGCCAAACCGATTATTAGGCCAGAAAATAGTTAAACATTTTTGTGGTATTAATATTCCTTTGTGATAAATAACACTTGAATTACTAGAATATCACTAAAAATTTTCTTCAGAATTCAGATTGGGATAAGTCTTGCGTATTTTTTTGCTGGAATATTTTCCTGATGCTGCGCTGATTTTCCATGGTGTGTGAAATTGCACACTCTGTGCACAATGGTGCCACAGTGTGCAGTACGCAAACTTTGATCCATCGGAAGCTTTTTGCACCCATACGAAAGTCTTCTCCCATTCACTTCTGTACTTACAATCAAAAGCAAAAGAGTATTTCCACTACCTCGAAGTTATCGTCGCATATCTGTCTACAAGCCTCAAGCCTTGCTTAGTGCCTTTTTCGGCCAACCAACTTGAAAAGGGGCCAGATTTTTTAAATGTGGCCTAAAAGAGTCCAGCTGGGCAACCCTGTTCACGGAGCGTTGGTAAAATGTAAAACCGATTGCTTCCGGGGGGTGGACAGCTAAACTCTAGGAGGAACTAGGGAGGAAGGATAGATGACGCCAGGGCCAAGAAACAAACTCTATGTTCGAACCTAAGGTGTTTTGGAAGTGAATGCACTGCATTGAAGAAAGTACTTGTGAGTTGCGACATTGTTGGGACTTTTCGATTGTTCCCCTTGCTCCCTCGTTGCGCCCCTGCTAGGGAGCGTTTTTAAAATTAAATGATAAACGCTGTGACGAGAGTTAAGACATAGCTAACTCACTGGATGATGAAATAGGTCAAACCACGTTGCAAGAGCAACGCAAAAGTGTGGAAGAAGTATTTCACACGGGGAGCATCATGCGTACAATATTAATTTTCGCGTCAAGTTTGTGATACCATTTATCCTCCAGTGATGTGGCCGAGACCGTAACATCCTAGACCAGCGTTTCTCAAAGTGGGCGTAATCGCCCTCTTGGGGGCAATTTTGAATGGCAAGGAGTCGAAAAAAACAAAGGGGGCTATAGGGGGATGAAACAGCATCAAGGGGGAGAAAATGCTCAACCACTACCACGCAAAGAGCGCTAAACACACAGTCGACTCTCATGTGTTCTTTCAAACATGCACACATTTGCCTTAACACAAATGCGAAGATGTGTTTAAGACCTTTGTTCAAAAAAATAGTATGACAAGAAATTCACTTTTGACGTTTCAAAAATAGGTGAAAAATTTTGATTTCTTATCTTTCGCAGTTATAATAAGCAGTGATGAATTGCAAATAAAGCACAAGTTAACACACAAAGCTTAGAAGAAAATAAGACTGATAGTTACCATGCTGAAAGCAGGTTTTTCCACAGATGAAAACTTCAAGAAAAGTCAACATTTGTTTACATTGATTTTTATACCCTCCTGATAATGTACTGCTATGCAAAGCAATGCTAGTTCGCTACCAATTATTTATAGCTATCAGGTTACGCTACTGCTTGTAAACGTAATGTTTCCCAGTGAACTTTGCCAGTAATCTGGGAAACCCTGCTAGTAAGCCTAATGGTTTCTAATAATAATAATTTTTACTTACAATGGCGTGTAGTGCATTTTACGCTAAATCTGCAATGGTATCATATCTTAATCATACTCCCTGCTAACAGCATGACTACACAGCTACAAAAGCTTTGGACATTTTATTATACACCTATTCAGTATAGCTCATTTCTTTTAAGATCACTACACTACTACAGACCCGGTTTGATCATTCTGACCAGAAAGTAAGGTGCTATGGTAGCTACGTTTTGTTTTACTTCTACAACAGTGGTTCACAACCATTTCCTGTAAGGACCCAAATCCAGACCTTCGATTTTGTCAGAGAGCCGCACTATAAAATTTTTCTACAAGTTAATTGACACGTTTTGTTTTATTGCACTAACGAAGTCTGTCACACAAAATATTAGAGGTGTTACTAAAAGGCGCTGCCTAACGAAAGGAATCCTTTCCCAGCAAAGAATCAGACACCAAGCTCATACAGAGAAGGCCTACATATTTTGCCTGCGAAGTTGGCGTCATCAGCTCTTATTCAAATAGAATCTGCTACAGAAATATTGCTAAAAGCCGCACAAACGATGCTTGGGAAGTGCATGCGGCTCTTAGAACAGTGTTTGAAAACCATTGTCAAACAAGTTTTTGAACCATTGTTCAACAAGTAACACCACGCCAGCCAGCTACGATGTCACAGCCTTAGCGATTATAATTTATTAAACCAAAGGAACATCAAAGGCTTGCAGATCCATTTTTGCAGTCTGCTGTCGTAATTCGTAACAATCGCGTTTAGTATGCTATAAAGAGCACACGTAGGTCTATCTGACAAAACCGTCAGTATCTAGGAAGTGACCCGGAGCAGGAGCTACCCAGAGGCGAATTTTCATTTTCGGGGCCCAAGGCTATTTTAAATTGGGGGCCATTTTCGAAGGTTTGCGACGACTAATGTCATACAAATTAGCACTGCACGCGCTCATTGCATTCACTGAACAAGTTGTTCCAATTAATAAACATATTACTTTATTCTGAATTCCGTCGATATCAGGAACAAAAACAGTCACAATGAAACTGACGAAAAAGGCAGCTATGAAGTTATCTGAACACACTCACATTTTATATTTATTGAGTACCTCACTGGCCTCGTGTAATCTGAAAATTGGATTCAGACGTTTTGTTCCACATATTATACATAACAATAACCAATTCTCAACGCCATAAAAATAGAATGCTCATTTTCATTCACGCAACGGGGGGGGGAGGCAAAACGGGCATCTCCCCCGGAAATTGTGACTAAGAACCAAATTTTCTGGAAAACCTGATGTCAGCACCTTCATTCAAATTAATTAATTTAATTCTTGCAATGATAGTTTGTTTGCCGGTATGACACTCACACTGCACAAGAGCCAGGTTCCCTGTTCTGATGTCATGCAATGCTGAGCTTGCAGTTCACTCATGTCCACTCCTTTGCCTGCAGAGGCAGGTTACGAAACGTGAGAGCGGTTTGTTCTATTGTTGGCCTTTATTGCGTAACAACAACATGGCAACAAATCCTCAAAGCTTGACTTCAAGTTACCGTAGTAGAAGTTTTGCCGCATGTGTCTGTTGACCGCAGAGAATACATCTTGGCGGGAAATTCAGCGAGATAGTGACTGCTGCTAGCCTATAATGTTCAAATCAGGGGTGCAGAGACGCCAGAAATCCAACGAATGTCTGTGCAGCTCGTGTTTGCTCACGCGACCGCTTGCAGAAGCACAAACAACTAATTTTTCAATATCAGTTTTCGGAAAAGTTCTATGCTTACGTTAATGCGTACGCGCAATACAAGGCTGAGAGCGAGAAAAAAGTTCAGCCAGCGCACATTTCTCCATACACTGTAAACCAGTGGTTAATGGGGCGCCCTTCCCAGGGGGGTTATCAGATTTCTAGAGGGGCGCGAGTCCTTACGCGCTCTACAACATGGAAAGATTTGTCTGTAAATTTACCAATAAAAAGATTTGTTTTTACAACTAATTTTATGTCAAGGGGCTTGAAACAAAGACCGATTACTTAAGGGGGGCGTGGTATAGAAAATGTTAAGAACCACTGCTGCAAACCCTTATATTTGGCTTTTTGTGATCACATAGAATTAAAAAATACGGAGTACCGGGAACCTACTGCTACCGGCATCAAATTCATTACCACAAACGTTATTAGGTTGTTTGAAATGCTAGGAACCACAGCAGAAATGTCGTGTCCATAAGGGAGAAATATGCCAATCTCTTACCGTATCCACGAAAGCAATGCTAGAAAAAAAACAACAAGAAGGTAATTAGACTATTCAGATTTTTATTAAATTGCTAAATTACTTTAGTTTTTCAAATTTACCGATAGTTTTTCTCGGACCTTGCGTAAACAGATAAAAGTAAACAAATAAGCAACAAACACAAGCTAAGAATATTCGGTCTCTCCTTAGTCATAGTCATCTCCGTCATAATAAAATTACGTTGTGAGCTTAAATGTTTACCTACTTGACCACCACAGGTATCGGAACCTTTTTGATATTGGGGGCACAAGTGATCGTCAAAAATCTATAGAAAATTTTTTGTGGCTGATTTGACAAATGTGACGTCACAAGCATTGAAAAATAACGTCATTAACTTTTTCAGCATCTTTAAGGAATTTTATGCAATGTTTTATAAGCCCTCAACGACCCCTATCTATACTACACCCTATCTATCTACGCAACATTGACTTGAGCACATCAATGTAACCAGTTGTTCTTAGTCTTACCCAAAATTCATCCACAAGCAAGTTCACAAATACAACATGCACAAAGCTAAGGGAGCGTCCATGGATGAGAGGGTTTGTTACAATGATAGTGGGATAACGAAAACATATAAACAGTGACAAGGCCCTTTGAAAAGAGCCCGAGTCAACAATTCAGTGAAGTGGGTCCGTGCGCGGTAGCACAAATATACAAAACAAGCAAGCTAGCTTTCTCCAGTATAAATCGTAAACGAAGACTCGGACTATTCCCGAGGAGCCCGTGTGCCGCAATCGGCACTGGGCTGTTGAAAATATCAAGAATACCGCTTAAAAACAGGCAAAAAGGACGCAGTATTGATATTTAAACACATTCAAAATCACAACTTTTCCACATCTAGAACACAGAAGTAATATGACTGAGAACTCATTTTGCAATTGCATTAGATAACAGAATGCAAAGACAAGACAAAGCATAGGGGCGAAACGAGGGGGGCAGGTGGGGGTCAATTCCCCGGCGCCGAATCACTGTGGGGGGCACCAAAAAACCCAACAATGTCACAAGTACTTTCTGCAATAAAGTTAATTTTCTTGCGAAAGAGCTCAAATTCGAACATGCGGACGTCAAACTTGTTTCTTGTCCCGGGCGCAATTTCACCTCGTTACGCCCCTGCATATGTAGCAAGTTGTCTCTAGGAATGCCAATTATATTGCCAATGCAAAAATAAATATAGCTATTTTGCAGTTATGGAGTCTCGAGACTTGGTTTTGGTCTCGAGAATCTTCTCGTGACCCATTTTTTTGCCAGGCTCGGTCTCGAAGGTTTCACGTCTCGTCTTGGTCTTGGTCTCGAAGACTACAGGTCTCGGTCACAAGCCTGTTGTCTTGAGACTGAATATTGCAAGGATGTGGCTTAGGAAAACTTCTGTAATTCAACAAGTTTTTTCTTTGTTAAGTTTGCAGGCAAGAAACAGTGCAAACATGTCGGAAAAATGCCAGAAATTCAGAAAAGGTTCAACTTAGGAAATGGTGGGGACATTTTTTGAAACATTTCGGAAAACTCCAAAAATTTTGAAGTTTCTGTCTTGAATTTCAAGTCTCAAGTCTCGGTCTCAGAATTTTTGACGAAATCTCGGTCTCGAAGGTTATGGTCTCGACTACATCACTCCCGTTTAGTGTTGCCAATGCAAAAACAAAAACGCAATGAAGTTGATTTCTGAAATATTTCATTTTGCGTATAAGATTTAACAAAATTTCACTATTTAGAATGGTGTTAAAACGCTTGAAATTACACCAAATGACATGAATTTTTCGATGGTGTGGCACGAAATTTACTCTGCACACAAGCATACAAAATTTCACCATCTGGCAACACTGTTCGACAACACCAACGCCGAAAACAATCCCGAGCATGGTGACCGGATTGTGCACGGTGTATTCTNCCAAACATTTACCAAATTCTGACGAACAGAGAATAGTCAGTAGATACTTAAGAAGTATCAACGGCAGAATTGACAANTCGCAAAGAAAACTAACGTGAAGGAAACCAAAGGTTTCCAAACGTTTCCTGCTTTCGCACAGTATTTGTGTCAATTATTCAGGCAGATAGACTCTTTAAAATTCTCTTTCCTGTCTTTTCTAGTCGCAGTGGAAGTGTTCCCAAATGCAATTCAGTGGAAAAATTCCACGCTTTTTACATAAAAAAGGAAACGTGTACCAATTGTCCAGCAAAATTACCATTCTCGAACGGAAACCTTAAAATTCCAGTATGCAAGTGNAAGCTTATTCAGGGCCACTGGGACATCTCTCTACCTATTTCGAAGACCAAAGTAAGAAACTACATAAACAANGTTTGTTACATGGTGACGTGTTCTATTGTTAACTCATTTGTGTTGCGAAATGTTTGTGCTTTTGGTGTTTTTGCTCTTCACCTTTCTTTTCAATTAACATAACAAAAATATGCGGTATTTGAGGGTTATTGAAGTCAAGTTTTTAACCCCAAACTTTAGGCTTCCCGAATCAGAAATTTGGTCCACTGCGCTAACTGTAAGTCATCAAAAATCGAAAGTGTTTTCAACCGTAACGGTGGTTTTACTATGAGATTTTTAATCATTTTTACTATATGTTTATTCTGATATTTTCTTGTATAATTTTTATATACAGTTGACACAACAAATATTTAAAAAATAGTAAAACATACATAGTGTGGGAAGTATTATGAAAACATATGTTTTACTCAGGTGTCATAATATAACGTGGAACAAAAGTGGAAGTTACATCCATTGCATAGTTGTATGTAGTGTAGCAATACTAGCAACAGCGTGCATTCAACATATAGCATACAGCTTTCCACATCGAACAAGCAGGCAAAGTGGACTTCCTAGACGGTATAATCGCTGCATAACCACTTAAAGCACCTTCGCTGCCAGATGATTTTAGCCTATATCAAGCAATTTTCACGAAACTTGGCAATTGCAGAACTGGCCAAACGATTGTGTTAGAGAACTGTTCAAACCCTCAAAAAACTCAGCAAGTCTTCGAGTCCGCAATTAAAGAAATGGTTTTGGCTTTCGGATTTTTTATGATTGACGTCACAATGGAGTAGTTTTAGACCTTTTTGACCCACTTCATCTGGCCCTAGGCCCAAACCGCTAGATGGTACTATTTTGCTCATGCTTTTATTGGAAACTAGGTTAAAATCCGAGTATTATGAGCTTTTTGATTACTTGCTGGGGTTTCGGATTCAAAAGTTATGACCTAGAAACAACAAAATAATTAATTAATCCCATCATAAGTTTTGAACAAGCCAAGCTAGAAAGTCGATCAAATCCTCAAAAGACTCGCATTCTAGCCCAGGTTCCAATGCAATTTTGAAAAAATATGTCCGTCTAGCAATTAGACCCTAGGCCAGGAAACATGAGCCAAAATAGCCAATAACCTCCCTCACTTATCACGTCCTCACAAGACTTGAGGCTTGCAGACAGATATGCGATAGAAATGCGACAATAACGTCGAGGTANAGGAAATACTCTTTTGGTTTTGATCGTAAGTACAGGAGTGCATGGGAGAAGACTATCATATGGGTGTAAAAAGCTTCNGGTGGATCAAAGTTTTGCGTACTGCAATGTAGTTGTACAAATTTCATAGTCACATTACTGCTGCAAACCCCCAGCATAAAGCCAGGTGACAAATAGGAAAAATTGACATGATCACTGGATTATCTACAGTTACATAGTGTAGATTTACTATGAAAACTGAATCATTATGATTGTTGGTAGCAGGGTCGGTTTTAAGGCGATCAGACCAATTTTTCTAATCGGGCCCCGCGCTACGCCTACTAACCAAGGTAAATTTACACTTTCTATTGAAGATGCTTGTGTATAGTGCAGGTGTTCTTCAAAGTTTTTGAGAGATCGAAACGGTTCTCAATTTTTTTCCAACCGTCTCTCAAAATACAGTATGAACTCGCTTTACTACTACCATTAACGTACACCAAAACTTGCCTTACAATCATCTTGGTATTGAGGTAGGACGGTTGCGGTATCTCAAAATGTCTTTGCAGTTAGCAATCTTTTGTTGAGCAAGGTCAGCAAGCAGATCCTCAAAAAAAGCACTGGCGGGGCCCACAGTACTTTGTAAGCGTGGGAAATCTTGCCAACGAATATCCAAGTGAACTGCGCAGTTTTAACGTCCTTATCAAAATTTTATAGCAAGAATGGTCATTGTCTTCAGTATTTCACAGCCACGTTTTTTCACTAGCACCTCGTTAAGGCAGAGAGGTCATTATGTCAGATAGACAAAACAGAAATTTTTGTGCGGGAAGTGATATAAGTCGTTCCGAAAGTGTTGATTCAGAAAAAGAAGGAACGTCCTCTGATGGTGGATCTGATGAGGCATGCGAGCAATAAAACTCAAAATTTGGATGAACAAATGATCCTGCTACATAGCCACTAGCCATGTTTCATGAGTCGGAATGTTAGGGACTAACCTGGACTACTCAGCCCAAATAGGACCGCCTGTAATCATAATAGAAGTTGTCCCTAGAAAGAAGAGTGATGAGACACGTTTTTTTTAAGTTTCAATGCAAAAGAATACCACCAAATGAGGAAGCGATAGGTCATCCGTGGCTAATATTCCCGGCCTAGAAACATGGAATCTTTTGCTATCACTGCAAACTTTTCACCTCTGAATATCCACTATCAAAATAGTAATCAATACCTCTCTGCAGGTACTACCCTCGTGCCTTCCATCTGGTCAGTCATGTAAGGGATGTACCTGACCAGAGATGAGGTATTGATGAGGGTTGTAATTCTTTGATTTATTGGATTTTACAGTGCTGTCCATCGAAGTCTCTACTGGGGATGTCTTTGCGTCACCCTTTCAGACCTTGCCTTTTTGACATCATTGATCTTTATCATTATGACTTGATGCACCCCCTCAAAAAGTTCTACACACCACTGAGTGGGCCCCACAAAAGTGTTTCCAATCTGGCCCCGCTCTTGCTAACCGGCCCTGTTTGATAATTGTGTTGGTTAATTTGATTTAACCGAATCATTGTGTACATAAATGTCGCTCAATCATGTGACTGATTCGCGTCATGTTTTTTTGAGTCGGATTCCTGCGCTGGTCTGTAGCCTGCAATATGCCGTAGGCTACTGTATTTACCAAAAGATCTTGTAGTTGGTTTGTTACAGCGCTGGCCTGTAGCCTGCAATATACAGAACAATAACATGCTTGCCACTGCTAGTAGGTTACTGTATTTACCAATAGATTTTGTAACTTGTTTTATTTTGATCTATGTGTTTGAGTGGTTCCAGTGAGAATCTTTTGGTTTTTAGTAGCAGTACGTTTCATTTCAGAACTGACCAAAGTTGAATTGGCTATCACAATTTCTTGAGCACAGTTGTGTCTATAAAAATATTCATAACTCTTTTTCGCCTTAAAACGACAAAAACACCCCCATATTTTGAACGTCTCACCCATAGCACCCCCCAGGAAGGACAAATAAAATTTTGGGTATTTTTTTCACACTGTTCGGGTCACGACTGAATATTATTGTGCAGAAACATTTTTTCCAACGTGCACGGTTGTCGCTGCACAGCCTTTTTTTTTTTTTTAAATACC
>JGI24021J15306_10013657_pt1 | contig 10098 bp, 9 predicted proteins | sample Ectturendosymbi1_FD_15306 | JGI IMG/M metagenome (IMG submission 15306) | reverse complement strand
AGGAATGAAACGTCAGCTAAAAAGACGAAGTCGAAGCTTACGCTCCGAAGAAAAAAGAGCCCAGAGGCGCAAATACCTGCAAACACAGGGCGACGTTGACGCGGCATCCGAACGTCGTCGAAACGGCGCGCGGTGACAAGCCGATGTCTCGAAAGAGCTTCGTGAAGTTCGAAGTCAGGTGGACCCGGGGACGCTCCTCGGCGATGACCACGCACGTGCGAACATGACTCAGCGAAATTCCGCGTTCCTGCACAGCAGTGATGAACGTGGGTAATCCCCTATTTTCACTCAGGAAAGCCGAACACCGTATTTACTCTATTCTGAGCCGTTTTTGCATCATTTCGTGCGGCTCACAATGTTTTTTCTTTAGCTTATCGAAAGGTATAGATGACGCTCAATCTTTGCTTGGCTACGTTTTGTCGACCAAACTCACTTTTCACATTCTATTCTCTTCAGCATCACGTGCACATCCGTCACAAGAGGGATTATGATGAGAAGGCAGTTGTACTGGTGTAAGCGTTGTTACCAGTGTTGCCAATTAAACGCGAAACGTGCTCGTACGCGAAAGTATCCCAGGTGTCTAATTAACCCATGTCCAAGAGCGGCTTGCACTAATTTTTAACGCCATTTCGTGCGGCTTACAATCAAATACATACGTTACTAAAAGCAGAGCGACTTTTATTAAAGCTTTCCGAGCAGACTTTAATTTGGTGCAGCGGAAAATATCGACGGTTCGAAAAATAACAACCAATTGAAAATATTCAAAGTCACCACGTCATCGCCAGACTCACCCGAAGTTGCATGACCTGTGACCCCACCCCCTTCATACACAGCTCCAGGACGCTGTACGAGAGGAAGACATCGCGAACTTTGACCTGGTGAACTATCTGCAGCCACAGGTGTGGGTTGGACTCGAGTTCGGCTGGAGCGAGTAGAATCGACTGGTGCCCCGAGTAGACGCTGCGCGAGAAGAGAGTATTAATTCAGAATCGGATCACGAACTGCAGGGGGGGCAACAAGAGAAGAGACGAACGATTGACCGAGATACCTCATTTCCGGTAAAAACTATTTTGCAAAGCATTGCAACATAAAAATGGAAGCGGGAAATTCATGTGAATTACAGCTTTTCAAGGAGCGCGAATAAGCTCTTTTTTCTACTCTTTGCTAAGGTTAGCGCAAAATACTAACGATTGTCATACGAGTAACCAGTCTCAACTTAAGGCGACTGGGTCGAACCCATCTGCAAACTTTCTTTACAATAGGGAATCGATTTCACGCAACTCCACAGTCCTGATATCTGCAAGCAGCGCTTATGGGCGAGATGTTGGGGGGCGGAAGCAGGAACAAACAAAACCAAAACAAATAAACTCAAGACAAAAATGAATAAATCAGAACACAAGCTACGACAAGCAAAGAACTTGAATATACGTCTTTTCCCAAATAACTGCTTTCACTGAATCGGTGAAAGCATCTAACGCTATTGCTTGAAGATTTTCAGATTTCAGTGAGTAGCGTGAAGTCGATTTCCTATTTAAAATATTTGCTTATCGATTCAACTGCTTCATCCTTGTGGAGACTAATTGCTTGAATATAGATGTGTGCAAGTTTGAAAGCAGATCCCAGTTGGCTGATTCCTCGAAAGCATACAGAAAACCAAGAGCTTGTAACTATTGCCATTTGAATGAAAAATGTAAATTCCAGGCGTTATACTTTGAAAACAAAACATTTTCCCTGAAAGCAAAACAAACCATTCGCCAAACGTTCAAAGTTAGCAGATTTTGGTCGAGATCATGATAAGACGTGTCGGTAACATGACAAGAGTTTCACCACCACCAAGCAGGCGATCTAAATACAAGACAGCGCACTAAATGTCACTTGCAAGGAGTTATCTGCAACGTCAACAACTGTATGACAACTCACCTGCTCATGCACCACAGAGCAAGCCCGAGGCCGCTGTAAGGGTCGAGGCACAGGGCGACACCTCGCGACGGGTACAACTCACACTGGATCTTCATCGAGCGCAGACGTTGCTCGAAGCGGAGTGCGACATCTGCCGGAAAGGTAACGTCAGTTAAAAGCAGCACCCGAGGGTGCTGTTGGTCATGGCGATTACAGGGTACCGGGTGCGTTCGAAAGGCAGTTTAGAATTGAGCTGAAGAGTGGGCTGCCGCCTTCCACGTCAGAGTCCGGAAAACGTGACGAAAAATTTGAAACGCGAAGTCAAAACGGAAGTCACGTGACCGCAGTCCCAGTGTTCGCACAATCAAAATTCGCTCAGCTATAGATTTAAAGCAAAAAAACTTGTGCGGCCCTAAACGCGCTCGATCAGTTTTCTTATTCAAATCTATTTAAATCAAACCGTTCAGCAACTGCGAAGGATGTGGAGTTTCGAGTCAGCATAGACTAGTCCGTCAAACACTGACACATACCACTCTGACTGACGCATACGACGAGCTATTGGAAGTAACGACTTAAAATTGCAGATTTATGCAACAGTTATGTCTGAACGACAAAATTATAACCCCCGATACAAACATCTCTGCCTTACGTCACTGCGATGCGCATTCGCACAAAAAAGAATTAAGAGATGATTTGCGAAAGTTCTGAGAGAGCACAGTCATTTATCCACAGCTTGCCAAGCGCTTCTTTACCAAAGCTTCTATCAACACACAGCAACAAACAACAACACATATCAACGCACAGCAACAAACAACAACACATATCAACAAACTACACATATCAACACACAGCAACCAACGACAACACATATCAATACATAGCAACAAACAACAACACATAGCAACAAACAACACATATCAACACACAGCAACAAACAACAACACATAGCAACGTACAATAACACATGAAAACACAGCAACAAACAACAACACACATCAGCAAACAACACATATCAACACACAGCAACAAACAACAAAACATATCAACACACAGGAACAAACAACAACACATATCAACACACAGCAACAAACAACAAAACTAATCAACAAACAGCAACACATATCAACACACAGCAACAAACAGCAACACATATCAACGTACAACAACACACAACATAGCGACCTGAGGCCACCCTGACTTACTTTGACCCCGATCAGGGTGCCAGCTGTGGTGATGCTGAAGTCAAGGTAGGCCAGCAACTCGGGCGTGGGAGGCCTGTAGTTGACGGTCAGTTTCTTGCGCGGGGATTCTTCTATGTCGAGAATGGGCGGCCAGCTCTGATGGCTCGTACTTTGCAACACTGCGATGGCTTCTTTCGAGCGAAGGTTGCGAATCACTTGGGCGCAGGACAAGATGGCGACGACTTTAGAAATCTGCAGCGATGGAAAAAAAACTTTGCAAAAATTTCCGATTTTGGCGCAGAAACTATTAACAGAAACGAAAATTACGGCAAAATCTGAATCACAGAAAACCGTCTATTATTTTTATCAAAATGACAGCAAACAAGCAAAACACAGCTCCAATCAGAAACCGTTGCTGAAATTTTTAATGAGCTATTTTCTGACGAGAGACAACTTTTTCAGAAAAAGGTTTCAAGCTGCAAGAAAACAATACGATTGCTCGATAAACAATTTGGCAAAAGCCATGCATTTATTGTCAAAAGGAAATAATTCCTGTTTTTTATCGGTAAAAAAAACAAAGCAGAAAAGCTATTGCAGCAAAATTTAAAACCGTTCTTCCGCAAAATTGCAGCTTTTTTTTGCAGTTGACAATTAACCTGAAAATCCCGCCCACAAGCAAACTTCGGTCTTGCTTACCTCAACAACCATTCGGACAGTGGGTAGTGTAGACGACAGCGACTTCCAGTGCGGAGGCCTGACCGGGACCGGGACGCACCCGGCGTAAAGGCACCCGTAGAAAGCGACGATCAGGTCCAGGCCAGGTGGAAACAGGAGGGCAACGTGGTCTCCGGTAGAAAGGGGGGGCATGCCGTGTTGTGCAGGGGGGGACAAAAGGAGTTGGGCGACTTTTTCGGCCTTTCTGTGAAGTTGCTGACAGGTGAGTTGCTGTGCGATGTTTCCCTGTAAAGGGGGGAAATAAATTTAGCCCAAAAAGCACTTTCTAGGCGCATTTCTCTGCCTGCACCAGGTGAGGGCATTTAATTTTGCTCGGGGGGCACCTTGAGAAGACCACGTTCCGCGGAGGGCCGCACCTTCTAATTTGATCGTGAAGTAAATGAATGAAACAAAAAAATAAAGGGGTACACAGAAAAGGTATTATTCATTGTTCTTGTGCAAATGCACTTTATCCGGCGCAAGCAATGCAATGAGACCAACGCCAATACACTTTTCAAGAAGTCATTTGAAATTAGGAATGTGGTTGTTTGTTGTAATCTTCATCCACGCCTCCACATTTATGTCAGATTTGACCTGAATGCTTCCGCGGGCCACTGAAAACGCACTGGCGGGCAACATGTGGCCCGCGGGCCTGATCCACACGCATCGTTTCAACGTCCCACACGCTCGGAACACATTGTAGTGAATAGCATTGTGAAAACAGCTGGTATAAAAACAAACCGAAAAAACAAATTTACTGCAATAAGAGCAGCACAGAAAACTTTACTCAAAAACGTAGATTTTGTTTTAAAATCTACCTCGGTGAAACCCCCGGTTGAGAAACGAGGTCTTCAGGTCTTGGCCTGTACTGGACACTAACAACTGCTTTACATCACGTCAAGCTGGTGGTGGGGAACCTACCTTGGGCCCGATTTGGGAGAACAGGACGTGGTCAGCGGCGCTGTGTGACCTCCACTTCAGAACCTCGGTCAGGTACTGGAACTTCCGGCCTCGATCGGGCCCGTCTTCTTCGTCATCCGCAACGGGGTTCAGGGACCGGCCGCGCGATTCGGCCAGACGCACCCCCGTGACCACCTGGCCCTGTAGTATCGAGGCGGCACCTGGGGCCAAACAAGATAACGGTCATCAATATCTACTCACAACTAGCAGGGGTTCTTGGACTACAAAGAGGATTCATACGATCGGGGCCAACTTTAGGGCCAGCCGGGTTTGGGGGGTTTGCAGTATAACATATACCTCTTGTCTGGATTGCATGAAATGCGACGAATTTGATTTCCTGACAAATTACCTTTCATAGAATGTGCTGTTTAATCAACAAACACTTATGGTTTAAACCGTTCCGTTTTCTTTTTCTTGGACTCCAGCAGTATCTCGAAACGACTGTTCTCGCGCAAAATTTTAAGACATTTCGTCGTTTTTTTGGAGCACAAGCTCCAGTTGAGAGCGAGGAAATAAACAATGACAAGACTTGAAACGCGTGGTGGTGCATTTCTCAGCAACACAAGATAACCAGCAACAACGTTTGCAGAGCAATAAATTGAACACGACTAAAATAAACGCAAAAACTGAACCAGCCGAGTATTGCTATGACGACCGGCAATGGATGCCAAGTCCACAAGTCCTGGAGAAAAGGGCTTTGTCGCTGCCGATCTGAAATTAGTCACGTTTCTCTTAATTTGAGGCAAACTTGCCAACTTTTTATTGATTCTGAAGGTAGTAATTGCGAATCACAGTGGTGACGTACGCAAGCGAAACCATCACAATTTACTTTCACTTATGCAAACTAGTTTCGTGTAATTAAATACATGTTCAGTCTGGTTCCATTTGAATAAGTGTCAACATTTCAGGAGTACGGTTTGTCTTAAACCGTTTACAGGAGTGAAGATGTGTTTAAATACACGAAACTAGTCTACCTGTGCAAATAAATTGTGATGGTTTCAATTGCGTACGTCATTACTGTGATCTACAATTATTACTGAATGATATGTACTAGTTTGAATCATCGCAGAAGGATGAAAGCGGAACCAAGCAGGCAGATTCCTCATAAATTTGCCACAAGGCTAGAGTTTGTCTTGTTATTTCTTTTGTTCGATTCTGAAGGATTTCAAAGTCGCAACACCATTTGAATAGCTGCATAGGAATGGCTGAAAAAATTTCCGCCAATATTTCAAACGTCCGCTCTGCCCTCCCTCTCCTCCCCCTACTCACCGATGTCGTTGTGCTTTTGCCGTGGCTTGGGGAGGTTCAAAACGCACTGGTGGGGCGACATGAGGATGTTGCGGGGCTGGAGCTCCCCCTCCAAAAAGCGGCTGCGCGACTCGGACAAGTGCACGCCACCTAGCGGCGTGCGCGGCAGACCGTTAGGTGCCAGTAGCGAGAGGCAGTAGACGCCAACGCCGTGTATGCCCTCCACTGCCTGTAAGGATGAAAGAAATAAGAATTTTAAATTGCGTACTTGTGACAGAGAAGCAGGCCCGTAACCAGGGGGCGCAGGGGGGGCCCGTAACCAGGGGGCGCAGGGGGGCTAAGGCCCCTGCAAATTTTTTCTTCCCCTGGAAAAATGTGTTGGACATAGTTTGAAACATTTAGGCCCCTCAGAAAACTCTTCGCACCACCTGATGTCCCAAGCTGGTTACGGGCTGCAATGCAGTAATCTGGACCATATTTTCAAAAAGNTTGTCCGATGGACCACTTTGCTATGCAGACACCTCATGAACAACCATTCAAAACTATATTAGACATAGATGGTTTTACATAATTTATTGTACAGTAAAGGTTATAATTTTCAGGAACTTTTCATCAAGGATTTATGGAACCCTCGGTGGACCAGTAGAAAGTCCAGGTGGACCATCGGTGGTCAACTTGGACCATGTTGAGAGTCGGTGGTGCAAACGAAACGCCACAGTCGGAAGGATCTTTGAAGTTCAACAACTGATAAATGGAGAATTATTTACAGATTCATCCGCCAGCAGATGCAGGTAGTTTTCAAGCATGTTTGTCGAGTTTACAAACAGGCAACTACACAAAACTTGACAGGGAAAAGGATTAAATACCGCTGGCCCTTAACGATATCTTTCTGACGCAATCAAGACGCAAGCAACTATCACCTGTATGACGTTGCTCATCCACTTGAAACAGAGCTCCTCGCTGCAGTCCGGCTTTTGCTCAACAACGACCACCAGCCGTTCGTCCTTTAACACTGTCACGCCGAACACTGCGATTCTGGATGAAGAAACAATAAGAAGAACAATAAGCGCGCGCGAACTCGCTTGACATCAAGGCGATCAACAATAAGTTGCTGCGTTTGCTATCTTGTTCACAACGATTCAGAAAAGTTGCTTGTTAGAGGGGTGAGTGTGTTGTTCGCTTGCTTCAATGCTGATTACGAATTGAGCCCAAAGTCTGCGCGCATTCCAGCAAGAGGCACGCGGGCATAGTGACGTGACAATCATGCCGGTCTCGCAGCGCGGAAAAACCACACGCATGGGAATGTGGCCGGGCGGCGGTCTTGCGTCAAAACCGCAACGGAACAGTCGCGCGCTGACAAACGGGGCGATTAGAGTTCTGTCCCTTCAAGCGACAAGACGTCAAACAAAGCCCTTGTCAGCTCGATCACTGACGTCAATTATGACGTGTGACGAAGATAGACAAATCAAATATTAGTCGGATGTCGCAGCGCTCTGCTCGCCGGGCGCAGCATCATAACGAAAGCAAAGTCGCGTTTCGATCGAATCGACCGGTCACGTGACTGTCGGCGCAGCCAATCGTCACCGACCTTCCGCGATAGACGAATCTGATTGGCTCGACGGCGAGCACCGTAGCGACGACGTCATCGGCGTTGTGCACTCGTCCGGATATTTGGATCAACCCGTCCGTTTTACCCGTCACCAGAACTCGGCCACTCTGTGGAGAAAACAACAACAATCGATCGATAAGGCGGCTTCCGTCGTTTCGCTCAACATGTTTGTTGCGACACAATAAAAGGACTGCGTCAGCAGATTAGGAAAAGCACATCAAACCGCTGAAACCTCCCAGCAGTTACTGCAGAGCGCCTAATTCAGTGGTTCTTCAGCCTCCCCAGGGGGCGCCAATAAGTTTCCTGGGGGGCACGAGCCCTTGCGCGCTTTACAACATGGAAAGTTTGATCATCAAATTTACCAATGAATACAGTTGATTTAACAACTTATTTAATGGCAAGGAGGCTTCAAACAAAAGGCGATTACTTAAGGGAGGCCCGGCAGAGAAAAGGTAAAGAACCACCGACCTGATTACAGTAGAATTTGGTCTGATTTGTCATCGTTTAATTCGTCAATTTGCTTAATTCGTCACCTCTTTCTATCCCTGAGAAGCGTTTTGTTCGGCTAATACGTCATTTGCAGTTTCGCTTTTGATGTCTAAGCAGCTAGTACATGTGGGAATTCAAACAAATTAAGGATCTTTATCTGAGAATTGTTGCACCTTGCAATTTGTTTATGGAATTTATACACGAGGTTCGAAGCGCGACCCGACTCCCCATTGAGAGAATGCGGAAAAGTATATTAAAGATTTGAAAGGTGCTTGATTGAATGGAGGAGTCCAGATATAGCAGAGGAATGTAATTGTTGTATTCAACCATAACGTCATGAACTTGTATTTGTTCACTACGTATACGAGTTACTACGATAAAGTATACGAGCTTCTGTGATAGAGTTTTCACCTGTTTGCATAATCTGTCACTTCGCCTAAATCGCCACTTTTTTCTAATCCCCCCCTGGGGTGGCGAATTAGGCGAATTCTACTGTAATTAATAATTGTATTGTTTTAACTAATTTAATTTCTTTCAACACCCGCAGACAGATGAGTATAAACTTAATCACAGGGAACACAACGATAGGTCAAAGAACATGAGCATATGTTGCGCTTGCAAAACACATACGTATGTATGGCGCCAACACAGTTGCCATGATGTCTACCACCGCCACCCACTGTGCTCTGCTAAATTTCAAGTAAATCGATTCATGAAGGGCAAGGGTTAGTGGGGATCAGCGACGGGCCAGGAGAAAATTGGGCCGCATCCCCCCCTCCACACACGCAAACCGAGTGTACAGCACTTAATCGCAGATGCGCGCCACGCAGTTTCTTTCTCCGAGGTTTTGAAACCGATTATCTCTTTTCTTTCACCCCTCACCACATTCAGGGGTCCCAGCCAACTTTCGTCTCCAGTTAGTTACATAACCTGTAACCATGGCGACGGGTGTCCTGACCAATCAGCAGCGCATCGCAACAGAAAGTTTCTGGACGAAATTTACCTGAGATTCGTTTGTTCATCGAAAGTTTGCGTTTTTCTTCTGTTATTAACTGGAATTACTTTGAGCGATTGCCTTGCAATCTACTGCAATAAACTACAAAAGCCCTTCACATCGGAATTAGCTTTGCGGTCGACCTTTTCTCTGAGAACCAACACCAGTATGCGTTCTGCACTTGAAACATCTGTTCTTGAATGAAGCATAAAAAATTTTTACCCATAAATAAAGTAATAAACACTTGCGCATCAAGCCCAGAAAAGAACTGCAAGGCTAATAGCAAGGCTTGGAGCAAAAAAGGATGAGAGAAGCAAGGTTTGGAGCATAGGGAGTGAGAAGGGCAAGGTTTGGGGCAAAGGGGGTGAGAGGAGCCCAGTACCCTTCCAAAATTCAAGCACAAGATCCCGACAGGAAGACGTTAAGATACAAATTACAAGCTGACCCTGTGACCTCGAATCACTCACCGGGTTGACGTAACCGACAAGTCCTGTTCTGACGTAAGACGCGGGCTCGGCGCGGCGGTGGTTGCTTTCGTCGACGGGGTGTGCGTTGAATTTCTTTTCGCTGATGCCCTTCAGACCGAAGTACCACGACTCCAGCACGCCGGCATCCGAGGCGTCAGCGGGCCGCGTGCAAAGCAGCAATTCGCCGATCTCGTCAGTGCGGCAGAGATGAGGTTCCCCGTCAATGCTGACCACCGCGACTTTGCCTGCGAGATCGAACGATTAGGACTTTGTGACGCAACTAACGCAGGGCGGGTGCTGAAGCCAATCCAGATTTGAATCGATGATAATCGTGAAAACGGCATAGCGACATGTTTGACCTTTTTTTTCGCGGTCGTGTTGACAAGCGCGATATTCGATTGTAAACCGCGGCTTACGATGTTTTTTTCATCATTTTGTGCGGTTTACAATCAAGTGTGGCTCACATTTTGTGTTTCTTTACCTTATCGAAAGGTATAAATGACGCTCAGGCTTTCCTTGGCTACGTTTTGTCGACCA
>JGI24021J15306_10013655_pt1 | contig 10099 bp, 10 predicted proteins | sample Ectturendosymbi1_FD_15306 | JGI IMG/M metagenome (IMG submission 15306) | reverse complement strand
CAGCTTGCAAACCAATGCTTCGCGCCCATTCAACGCAGGCAGAACGTGTCATTCATCGTGTTTGTAACCTTGCTTGAAAGCAATCCCGTTTCATTCGCTTAAATTGTGCAGAAGTGATGCAATGATCTTATAACGCTGTGCAGTGAACAACTGTTCTTAAACACACTAACGATGTTATGAGCCTTCTCAACTGCCTTTGCCTGATCTAGAACTTCACTTTTAATGAACAGCACTACTCCCGAAGCCAATCCCTGAATTTCACCGATATATTTCAAAATACACGACCGTTATGTTTTTTGTTAATATAACTCTTTCTGGTACACTTAAAAAAAATAAATGTTTTTTATTGTTTTGTTTTGTGTTATTTCTGCAGCTGAAAATATCACGTGAGTAAAACCCAAAATTTTAAACTTTTCAAAGGACTTCCACATACTGTCAAGTCTCTAAGAAAAAGAAAGAGAAAGAGTTGCAATCCACCCGTTTGGAACGCTGCTACTGGCAATAATTGGCCACTAGCGGGAGTGATGAACAACACTGAACCAACTTATGAACTGTTGGTCAAAGGCCTCGACAAGCAAGGAAGATACAAACCGGGAAGGAAACACAAAAGTATGGTTTTCCATTCACGTGGCTGTGCTTATTTATCTCAGGGAACCGGCTAAAGTGAAATATTTATGAAAAAATAGCAAATTTTTGAAAAAGCTCTAGTCAACGTGAAAGATGAACTAGAATTACATTGGTTGGTTAAGTGCGAGTCTTCTGTAGATAGAATCCAAAGCCTGTGAGGCTCGTTTCAAATGCCGCGGGATCAATCTTTCGGTGAATGCGGCTCCTACAGCGCTACTTGAAAAGCCTAAGTTATTTTTATAGCGGGATTCAGAGTTTAAACAGTGAGCTAGACACGCTAAGGGCGATATCAAGAAAGATGGTCGGGCTCCACACTGAGCTGCGGTGACCTTGAAATTATGAAAACACGCAGTGCTTTTCATGTTCATTTTACTTTCAGTTTGACCTAAAATTGAAGCACTGGCAAGTATACTTGTTGTTTTGCGGAATGTTTGATCTCCTATGAGATCAAAAATACTGCGGAGCCAAAGATAAATAGTTTATTGTTGCACAACTTTCCGTCATGCATTCATCACACCATGTCCGGCAACCTTTTGTAGTATTTTTCGCTTTTGCTGTGAAATTGTGCAAACTGCTGAAAAGAAAGTTCGCAGTTTTCACCAATAATAAAATTTCTCAAAACATCAATTTTTATGTGATGTTTTCATCGAATTTCACCTCTTGTTCCGCAATTTCACTGAATTTTTGCAATATGTCAATAACACAGGGGAGGAGTTGACCCCTGCGACCCTCTTTGCTTCACATAGATTTCTTTAAAAAATTACCAAAAGTGAGATTTTTAATGTCAACAAAATCTGAAAAAATATTTCGAAGACAACGATCGAATAGGGGTTAGTTTGAAATTAGGGTTCAAATGGTGATGATCGAACCGGTCTGCATACCGCGATACCCCATAAAACTTCACCAAACGCCAAGTGAATATTTGATGCCCTAGCTTTGTACAAAGGTCAGTGCAACAGTGATTGCTCTCCAGCTGTAGTTACGAATATTGAGAAGAAACACGACTGGTGTCAATTTCAAGATGATTCTCTGCTGCGAGATCTGGTGGGATTACCTTCAACACAATTAAGGAAGTTTTATGGGGTATCGCGGTATGCAGACCGGTTATCGCGGTATGCAGATCGCGGTATGCAGACCAGATTACCTTCAACACAATTAAGGAATTATCAAGTTGTTCAAAGTTGGACAAAGCGTTTTTTGGTCAGATTATTTGGCGATTCATTACATGGTGCAACCAACTCAACACCACAGCTGACGACTTTAAGTAGCGTTGCAGCAGATTGAAATGTCTCTTGTGCTGTCACGGTTTTACACATTAGTTATTAAACATGGCATTGTGAAACGGAAGGGCGTGATGTCCAATGAATTTCAATATAAAAAGTTGTGATTGATTCCTTGCTTCTTTCACTTGTTGAGTGTAGTTACTTGAATACAGATATGCGCAAGTTTGAAACATCGCAAAAAGAAGAAAGCAGAGCCCAAGGATGAGCACACTTACGTGAATTTGATTTCCTATTAAATATTTGCTGATAGATTCAACTAACTGCATCACTTTTGTGGAGACTAGTACAGATTTGCGCAAGTTTCAATCATCGCAAAAAGATGAAAGCAGAGCCCAGTCGGCTGATTCCTCTAAAGGCTGCAGGAAACCTGAGCTTTTATTTGTTGTGTAAATTTCATGGCGTTGCGAGATTTGCTCATTTGTTTTGGCGCAGATTATTTTTATTAATAATACTAGCCTTCACCTTGGGGGAATGAGTGAATAATAAAAAGTTTATTTCTTACTAGTATTTACTTTTGGTATTTAGTTATTGTCCAACTCCACAAAAGCAAAAGGAAGAACAGACGTTTACGCTTCACTGGCTTCTACGTCACTTTACACAACGGAGGCTCTGCAGCGCCACCATGCAGCTCTTTAGGAAAGTTCAAATATCTGAAGAAACGGAGTTTCAAGAAAGCTTCACCGTCGAAAGGATGCTCTCAACCTCTACTGCTTGATGCTGGAAAGCGAAAGTTGAAAGCTGGAAAGGGAAAATGGATCTCGCCTGTTTGTGGAGAAGTTATTTTGAGGTAATCAGTGTCAGAAACATGCTATGCTGCCCGCTGGAACTTTAGCAGTGATTTTTTATATCCCGGTTTTACTTTCTCTCCAATGTGTTGCATCAGTCACATAACAGTATGTCCATCTTACAGTTTGCGGATTTTTTTTCTTTCTTTGTTTTGTGCTCATCAAGCACAGCAAAGATGAGGTCACTTACATGCATCTTTGCACACCTGAAGATTTGCAGACATGTCCGTTTTTCATTTTGAAATTGTGTAGGAAACTCTTTCTATAACATTTCGCAGTAAAAAGCAGGCAGTTTTTTCGTGTTTTAAATAATAAGTTATATATTTTCGCCAACTTTTTTCAACACAAATCACTGACTCATTTTAGGAGCAAAAGTTATTATTAGAAATTAAAACCTATTATGTTTTTCATTTTAGTTATGTCTCGAACTTTCGCAGAAAATATCTTCAAGTTTTTACGACGTTGTTTCTGCGCCTAACTTCATTTTCTATTCAAATTCGTTCGCTTTGCTTGATCTTGAAGCAATTTCATGAAAGTGAGAAACACTGTTTGCGCAAAGCAACAAGTTGATGGTTAAAGTTATATTTTTAATGGTACATTTTTCTGAGCATCCATCACCACAGACATTTGCGTGTAACAGACATCCAAGTCTCACGCATATTTAGTGATACTTTCAAAAAAACTTTACACTTGTAGTTTGGAAATGTTTATTTGGATTTGAAGTTATTAACTCCAATTTGTTTTTGTTTTCTCGTTGCCCAGAGCCACAGTAAGAAGTGCTAATGGAAAGTTGTACTACGACAATGACGGAGCCGCGGATGAATATCAAGTTTTGACAAAACGTCTTCAACCTTCCATCGCTTCTTCAAAATCCGGAAGAAAGTCTACTAGTCAATAAAAAATGTGTTTGAATCAGCAGGGGCTTCACATTTTCGTGTAGATCGAGTTCACCAAGTTGGAAGCTTGACAAAATACTGCNTGGTAGTCTCAGGCAATTGACCATGTCGACTGTGAGAAACAATTTGTTTGATTAGTTAATTACTTGTTTCTCATCATAAAGTCCTGCTGAGACATCTTTCATTCATTCTCCTCAGGAACGCAAATGTTTTTGTGCAAAATACAACGTTTTCGTTCGACTTTGGTAACTGCCTCGCACAAATAAATTGGATTTACGTGCAGTTTTCCCACCAGCACTTCCAATGTCTCTTTATTTTATTCGATGCTGATCAGAAAAGTCAAATCGAGTTAAGAAAGTTTGAACCATTTTGCTTCAGATTGCAGTATTTTCGAAACGAATGGAAAACATTTTCTCTTCCGCCCCAAGATTTTGAGATCACGTGCGCGTTGAACCGTAACAAGTTATTTAAAGTATGCGCTCAGTCATCCGAAGCAGGTTCTTGGGAATGACAACGTGTCTCCATCCGTTTGAGCATCTGACTGGGCTTCCTGGAATACTTGTGTAGTAAAGAATTTTAATGATGGCACACTTCAAACTTTCCCCAAGACCATCAGTGGAAAACGTTTGAAGATGAAAGGATTATGGGAAAATATAAGTTCAACATTTTCGAGGACGTGAAAGCACAAACTGTGCAACGGCGCTCAACTCCAAAGCTTTCTATTTCTAACCTGTGCTCGTGAGGGCGGCCCGTGATAAACTGACCAGCTCTAATGAACGGCATCTCATGTCCTTGTTGTTTGTGAGTCTAGCAGAACTTTTACAGGAGACAATCGCTTTGACAGAATTCCAAAACGAGCCTAGGCAAGGGTTTGTGATCCATGTCTGTTAGCATGCTATCTCAATGTATTATACCTTTAAAAGGGCGCGCCACCAGCAGCAATCCACATGACTGCGCTAAAAATGGACTTGGACAAAGCATAGAGATAAAAAACTGATACATACACAAAGTTCAACATTCAATTTTATGGTTATACGAAAACAATGTAAATTTCACTACTCCATAACAACATCCAATTCCACATGGCAGTTGTTTTACCTTTCTTTTCAAACACAACGTCTTAACGAAATAGATGTTCTTTCAGTTTTCTGCATCTGTTAATGTTTCTCGTGTATAGGCATAGGCTGGTATAGAAGCTACTTTTCTGGCCTATATCAGCAACAGCATTGACTATGCCGTAGTGTGGGTCTAACCGCCAGAGCTCCACTTCCATTACTGTGTAGACCTTGAGGTCCCAGCTACTTTTGTTTTGTAGAAAAAAGTTATATTAATGCTTCTTTGCATGTCTGCCATGGAGTCGTGAACCATACAATAGGGGTTAGTTATTAATGGAACGCAAACGCAAAATTGCTCACGACACATCACTGGTTTAGTGTTAGTTGGCTCTCGCCGGGCGTATGTTGTGCAGATCTTACGCAGGCAGTGCTGAAGATAACGAACATTGAAACAAGGCGCTAACAGTAGCAACTACTACAATTCCCTCATCGTCATACAGAAGCGTTATATAATGGGAAAATATAAAAACTTGTAAATTCGTGAAAAGCACCAGACATTGAAATGAACGTATAAAAAGGTTAGCGAAGATACAGTCGGCAAACAAACGCATACAAGTTGTCAGGGCATCAACTGTTCTGTCGTAAAGGCTGTGATGGGCCAGCAAATAGGAGTATCATTATAGGCATTACCAAAGAGTTGGCGATTCACAGTGCCTACAAACTCATTGCTGTTGCAGCCAGTGGCGTACCTATGGCTTCCCGCGCCCGGGGACAAAGTAAGTTCGGGCGCCCCCACCCAGTGCGCTCGTGGCAGCATAGATGCGAAGAAAAAGCTGGGAGTGAAGGGGCGTCGAAAGCTGAACGGCCTTGCATATACTGTAGTTATTTCTTGACTAGTCTAAAACTTATATGACTGTGACATCCGGACCTTTAAATCTTGGAAATCATCTTTACTTGGAAATCTTTACTCTCTATCGTAAAGAATCTAATCGTTTTGCGTGAAACTATTCCCACTTTGAAATTTCAGTCACGATCGAGTGGGGCAGTGACTTAAATGACAGCTACGGCCGTCGCTTCCTGTTTATCAAGCATTCTGTGCTTGGTCGGGATGCACAAATAAACAGAACTGGCTGCGGTAATACATTCGAACTGCAGGAAGTAGTGAAAGAAAATGCAAAACTCAGCAAAAGGTTCCCTGATCATCTACAAGAGCCTACATGAATTTTAATTACCGAATGTTATGAGCACAAAAATCTTCTGATAACACAGCATAAATTGGCCAGAGTTGCACCTTGTTTTCTAAAGCACGGGTTTGCCAGAGCCTTTTGAAGATCCCGCATGCAGCGTACACGCTTGTCCCCTCTCGTCAGGTCTGGGGACAATCACCACTGTTGCAAGCTGTGTGGAGTTTTGGAGCATGCACTCCAAGAGGTTTTGAGTTTTAGAAAGTCATAAGGGACTGACAGAGGGCAGACTCACGAATGAGGACAGACAGACGAATGAATATGAAAAACTGACGCCAAAGGATTTTATGCAAAACTACTAGACAAATATATAATCACACATTCTTGAAATATTTATCTGGATAAAATACCCTGAAATGTTAACAGAAATGCTTTAGGTAAGCGCAATTCTCCAATATCATAGATACAGTTTTCTTGACTTTTCTGAAAACTGATAATTGAAATGTGGCACATGTATTAACCTCGGAAATATCTAAATCAGTGATGCTCAGCATGGGCGTCCGCAGGGGGGAGCAAAACGGGCATTTGCCCCCACCCCCTGGAAATTAGCACTAAGAAGGAACATTTTCTGCGAAACGTGAAATCAGCAGATTAATTCTGATTAGTTGGGTAAATTCTTGCAATGACAGTTTATTTGCCGATATGACACTCATACTGTTCAAGAGTCAGGTTCACTGTTTTGTTAACATGCAGTTATGAGCTTGCAGTTCACTAAATCCGCTTCTTTGCCTACAAACGCAGGTTGCGAAATTCGCGAGCGAATTTTTTAGCCTTTGTTGCGTAACAATAGCATGGCAACAAATCTTCGAAGATGCACTTCAAGTCACCGTGGTATGCGTTTTGCCGCATGTAACTACTGAACGCAGACATCTCGGCAGATAATGTAGTGAGACAGTGACTGCTGATAGCGGTAAGCCACGTAGGAGATCCTGCGGCCTAAATGCGGCCCTCGTGAACATTTGATATGGCCCGTATCAGATTTTCGTTACCCAAGTTAGAGCAAAACATCGTGTCAAAATGAAGCTCCATGATAAGTAAGTACTTAGATAGTAGCCTAAGTCAAGAGAAGCTACTCTTCATAGTCAGAGAATGTTAAGATAGAATTAATTGATTTTTCAGCCCGCCAGGGCTAATGTACAATTCATGCGGCCCGTGATAGGTTCCCCACCCCTGGTTTATACCAGTGGTGGACGAACTGCGGGTCGCCGACATCTTTTGTGTGGCTCTTCTAGATGAATAGCAATACCTCAAATTGATAGAGAGTTGTTGCCTCATATTAATTGTTTCATGTATCAATGTGTTTACATAAGTTCGTGAAGCTAGTCACCAGCAGTGTACCTGTAAGAAAATTTTACATTGAGCAAATGTTTGTTTCAGTGCGCATGCAATTTCACAACCATGTAGACACACAACCAGTGAAACGTTGCGAAAGTGCTATCCGCTATGCAATATTATATACGATATCAAATTTGGAACATTGCAAGTGCGCAACAATGATATTTCACTGCGCAAATGCTCTGGTGGTTCTGCGGATTTGCGCAGCTTAGAGGGAACGCTGGTCACCAGGGAGTCTGCGCGATTTGATAACAACGACAGTGAACCTAAATCGCAAGTTAGGCGACATAAGTTCCACAAGAAAATTAAAATTTTTTAAAGACACATATCGTCGAAAGCAGTCTTTCATTTCCCCAATGTCAGAATAAGAACGAAAGTTTTTCGCGAAGAGGCAATTGCAGACCACAAAGTGGAAGAATATCAAAATATATTGCAAGACTTGGAGAAGTTCCACGCCAGATTTGACCATTCCAAGAGTTCAAACCATGCTTTGTATTCCTTGTAAATCCATTCAATATTAATGTACCGGCGTTGGCTGTCCAGTTCACTAACCATTTTTTACAAACTTGTCTGCTGTTGAAATAAAACTGACCGAAATGCAAGAAAATCAGGCTCAAAAAAGCTTAAGTCAATGCTACTCTACACTTAATTTCTGGCGACAGGTTCCAGAAAGTAAACACCCAGAATTTAAAATACCAGTGTATAAATCATTTATGTGTATAGCACAACATATTACTGTGATTTTTTTTCTCTGTAATGAAGTTCATAAAACCATACCATCGTGCAACCCCACAAAATGAACACTTGGGAGAATTTGCACAGCTTTAACAACATACTGTCCAGATTTTCGGGGAGTAGAAAATCAAACAAAAACTTAATACTGACAATTGCTGTGCATCAATTGATGTAAAACCTGCATTCTTCACCATATTTGTATTGACACTACAAACTGGTTTTGCGGCTTGCTGGTGTTTTTGGCTTTCTGCAAATGACTCTTCTATTGAACAAGTTTGCCCAACCCTGGTTTATACTAAGTGTAAGGAAGCATGAGTGAATAAGAAGCAGTGCTGCCAACAAAACGCATTTTTTGCAAGCAATGCTCCCTCTAAAGGTGCGGAAATGCGCAGAACCACCAGACCATTTGCGGAGTGAAATCTCATCTCGGGCACTTGCAACATTCCAAGTCATTGCAAAAGCACAAAAACAAGGAGAAACTACTTGAATTAAATGTTTAGTTTGTTCGTATGTTCATAAAATTTTACACTTATTCTAAAAATTCACAAAGTTTATAATTCATTTAGAACGCTGCTAACTCAGTCTTAAAAAATCCATGCTCACCAAAACAAACATTTGCTCACTGCAAAGTTTTCGTACAATGAAAACATTGCATGCAACTGTTGCCGTAACGTTGAACATTTTCTTTTTTGTGTACGTCCATTTGCGTTGCATCGCCAACAACCTGAAAAAGATAAGAAAAATTTCGACTTTGCCCAGTGGCGTACGCAAAAATTTTCATGGGGGGTTTCATTCAGTGGCATATGGTGGTCATTTGTATTTGCTGTTCGCTCTTTGTGACGTCACAATTTGACGTCATATTCATCTTTCCAAACCAACATTTTGGCGAAGTTTATTGACATAATACGTATTTTCTTCTACACGCAATCCTCTTAATTTATGTGCCATTGAACTGAATATAAATTATCAGCTCTCCAGGTTAGGATATCGGAGGAAAATACACTCAACGCTACGACACAGCAGTTCATAACTGCAAAAATCGAGCTGCGCGTTAAAACGGGGGAGTAAAACACACTCATCACTGCGTCAGAGCATTTTACAACTGCAAAATGAGGCTGTGCTAATGTCTCGTCGAATAGAAGCAGTGGAGCATAGAAAGTGTGGGACTTGTCTGTCTGACGCACACCCCGGTTTGCAAAATCGAAACTTGCTAAACTACACAAGAATTGATAATACGCATGAAGTACGCAAGAAAACTTTCAATTTTTTATTATGCATAGAAGTGCAGCAAACGTTTAGTTTCCCTTTTTCCCTGCTGAGACATTATCAAATGCCTGAATGCTTCTGTGCTAACAACTGCTGTTTTTGAACTCATGTAACAGCTCTATCATGCTATAGAAAATGGTAAAGTAGTCAATGCAGTCAGCGCTTGCGCTGATCAGCCATAACAGAGAAAATAAAGACAATTGTTTCTGATAAAGTGAACTATCGCGGAACAATATCTTAAACATGCGAAGTGGACGAAAGGTCTGCAAAAAGTGGTGAGATGGTTTCTGGATGCCGACGATAACCCAGATTCCCAGCAAAATCTCATTATTACTTTTTGGCCCATTTGCAATGTTACTTGAAGTTTGCATGCAAATTCATTCCGTGGTATTTGCAATAAGTCGACAAATTAACAAGCAAAAAGTATGCGAAAACAATTAATCTCCTTTGCGCAGGCAATACAGTTTTTGTAAAATATCAAGCTCAAGGGGGGGTGGGGTAATCCCAACCCCTCCCCTTGCGTACGCTCTTGCACTGAGGTCAGTGCTCACGCTGATCGGCATAAGCAGAAAAAATAAAGACCATTGTTTCGAATAAAGTGAACTATCGCGGAACACAATCTTAAACATGCGTAGTGGACGAAAGGTCTGCAAAAAGCGGTGAGATGTTTTTTGTACCCAGACGATAACCCAGATTCCCATCAAAACCTAATTATTACTTTTTGGCCCATTTACAATGTTCCTTGAAATTTGAACGCAAATTCATTCCGTGGTATTTGCATTAAGTCGACAAACGAACAAGCAAAAAGTATGCGAAAACAATTCTCCGTTGGGCAGGTAATAAAGTTTTTGTAAAACATCAAGCTCAAGGGGG
>JGI24021J15306_10013654_pt1 | contig 10099 bp, 10 predicted proteins | sample Ectturendosymbi1_FD_15306 | JGI IMG/M metagenome (IMG submission 15306) | reverse complement strand
AACGAACTAGGATCGACTTAGACCAGTGGTTCTCAAACTTTTCTGCACGTTGACCCCCAATTAAAGTATACATTTTTCTGTAGACCCCGTGGCCTAGCCCAACAGTTACTAACACAAGGAATTGTTCTCCGTCCTACTGCGTAGCCTACTGCTGTACTACCAGTCTAACTACTGAGGAACTGCGACACTTGCACTACAATATTGTTTGTGACGTAACAAACANAACAGTTTTCATAATGTCATCACAATGGATGATTTAATGAAACACTATACGAATCGAATGTACTTTTAAGCTATTGTAACTGAGATTTGATCAGCGCTCTTAATTTTGTTTGATTTATTGAAAAACACCGTTTGCATTCCTTGCCCGATTAACAATACTTTTGAATTGGAGGCTTCATTGCTCCAGTAGACCCCAGCAATTATTCATCAACCCCTTTGCCATTCAGTGACCCCCATTCGACCCCATGACTATTTATCGACCTCTTGGATGGTGCAATTGACCCATGGCGGTCGATATCGACCACTTTGAGAACCACTGGGTTAGGCTGTCCTTCGGCTAATGCTGGTGTTCTCCAAGAGTAAAGGTCTCTTAAGACGATTTGTTTCCAAGAACACTGAAGTTCATGCAGAATCAATCGCTTCCCAAAACGAATGTCAGCGCAAAAACGAATTCATTCAATTACATACCCGCATTTCACCTGGGGAGGGTCGCGGGGGCCGCAGCCTTAGGAGGACTCGAAGTACCTCACGGTTTTCAGCAATTTCAGATAGTTCTGATGGTTTCATATCAAGACAGGACCGAGAAAAGTTGGATATGTAACACGCCACCTGACAGCCATCATTGTCACTAATCCTATAGTCGAAAAGCTGAGATAATCAGCTGCGGAAAAATTATATTACTTTGTACTTAATGGATATCTCCGTTGATAAACTTGGCACAATGTACAACTAAATGCGAGAAAAATAGAGTTAAATGCCAGTGTTTACCTTCGTGCGGGATATATAAGCTTCCCATGCAACGCGGTTACCAGGATGCCGGAACACGAGATCCTTCCACTCCCTCTCTGCATCTTCTGATATGCTTTCTTGAAAAAAAGAAAACAATGTAAAGAAACAATCGACATTCGAGTCAAGCTTTAGGATTTTTACGAAAAAATAAGTTTAAGCACCGCTCAACAAAAAGAATACATGACGTGATTAAAAATCGGAAACACCGTGAAATGTCGGGAGTTGAACACATGGAGGTCGGAAGAAACAGAATCGTTGTGCGGCAGGGACTTTTTAAAAGAAAGATGACTGACCACATGTACCGGTACTCTTTCTTTGGACTCACCAAGCAGTTTCAACCGATGAAGCTTAAGTTGAACATTGGTTGGATTTGCTGAAATCCCCCTGTCCAAAATTGCGTTTTTCCTTTCAACAGTCAACTTCACGTTTTTTGTTCCCATTTCTGTAACAGCCGAACAGTTATGGTTACGAGAAAAACAACAACCGTTACATATGCAGCAAGACAGCAAAGGAGCGAATGTGCTTTTCTGCTTACAAAAGCACTGCGACAGCAGCAGTGACTTTCAAGCATAAACCATCAAGCAAACAGCAAATCATTTGCGCTGTTTGTGTGACCCGAAGTCTCTAATTTCCTTTAACGCCGTCGGAACCTATGACGGTTGCAATCAGCATACTCGCATGCACAGCGATGAGCTGTTAGTTTGCACACACACACAAACGACTTCAAAAAAGTATACGCACAAGCGCCGAAAAAGGAAATTTAGTATCGCCAAGTTTTACAGCCAAGGTCTTTTTCCTAACAATAATTTCGATAATGAAGTGTTTATTACTTAAGAGCATTGTCAGAATCTTTTGTTTTTTGTTAAAAAGCTTTCAAGCACTGTCATGATTACTATTATGGGCATGGCCACGTATAGCAAGCAATTTCTTACTGTCTTGCAATTGTACCAAACTCATCCACGCTGTTACGTCTTCGGGATGTTCTCGTGTTTTTACGTTCAACTTTTCGGTTTCAACTTTCAGTTTCACGTCCGAAGCTGTTACATCCTAAACAAGGAGCAAAAAAGATAGTTTTATAATGCTTTCTGCGACATCTTTGCTCATATAGCAATGATAGAATTTTATTTGGCAATGCACGGGCCGGGTGCCATATCGTAAAAGTGGTAACGGTTTAAACTTCACACCCATGGCTAATTAGTCGTAACAGTCGTATTGAGTAGTGTGCACCAGGCATGAGGCGATTACATCACAATGTAATCGATGACGATTACGAATAAATTTGTCTTGAAACATCTTCAGAACGAAAACAAAACCCATTTGCATGGTTTGATGTAAGAACATTTTCAGACAACATACGATATGGATCAATGCAATAAATTAAATTACTAATCTGTAGGGATCAAGCACCGGAAAGAAGAAAAAACACATTGATTGTTTACTGAGATGTTCGTGCAGTCAACAAACCAGTGGCCTAACTAGAGGTTTGAGCTAGTGGGGAAACTTAACTGAAAGAGGCACACTGCCTCTGTAAGAGATCTAGTAGTCAACACCCAGAAAAAAACTCGAGAAATGATGGTGAATCCGGGTGTGGATCGCTATACTAAAACCACAAACCAACGGAAAACATTCCAAAAAACGCGAAAAGACGACACCCTACTAAAAACCTATTGAAAGGATACTAAAACCAAAATATAAGCCAAGTGGGGACCTGTTTTTTACATTTAGCTGGCCAGGTGAGTCAAATCGCCCTCCCGTCTTCCCTCCCGTCAGTTACTCCACTGCTACAAACACTTAAAAATATTCATTAAACAAAAATAATCAGTATTTAAAATCTTTGTTACAGTTGATAAACATCAACGAAACAATCTTTTATCAGGCAAACCACATCTATCAAGCTTGAACATTCGTCCAGCAACCCTGAAAATTCGTTTGTATGGAATTTCAAAACTGCTGACTATTTCTTCTATCTGCGGATTACGGTCGTCTGCAAGCCAGCATAGCACTGTGTAGCTTTTAATTTGAAATGAGATGAACAGTGATACCGATATAGATGCGCATCTGTCTATTGGACCAAAAGTCAGTGGTCAACAAAACAAAACCCCATAGGCTTCGTTGAGTTTTTTACCAGTATCTGGTGGATCACGGTTGACATGTTAGTTATCAGCAGGCCCGTAACCAGCTTGGGACATCAGGTGGGGCGAAGAGTTTTCTGAGAGGGGCCCAAACTTTTTGAACTATGTCCAACACATTTTTCTAGGGCGGGCGAAGCCCCCCCTACGCCCCCCTGGTTACGGGCCTGGTTATCAGTATTGTGGAGAGGCACTTTCGACATGGATTAAGTACCTTATTCCATTCCTCTGAAAAAAAGTTAATTACTGTACTAATCATATACATATCCTACTCCGGCACTTACATCCGTAACTTCACTCTGAATATACATAAATAAAACGAACACCTCTCTTGGTAATGTCCCACTATTCTGTTGCCGATGTGTCAACCAGTTTTTAAGAAAAGCTCCTATTTTTGTTGCTACGTCTCACCATACTAGACTCCCTACATTACTTCTGGCGGCAAACAAGAAGGCTAGCTGGAACAAAGCGAGAATTAGCTACAAACGCTGTGCTTGCCCCTGGATTATAGTTCAATCGATGACGATTACTCAAAAAACCGTAATCGATTTCTCGATTACGATTGACGATTACCCCATGTCTGGTGTGCACCATCATAATAAGCACACACCGTATTTATTCAATTGTAAGCCGCGGATTACAAAGTTTTTTTTCATCATTTCGTGCGGTTTACAATCGACGGCGGCTTACATTTTTTTTCTTTAGCTTAACAAAAGGTCTAGAATCTAGATGACGCCCAGTCTTTCCTTGTCTACGGTTTGTTGACCAAACTCTCTTTCGCATTATCTTTTCTCTCCTCAGCATCACGTGCACGTCCGACACAGAAGAGATTATGATGAACAGAATGCAGTTGTAGTGCTGTGAGCATCATTACCAGGGTTGCCAGTTAAACGCGAAACGTAACTAAGTAACCTATGTACAAGTGCGGCCTACATTATTTTTCAACACCATTTCGTGCGGCTTACAATCGAATAAATACGGTATACATCCTCACAATGATAGCATGCTTGTAGTCAAAGATCGGCTCCTTCCAAATGGTATGCCAAGCAACGACCAAAACTTGTTTCAATCTTTTACTATGATGTATCTGTGCTAGGTACAAAGTCGTCAGGGGAGACTATTCAGATCCTCTGCCTCCACCGGACTATTTTGGTCATAATAAAATTTCTTTTAACTTTTACAGCAAACCAGTAGTTGAATGACTTCATCAACAAAGTTTGATTTGCGACTATCTTAAAGAGGTTACTGGGGAAGAGCAACATTTTTATGAAGTCAAAGCACAAACGGTTGTTTCAACAACACAAACATGTTGCTTCCACATGGCTCACAACTAGTTCAATGCTGTTTTTTTGGTCATAGACCAAATGTTTTTGAAATGACCAAAAAATTAAGTCATTTTGGTCAGAATGTTTGAAAATAAAGGCAAATGAGCACTGTTATGGCAAGTTTTAATACAACTGTGAGACAAATGACCAAAATGTCTCAAAGACCAAAACGTCTCAGTGAAAAAAAGCAGATTCAAAGCAAAATGAACAAACTGGATGTACCAATTTGAATGTTCAGATTACAGTTTCACGGAATTGTGATCAACAGCATACCACAAGCAATGTTACGTTTCAATTCGCCAGTGGTATACAAGCTGTTCTTGTTACCTCATCAGCATCCATCGAAGTATCATGGTGATAATATCTGTCCAATGCAGTATGTTTCCGTTTCTTTTTGTTTCTTTTGAACTCGATTTCTAAATGTGGAGAGAGTCCCATACAAATGCTAGATTCTCTGTGATATCTATAAAAAAACAAGCAGGACATTTTGACTCATATCATTCGAATTATGTGAGTAAATTGTTTTCGTTTAACAATTTTATGTGACAAACTACACTGTATGTCCACCAGCAATAGCAGAATTAGAACCCCAAATTTGAATAGCAGAATTAGAACCCCATTGCCAAATTTGAATAGTCACAGAAATGACCTTGGTATGTAAACCTTGTATGGCCTTTTGAAAAAGAGATTGTTTTTGTCCTTAGACTTGTCAATCACAATTCCAGCTCCCTGACTTTCTTGAGGAACCTGTTCAGTGGTTTCTACATCTGATACATCCTCGACATCATCATCTGAAAAACTGACATAGATCTCTGAGCAATCTGCAAAACATACAGATAAAATTTCCACTGTAGTGTTATCCCAAAGGATTGCAAACAGCTTACACGAAACATTGTCCACTAAACCTTTGATCCCCTGATCACAAAAAATGATTTATTCAAACACTACACTGAACCTGAACTTTTGGTGATTCTGGCTACATGGCAAACAACTGAAGATTGAACAAACAATGGATGACAAGCTTAAATATGTCAGCATTCTAGTCGCTACAAATGGCAGATTATTTTACCACTATATCATATTGTTGTCACAGTCCCAGCTAAGTCTTGTGCTCCACTGATGAGATGACACAGGTTGAAATACTGCCATGCATATTTAAATAAAATTATATTCAGACTGATATTGGGGGCTAGGGTGGAGAATAACAAACATTTAAAAAGCACATAAATTCCAAGTAAACAAAATTTACATCATTCAGCATCAAAACAATGTTATAATAAATCTATGTACCATTAAAAGCTCTGGGTCTGCTGAAGTTTTTGAGGAATCAGCCGACTGGACTCTACCTTCATTTTTTTGCAATGATTTAAACTTGCACAAATGTATATTCAAATAACTGGACTCCGCAAAGGTGAAAAGTCTGAATTCATCAACAATTTTTTTAATGGGAAATTGATTTCATGTAACACTACGCATCTTCAGTCCTACAATCTTATTCAAATAGGATGTTTACATACCATGTAAGATGAATGGAGTTGCTACAAACAAAAATAACATAGAGAAATATGCAAGTTTTTTGGAAATCCAGAACCAGCACATTGCAAACTCTGGATAATTCTTTGAAGAAAATAAAACTTTACATATACAACAATTCATTATTTTCTGTTTCCAGAGCAGAGGTAATAACGGAGCCGAAGTGGACTCCAGGAGGAGTCTACATTTTTTGCCGGAGTCAGAATGATGATAAAACACTGGACCTGGAGCTTGAGTGAATTTTTCAGTTTTTATAGTAGCCAGATTATAGCATTAATTAAATTAAAATTTGCTCTGATAGGCTAATTATTAGATTGATGGCTCTTTTCTCTTGGTTAAATTGGACAGTGAGCGATTCAGTGCAAGTTGCTCAGGATGAGGACATCTGATCTGGCTTGTGCATAGAAAATGCCCAACTGCTGTATCACAGGAATAAGTGTTTTTGATTTTGTAGTTATGTGAGTTATTGGAAGTTTTACCTCTGCACTGTATCTTGTTTTAGGTGGTATTTACAATTTGTTATTTTTCGTGAAATGCACAAGATAAAAGTGTAACATATCTCTTTACCCAACCTTGCTTTTTTACCCAAATTTTGTTTTTTGGCCAGAACTTTTCAACCAGAAACACTAGAAAGCCAATCAAGGGCTCTAAAAACTCGGATTACAGCCTAGTTTCCAATAAAAACTTAAGTCAAAAATTGGCTCTTGCAGTTTGGGGTCCAGTTGGGGCCAAGGGCCCCATGACCTCGGCTAAAAATGCCTAAACCTACCCTACTTATGACGTCTCCCACACAAAAAAACAAAATGCAAAACTTTCAAATTTTTTTTTCAATGACCAGATAATGTAAAGTTGTAAACATGCCTGTGTGCCATACAAGTTTAACAAAACCACAGACAGTCAGCCTTTTCCAAAAGTAAGTCAAGTCTTATATAACAACGCCAATACTCAGAAATAACTAATCCATAAGCAGCATGACATTGAGCAAATCGTAGTTGCTATGTAGGATTTTTTGTACTTGTCATGCAATAGCAAAACATTCACAGTGTTTTTTCAGGGTTTGACCTTGCTGACCACAAAGACATTTTGAGAGATCACAACTAATTCATCTAATACTGAGATGGTTGCAAAGCAAGGTTTTATTATATTTTGAGGGTGGTAAAGCAAGTTTCTACTGTATAATGAGAGACCGTTGGCAAAGTTTTAGGGACTGTTACAACCTTAACACCTTAAGGTTATCTATCTTATTTAAACGTTAATCTTAAAACACCTTAAAAACACTTGTTGCAGATACCTTTCTCCTTTTGAGGTAGTTTCTCTCCATGTTGATGGAGCTGCTGTGCTTTCAACAATGCTTCACTGTCTTGAAAGCTTTTGTTTTCCAACCATTTCTTGTTTCCTGGAATCAAAATATAAACAATAAATATAACATAACTGCTGCTGTCTCATGACAATTGTCACAACATATCCAATTTGCATATTGCTACAATGTATTGTATCAAGAACCAACAAAACATTCAAAAATATGAAAAATAATAAGATCAGAGTTTGTTTTGACAACAACAATACAAATTTCAGACAACCTAGACTGCAATCACAGCATGTACAACAAAATGAGCAAATAACTCCTGTCTCATAAATTTGAGGAAAACAGCTATTTTGATGGAAGGTTTTTTCATGCTAAAGTTTGCCATCACATTTGATTTTTTCATACCCACTCATTACAAACAGGTTATTATGGTGTTAATTTTGAAGTAATCAAAGAAATATAAGAACCCATCATGGAATCAAACAAAGGAAATCTAAATAACACATTTTTCATGAAGAAGACAGCTAAATATGTCAACTTTTCATTATAAATTCCTTTCATAAATCTACTTTTCACTCTGGAAGTAAAAGTGTTGAACACTAGCTGAGATTTTTTCAATTTGCAATCATTTTGCATTTGCTCTACATACATTTAGCTATTTTTAAATGTAAAAACAGAAAGTTAAAATGGTAAGTAATAACTATTGTGAAACTTATCCTGTCCTGAATGAGGAAGCTTAGGCAATCATTTAACATGTTTATTTTCATTTTCTTATTCTATAAAAAAAAGTTTAGAATTGCAATTTATAATTAATTCCAAGTTCATGAGTAGGCTAATTGTAATTAGATTCTTTAGCACAGAATCATCTTAATAAAAACATAATTCAAAAAACTTAAAATAATTGCATTGTAATTGAACTGAAACAACATAATTGATCTTTTCATAAGTGGACAATTTGCTAGTGCAAAAGGTACACATCATACAAACAAGCGTCAGTATTTCCATCTGAACCCACAGTTATATTGTTTGCAAGTACGGCTGGCTTATTTCGCAAATCAAGTCCATATTTTTATTTATTTGTGACCAGGCACGAAGTCCATAGTAAACACACACACTCTGCAGAATGCAGGTTGATAAAAACAGACAAACCAGAATGTTTTACAAGGCATTGGAGATGGCAGAATCACAGGGTTGCAGACACTTTTTGCAACTGTGTTGAAGGCAGAACCATAGGGTTGCAGACACATTCTTATTCCTAAACTGGTCAAGTCCAGGTAAAATGTGAATGCATTATGACCCACACGCCATCAATCAAACAGACACTGCAAAGTTCATTCACTCATTCACAGAGTAAAATGCGACTGTAGTGTTCAAAGAATAGGGACGAATACAAACAATCTGACTGCATCAAAGCACGTAATCACATGTTGTTAGATTTTCTGCATCTTTCAAGAAACAGGCAGCTGAGGTACATGTTTTTTTGTAACAGAGCTTCAAAGGTAGGAATGTTACATTGAATATGGTAGCTACTAACACTCGCTCTCCAGGGTACGTTGTATAGAGCTCTGCATCCAAAATGATAGGCCACACGCAATCTCTACATGCATGACTTCTTGAAATTACACCATAACTGTGATGCATACATGGGCATACAAAAGGAACGAAAAAGTACATTTTTAACTGCATTTTAACATCGGGAAAAGGAGGCTCACAGCTGTTTTCCACAAACAAAAACATTAAAACCCATGCCATATATGCAAGTTACTTCACAGAAATTTCAGTGCAAACTATAATAAAATGGTTTTCATTAGTCTAACAAGGGAAATAACAATAATATTGTTGCCAACCATGAACCAGATGCTACACAATGCAAGTAAATGTGGTTGAGGCTGTTTCTCACAATGTATGCAACTGTGATACCTTACCTTTGCATGCTTCATATTAGGTTTTTGCACATAAGATCTCATTAGCAAATTTCATTCATACGACATGTCGCTCTTTCATTCATTCATGCATGTCACAACAGTCTAAGTGGGTTACAAACCTCTGATTCACATTGCAAAAGTATAGGCTAATGCTACCATATACATTTCACTAGTAGTAGTAAATCTTACCTCCTTTTGTTGATTTTTGTGAGACATTTAGTGCAGCTGGAAAAAGACTCATTTTTGACTGCTTGGTCTGATTGCTGAACTTTCAACTCAGCAGCTTATTGCACTAGCCAGAAGTTAACAAGCTATGCAAAGTCATGAAGTCATGCAGCTATTGCATGTCCCTTTCTGGAAAAAAACATCAGCTGACCTTACCAGAGCTGAGAAGATTAAGTTTTTCAAATCCAATTCCAATCCGACAATTTCATTTCAAAATCCAAATCCAAATCTGATAAACTCTTACAGTTCCAAATACAAATCCAAATCCTGTTTAATATCCAAAATTCTATCAGTTGGGTTCTGCCAATGGCAAAATAACTCCTGCACAGTGTTTGCTTCATGAGGCAAAATAGACACTTCCACTAGATAACTTCAAACTTGAAAACAAACTCAAGTTTAACTTATGCTCTCTTTTTGGCTCAGAACACTAGTATAAGCACTCTTACAGTAGCATCAAATGCAATGATACACTCAGTTATAAAGTCAAGTGTAATCAGACAAACAAATTACCAAGTAACTTAAGTACAGGGTGACCCAAAAAGATGCGTACCCATATTTTGTTCGATAAAAAACCCACTTTCTTGAGACGTTTTCAAACTTTCTTGAGAACGTCTGGTTCTCAGATGAAGCCCATTTTTTGCTTTC
>JGI24021J15306_10013653_pt1 | contig 10099 bp, 6 predicted proteins | sample Ectturendosymbi1_FD_15306 | JGI IMG/M metagenome (IMG submission 15306) | reverse complement strand
AGCCAATACACTTGGTGCAACACTACTGCAGAGTAGAAGTCTAGTTCTTAACACTTTGAGAGCTGGTCTACGATATATTCATACTTGGATTTCGGCCTAAAAAACAGCAGTTTTCGGTTGCCTTTCCAACGCCCTAGATCCTCCGCCAATTGTGCTAGAGAGCTGTTCAAGAGCTTAAACGGATCAGCCAGTCTAGTAGATTGCACTTGAAAAAAATTTTTGGTTGGGGGTGCAGATTTTTTGTGACTGACGTCATAAGTGAAGTAGTTTTAGGGTTATTTTGGCTCATGTTACCTGGCCTAGGGCCCAACTACTAGGCCAAAGTGTTTCGATGAAGTTTTCATTGGAAACTAGGCTCGAGTCCGAGTCTTTTGAGCCTTTGATTGACTTTCTAGCGTTTCTGGTTCAAAAGTTATGATCTAAAATAACCAAATTAATTAATTAACTAATTAGCTAATTAGTCAAATATTTTTACTAACTAACATCACAACTTTTGAACCCGAAACCCCAGTAGGTCATCCGTCATCCAAAGTATCAAAAGACTCGGATTGTAGTCTAGTTTCTAGTAAAAACTTCAGTGAAATACTACCACCTAACGGTTGGCGCCCAGGGCCAGACAAAGTGGGCCAAGGTGGCCTAAAAGTCCTCCACTTATGACGTCACTCACAAAAAACCCTCAACTCCCAAGCAAAAAAATTTTTTTCAAGTGCAGACTTGAAGACTTGTCGCATCTTTTGAGACTTTTACCAGGTCGTGTTGTGTATAAGTGGGCTTACTCCTTGTGTAGACATCTGTGCCTATGCTCAGATGCCGTAAGTAAAAAAATGCACGACGCATTAAAACCATCACTTCACTGCGATGAAGAACCGTACAACATTGAATTCTGCGCAAACCTGGGTCCTGCTCGCTGTGACGTAGGCACTTTTTTGATGCATGTCGAACGCAAGACTGTCTAGCCTGGAGAGACTTTGTTAAAACAGCCAACCAACACAACAGCACATAACCTAGTTTGTTCGCAGACAATCATGCGTTTACCGTGCCAAAACCTATGAGCGAATGTTACATCATAGAGCGTTTTGTCAGGACTGTTGCACTACGGTCTATATGCGTTAAGGCTCTGTGTGCTAAGAACAGGACAGAGCATTTGTGTTAATCAATCAGGGTCACAGACGAAGCAGCAACTTGGGTTTCTGAACGCTCCACGCAGAGCAACAGTGCGACACTTTTATGAGCAAATATTGCCGATATACATCAGCGGAATTTTGCCGATACGATACATCAGCAACATTGTCATATCGGCCGAATATATATCGGTGTGCCGATACATCGGTCGAGCTCTAGCCACTTTGGCTCATGTTAGGGCCCAACCGCTAGGCCAAAGTATTTTGCTGAAGTTTTCATTGGAAACTAGGCTCGAGTCCAAGTGTTTTGAGCCTTTGATTGATTTTCTCGCGTTTCTGGTTCGTCTTTTGAGCCTTTGAACAGCTCTCTTCCGCTTTCGGCGCCCGAGCTACACACACGCAAAGCCACGTGCGATCTGGTTGTTTTGGCACGAAAATCCGTGAATCCTACCAGACGTCAAAGCATTAATTTGAAATGAAATGAGCAGTGATGCCATTATAGTTGCACATCTGTCTACTGGATCAAATGTCAATGGTCAACAAAACCTTGCTCGTTTCAGTGAGTTTTTTACCAGTATCTGGTGGATTACAATTGACATGCCAGTTATCAGTGTTGTGGAAAAGTACTTTCGACTTGGATTAAGTACTTTATTCCTCCAAGAACTGTTAATTTACTGCATGTAAATTACTGTACTAATTATACACATTGCCTACTTATATTCATAAGTTCACTCTGACTGTACATATAAACAAAACCAACAACTCTCCTGGTAATGTCCCGTTATTCTGTTACCGAAGTGTCAACCCATTTTGATGTACAGCTTTTCTTTTTGTTGCTACATCTCATTAGACTCACTACATACATTACTTTTGGCAGCCAACAGGAAGGGAAGCTGGAACAAAGTGAGAATTCGCAACAAACGCTGTGCTTGCTGCTGCACTATCTGGATTTAACCCGCACAGACGGACAAATAGCCTCTCCTGAAATATAACTATGACAAATGATGACGATGTTGGGTGAAGATTTCCAAGTTTAATCACGAAAGTAATTGCTGATTACTATTAAATTGACAATGTAATCGATTACGATTACAATTTATATTTGGTCAGTTCAATCGATTACAATTACGATTAGCCCATTTCTGATCTAAACACTGCCTATTTAAAAAGACATTGCAGCCATGTTTACCTGTAGCCCCCAAAGATGGGGAAGGATCACACACAACTTCAGCTTAAGAAAATCTTTCAATTTTCAAATAAAATCCAGTAGTATAAGTTGTTGATCGACCACTGTCAAACAAAAAACTTACTCAAATCTCACTGCTGATTCTATTGAATAATTTATGTTAAACTTGTTGCTGTGAAACCATTGGCTGTTTGAAACATGAAAGCAATCTGTAAAACCCTGCACAAGAAAGCATGTGTAAGTCCTTAACACCTTCGCAATGGGTATGATATCAGCCTAAATCAAGCAGTTTTCATGTGTCTTAGCGACAGCTTAACTCGTCCGCCGATCGTGTTAGAAAGCTGTTCAAACCCTTGAAAGACTCGGTGGGTCTTCGAGTGTGCAATGAAAAAAAATTTTTGATTTTGGGTTTCAGATTTTTTGTGAGTGATGTCATAAGTTTTAGGCTGTTTTGGACCACTTCATCTGGCCCTGGGCCCAAACCATTAGATGGTAATATTTTGTTCAAGTTTTTATTGGAAACTATGCTGAAATCTGAGTCTTTCGATACATTAGATGAATTTCTAAGGTGTTGGGTTCAGAAGTTATGACCCAAAACCAACAAAATTAGTAATTAATCTACTAATTAATTAATTTGTTGTTTTTAGATCATAACTTTTGAAACAGAAATAATAGAAAGTCAATGAATGGCTCTAAAGACTAGGATTCTAGCCTAGTTTCCATGAAAACTTGAGCGAAATACATCTGTCTAGCAGTTGGGCCCTAGGCCAGGTAACACGAGCCAAAATGGCCAAAAACCCACCTCACTTATGACGTCACAAAAAAAAACAGAAACCCAAAACCTTTTTTTTTCATTGCAGACGAGAAGACTTGCCAAGTCTTTTAAGGATTTGAACAGCTCTCTAGCACAATGGCAAAGGAGTTATGCCATCACTAAGACACATGAAAACTGCTGATTTTAGGCTGATTTTAAAGTACGATATATATATTCATACNGCGAACATGTTAAGGTAATCAAGGTTAAGAACTTCTTTAATTCAAAACTATGAGGTTGTTAANATTNCTTGCNGCTATTAAAAATTGAATTTAGTCNATAGTAATTTTGGCAACTTAAACTTTGAAGNGAAAGACAAATGGCAAATCAAATTAAACTAGACTTACCACATTTTATTGTGACTTTGTGATACACTACTGGCACATTTCTAAGTGTGCTCGCATTATGCCTCTAGCACATTTCAATGTGACAATATGAGAACTAGCACATTAAATTTAATATTTTGACCATGATATGAACAGTGAATCTGTAGCTTCAAACCAATTGCAGTAAAATCACAACAAATTTCCCATATTGTCAAGCAAGTTAGGACACATATCAAGTCTTAATAATGTTGCAACCTCTCCGGTGGTGTTGCGTTGATTGTGTGATTCACCACGAACGGGATGTGCGTGAAAAACAACACCATACATATATGTAGCACAAGCAAGCAATAGTAAGAGAGATTGCGGCGCATGATCTCTATTGTTGCTTGCTGCCATAGTGCGAAGCTTTGCGCATATGCCGCTCGAGATTTCCGATCGCAACAATTATCTTGAGGGGATCAATAGTGAACCATTGGGTCCTATTCAAAAAACCTTCCCAGGGGCATCACCTGTGTTCACAAGATTACAGTTTGCTGATCACTGCTGCAAATGGAAGTTACCAGCTAAATATGCAAAGGTGGTAGTGTTGCATCTACAGTAGAATTGCCATAGTACATGGCTTCATGAGATTGGAATGAAAACATCATTATAGGCAAACTTTCATCATAGCTGAACTAAAATTGATTGTTCCTAAAGTGGCTTTTTAGTTCAATGCCAAAGCCTGGCAAGGGTTAAAAATGTTCTTTGGTTAGGATTGCCACTTACTGTATCGTGTTTTCATGTATACCCTGATATGAAAAAGTGAGAAATTGTTTTCACTATTGAGCGAAACAATGATGTCATACTTTTTCTAAAATGGGATACTGCTTCTTTTATTCAACAATTTCCATACTGCTCTACCAAGATTATCAATCAAACTGACTACAACTGCAACAACCCCTAATACTGTTCTAGTGTTCAGCAAAACTTATCTAATGAATAATGATTTGTCTCATTGCTGCTGATGGCTCAACTGTTGACACCATTCTTAACACTTTGGTGTCTGGCTGCTTTTGGGGATTTTTGCAAAAATACAACCGGATCACACATGGCTTTGCGCACGTAACTCGGGCATCGAAAGTGGTAGAGAGCTGTTCAACTTCAAAGGCTCAAAAGATGCGGCAAGTCTTCTGGACTGCACTCGAAAAAAAATTTTTGGTTGCAGGTGCGGATTTTTTGTGAGTGACGTCATATGTGGAGGGCTTGTAGGCCACCTTGGCCCACTTTGCCTGGCCCTGGACTCAAACTATTAGGTGGTAGTGTTTTGCTGAAGTTTTTATTGGAAACTAGGCTACAATTCGAGTCTTCTGATACTTTGGATGACTTGCTGAGGTTTCAGGTTCAAAAGTTATGATCTAAAACAATAAAAATATTTGACTAATTAGCTAATCAAATTATTTGTTTATTTTAGATCATAACTTTTGATCCAGAAAGTTGATCAAAGGCTCAAAAGACTCGGGCTCGAACTTAGTTTCTAATAAAAACTTCAGCGAAATACTTTGGCTTAGCAGTTGAGCCCTAGGCCAGGTAACATGAGCCAAAATGGCCCAAAAACTATTTCACTTATGACGTCACTCACAAAAATCTGCAACTCCCAACCAAAAATTTTTTGAGTGCAGACTAGAAGACTGGCCGATCCGTTTGAGTCCTGAACAGCTCTCTAGCACAATCGGCGAAGGAGATATGGTGTTAGTAAGGCAACCGAAAACTGCTGGTTTTAGGCCGAAATCTAGGTACAATATATTTGTATGTCGGCTCTCAAAGTGTTAAGGAGCACCCTTGCTGCAATGTGAGGCTTTCTGGACAAGCAGAGCGTTGTTTACCTTCAGGATCGCATGAATATCGACTTCAGTCGAATTCTTAGACCCACAATTCTGTAAAGCTGAATTATGGTGTCAATACCAAGATGCCAATATTAGTTGTGCATTGGTGGATATATGTCATAAGTAGGGCAACCAATTTTTTGACCTAAAAACTTAAAATTTTACTTTATAATTTGCAAATTTTGACTTTATTTTGACCTATACATTTTCGGCGTATGCAAGTGCAAAATAATTCAGCCTTAGGTGTTGAGGTTAACTCAGAAGCAATCATGGACTCTATGCTTCGAAATTTTGAAATATTTGGTTGTTCAATGTTGGGTATGATATATTGATCAGTACATAAATAACTACAGTTCAGTCAAACCTGAGAACATCATAAAGTTGAAACGGTATATGCATAATAGATTGAGCAATTACCAAACCAAGTACTGTAAGACCACATTTCTTGCCTCACCATGCCTATGCTCCATACTATTCAATCACCCAGTAGTGGGTAAAACAGCACTATTCTGTCTGAAGTCGCAACAAACCAACTATTACTGCAGAATTGCAACTAAACTTGCAAAAACATATCAATATTTGTTGTTGTAGTTTCAATAAAATATTGATGACGAGAAAAAACTCTGCAAGAAAATTTTGACCTTTACAATAAATTGACTTTTTTTGACCTAATAACTTGGGATTCCTTCATGGTATGAGCGTGAAATTTGGTGTATGGACGTTTCATAAACTTTCAAAACGGCAGAAAATTTTGACTTTTGGTTGCCCTAGTCATGGCATTATCATGAATGAAATGTTATCTTTTCTGGAGCTAAATGCTCCACTCATCACCTAACCTTATTATGTTTTTCATGCACCCAACATTTACTGGATTATTGTTTGTTAAACTTTTTGAAATCTGTTTCTACCACTTCCTTCACCTACGTGCTTGCTTTACCTGCTCATCTGTACATACCTCAACTCTTCTGATGGTACTCACTCCTTTATGATCTGTGGGTAAATGTGTTATTACTTCTTCACAATTTATATATATAAACATTGTTTTCCTGCCCTTGCTATTTGCATTGAAGTGTTGTTTAATGTATTGCTCTCTGTCTCATAACCCTTTTTGTTGCTCATTTCCTTCACCTATGTGCTTGCTTCACTTGCTCATCTGTACATGCCTCAACTCTTCTGATGGTACTCACTCCTTTATGATCTGTGGGTAATTGTGTATTATACTTATTCATGATTTATATGTATAAACATTGTTTTCCTGCCCTTGCTGCTTGTTTTTATAATGAAATGTTGTTTTAATGCGTTGCTCTCTGCCTCATAACCCTTTTTGTTGCTCATTTCCTTCACCTATGTGCTTGCTTCACCTGATCATCTGTACATACCTCAACTCTTCACCCATTGCTTGGCACCATCAACTGTGTTATGTTGATGTCTCTTATGTTTGTACAGTAAAATAATTGTGTTACATTTGTTTACATATGAGAAGATCAGGGGTGGGGAACCTGCGACCCACATGAACATTTGATATGACCCGCATCAGAATTTTCATTACCCATGTTACATTCATCAAAACAAAAGTCAATGACAAGCAGACACATAGACAGTAAGTCAAGAAAAGTATTTCCCGCTCCTTGACATAGTTTTCTTTCGTTATATTTGTAAAGAAGATAAAGGTAGAATTTGAAAACAAAATTGATTAATGTTTTAGGCTCGCCAGCAATATTTCACAATTCATGCAACCCATGACAGTAAATAAGTTCCCCATACCTGCATTACAGAAACTCAACAAATAAAATTCATATTATCTCAACTAACATTAGTTGAAGAATCTTCATCTGGTTAGCTAATAACACTAAATTACAACTTTCGTGAGATGTTGAAGGATGACTGTCTTATGAAATGCAAACACACCTTACTCTAGCTAGGCAAAATTCAACAAAGGATAATGACCACACATTTTCATCATTGTGTTAATGGGGAGTTAACACCTTAGCCGCCAGGATGTTTCAGCAAAAACCAGTAGTTTGCACGTGTCTTTGCACAGGAATATCTCCAGCGCCGAAAGTGCTAACTAAAGAGCTGTTCAACAAACCGTCAAAAGACTCAGCAAGTCTTCTGGTCAGCAATGAAAAAAAATGTTTTGTTTTAGAATCTGTGATTGATGTCATGAGTAGTATTAAGCCTTTTTGGCCCACATCGATCATCTGGCCCTAGGCCCAAACTATTATATGGTAGTATTTCACTAAGTTTTTATCAGAAACTATGCTAAAATTTGAGTTTCATCATGCAATGGATGACTTGCTGGGTGGGTTCAAAAGTACGACCTAAAAACAACAAAATGAGTAATTAATGTACTAATTAGATAATTTATTTTTTTGTTTATTTTAGACCACAATGTTTGAACCAGAAAAGGCTAGAAAGTCGATCAAACGCTCTAAAAACTCAGATTTTAGCCTAGTTTCCAATGAAACTTTGAGCGAAATACTTCTGTCTAACACAGCTATGAAGAAGAGTTTAACCTAATGATAAAGTTTGACCAAATAATTAATTTTAACTTTTTTTGATCTAATAACTCAAAGTCGCTCATGGGCTGAGCGTGAAATTTGGTTTGTGGATATTTCAGAGATTTTGAAAAAGGCAGAAAAATTGACTTTTGGTTGCCTTAATATTAGTAATAAAACTACCAAAAATGTAAATAATAAAAGGCGAAAAAATTAACCAGTATAACAATTTAATTCAGTTTATAGAAGTTATCAAGCATATCCTAATGTGATAGATGCACTTGATTTTTACACAGATCATCCATTCGTAGATTGATTTGATACAAGACAACTCAGGACAAAAGACATTCTCAACATTTTTTCAAAAAGAATCAGTTTTTGGATTTGATGATTATCAACTTTCAGAATGCCGCTTCACACAAATATGTTGTGCAAAAAGCTTAATGAATGGCTAGATCAGAAATGACTGAACATTCATCTCTTGTTTGTATTCAAAGATGACAATCTGTTTTGAAAATTCCACTTGCAAATTTTTGTCGTTTATTAATAACACAAGCATGCCTTTTTTGTGTCGGAATGAATGCAATAAGAATAAGGTCAGTAATATTGGTCAGTATATACAACAATCATCACATAACAACACATAACTTTTTTGTNCTTGGTTGATCAGTATCAATTGATATGATAGCTCCCTGAGGCAGACATCCTTTAGTAGTAGTANGCTAGTAAGCAAGGATGAAGTAAGCTACTATTAGTATTATTGCCCCTAAAAATGCAATAGNAATAGACTCATCACTGTAAATAAGCCTACTTTCAATTTTCTTGCAAAGTTTCTAAAAACTTTTACATCTGATTTGTCAAGCCAATTTGTTTCGTGACCCTAAAATTAGATTTCGCGACGACCCATAGTTTGAGCAGCCCTGGTCTACCTTTAGCTAGGTGTAGGCTTACGGTGAGCGCAATGCTGAGTGATTGGCTTGTTGTATTGTACTACAAATGCTGTAGTAGTAACCGTGATAGCATCCGATACTGAATTAGTCATAATAGCAAAGTTTTCTCAATCGAAAGATCCTAACACACTACTGTAGTCATCATCAAATGATTTGTAACTTTTTACTCATAACCGTTCACATTACGTCAGCAAAAAGCAAAAGGACTTTACTGGTACTGACGTCCAACAGCTGCTTTCATTTAATGGCGGTGACGAAAACGCCCATATTGCTGACGATCGATCCTGTCGCGAGGAGAAAAAAGCAACGTTATATTTTTACTCTGATGAGAATTGAACTTCTAGAGTGCTTTTAATAAATAACTGAAGCAAGCAGTGACAAATGCAAGTCGCTTTCAGGCAATGAAAGATATAATAGAAGCATTTGCTTCTTTTTTCTTCTACCAAATAGCTTTTCAATGATGCGATTTTACTGTTTAATGCAATGCAAAATCTGTATGCTTGAGCTACATTTTGGGAATTCGTGAAGACCGGTTACCAGCAAAGATCTTACACTTGAGTAACTGGGCTCAGTGACGTTTTACAGTACCGTCACTCACAATAGCGAATGATTGGCTGTCGAAAATTTAAAACAGGTAGGTCAACACCAACTACCACTACACAAACAATCACGATGAGGGTTGCCAGATCGAACTTTTGTCAATCCAAATATTTAAATCTAAACCTTTCTTAAAATACTGGGTCATGAAGACAAATTTTTTGGAACATTGCGTTGTTCTGCTCAATTGGGACCTTTCCAATTTGGTTGTGAAAAAGGATTTGCTGCAGTGCACAACAGCATTTTCCTTCATAATGTATTTCTGTTGGAGCTGTCCCACGCTTTTATCGATGCAGTGGTTATGCTGTGCGCTACATGTCAGACATGAGCACGGATCAGGGCTGGATCAGGACTGAAGCCAATTTTGGCCGGATCAAGACTGGATCGGACTGCAATTTTTTGAAAATTGGCGGATCAGGACTGGATCGGACTGAGAAAATTTTTGTTGTTTTAATGTCAATCTTCTGAAAATATCAAAAAATTTTGTTGTGATCAGAGCCTGATTAAAGGGTAGGGGGCCCGGGGTAATCTTTAGTGGAGGGCCCATATGACGTAATGCATGGCGTCATCGTTTGTAAAAGTTATTTTTTCGCTGATTAGCAAGGTTCCCGTTTGTTTTTTCCGGTAGTCAAGAATGTGCTTACTCAGATTTACATACAGTTAGCTGCGAGAAGAGAATTTATTAATACTAGGGTGTATTTTTACTAAGAACAAATATTTCATTCACTAGAGAGTGACTGGGCAA
>JGI24021J15306_10013652_pt1 | contig 10100 bp, 7 predicted proteins | sample Ectturendosymbi1_FD_15306 | JGI IMG/M metagenome (IMG submission 15306) | reverse complement strand
GCTGTCCGCTTCTAAAACTCCTGTTAATCAAGAAAATCTATCACCTTAACACCCTGCACCTCTACCCAGCGCAAACTCGAAAACGAACAAAGAAAGAGTCACCGAATTCTTATATCAAGCTGTTGAACTACCGACATCCGATTGTTCGATTTTTACAGAAAGTGAGGGCTTGGTCCAGATCAAAGTCACTATAACTAATCACGACTTTGGTCCAGATTACAAACTACACTAGTCCAAATTACACAGATCACCCCCAAGTGAATATACACTGTATTGAAAATTTTTTCACCGTTCACAATTTTTGAGCAGCTTGCGCTTGCCCTGAAAAATAGAGTCGCCCTGAAATTTTCCACTCTATTGAATATGCTTTTTACATTCAGGACTTTTAACAACTTGGACTTGCCCTGAAAAACAGAGTGTGCCCTGAATTCATTGTATTGAATATACATTTTTTATCATTCAGGATTTTTGAGCAACTTGCGCTTGCCCTGAAAAACAGAGTTGCCCTGAAATTTGTCACTGTATGGAATATGTACTTTATCTACTTTTTATCATTCAGGATTTTTGAGCAACTTGCGCTTGCCCTGAAAAACAGAGTTGCCCTCAAATTTTCACTGTATTGAAATACTTTTTACAATCAGGATTTTTGAGCAACTTGCGCTTGCCCTGAAAATAGAGTTTGCCCTGAAATTTCTTCAAGCCAGGGGGGGCGGCTTCCCCCCCCGACCCCCGCCTCGTACGCCTATGATCTTAATCCTGCACTGCCCCCTCCCCTTAGAAAATTCCTGCGTGCGCCCCGAATACGTTGATGAAGTGGACGTCTGACTTTCGGACGTATACAAGTATATAGACTTATCTAGGCTTACTTCACATTCAACCAGGCCCGTAGCCAGGTATTAAGGTCTGTGGGGAAAATACATTTTAGGGGGTAGAATACATCTTTAGGGGGGCAAGATGTTGTTTTCATTATTTATTTAAAAGTTTATAATAAATTTTTCTGGGCACAAAAAAATTTGGTGAGCACAAAAAATTGGGCGGTACTGCCCCCGAATGCTCCACCTTGGCTATGGGCCTGTTTTCAACACTCCCGCTTTGCGCTTAAGACTAAAATACATTTGTTACCTCACAAGTGCATCAAAAATGATCAGGCAATGTTATTCTAGGTAACAGCGGCGAGTATTGCTCTGTTCATAAATTACAGGACAGAACAGAATACGGATTGATAAAAACTCTACTGATTTCTAGCGTTTCGTATTTCAATTTGGAGGGGCTTGAAGCTTTGTTTGGGGCTAAGCCCACAAATGCCCCTCGCCCCTGACAACGGGACTGTGTCATATATTGCCAAGCAAGATTTATTCTCAAAGCGCCCAGAAAATGTTGAAGACAATAAACCTTATTTGGTTAATTTATGAATATCCAAAAACCATAGCCTGCTTGGTAAGAATAGGAAAATATTTCTCCACCCTTCTGCAATCAACATCCAAGTAAACTTTAATCAAAGAAAATATCAGCAAGGCCACCTATAGAGAACCTCCTTTGTCTAGGAAGCCTTGGTATCAGGCCCATCGAGATATACGACCAGTGCCTTGAAGTTTGATTGGTCCCGTCATGCCACGTCGTGAAGTGAAGGCAGCAAAACGGTGAAATTGCGACGTCTTTGACGCATTCTTTGTACGCACTACCAACGCATACATTCTAAAGACGAAAATCAGCAAATGTATAAAGCACAGATTCACCAACCTATTGCTTCAAGTGCCCTTGGCAACTGGCTGAATTCATGGTTGAATGATTTTGTGACATCGTACGTCATATTCCAATTTTACGTTGGGATAATCTGACAGTTCTGGGTTGCTGGGTGGGCACGCTTTCGTATGAACTCAAGTGATTTACGACACTGTTGTATCACTGTAGTGTGAAACTACAGGAGAAAAACCGCAATAACCGTTTACGTTCAACAAGGCTCTTAAAACTTACAAAATAGCGGATCCGAATAGTTTTTGAAACTTGACACTGCTCTCAGTGTTTCGAATGCGCTTTAACTCGAGCCGTACACAAAACAATTCCTTCTGCACAAAGGCCATCCTTTATTGAGTGTCAGGCAGCTTCTGCCAACATCGTGTAAATACACTTCGTCCGATTACACAGAAACAAGTCATTTATTCGACCTTGTGTACGGACAAAACGCAGTTACCTTGATAGGTCGAGTAGCCATCTAGTCTGCAGTATTTGGAACACGCCATTAATGTCATTGTTATGGGAACGATTAGCGTCAGAATCAGTGGTTGACAGAACTAATTTGCTCCTTCCAGGGATAAAGAACTCGTAAACTGCAACACAAGATAAAACAGTTAAAGAATATGATTGGAAGAGGAATGTCTGCTTAAATGATCTACNTTGGTCTGGGATATTAACGTCAAAGANTCTGACAGATTTTAGTCACTGCATTGCAAAAGGTTATCAGCGCAGGCGNGTCAGTGGTTGCAATCAGTGTTGCCACTTCTGATGTTTTAACATCAGATCTGATGTTTTCAGAGAAANTTCTGATGACTGATGTTTTGGTGACTAATCTGATGTTGACTGGGTTTTTGTTTGTGTTTCCCACATTTTCTATCCTTTCGGGATGAAAACGTATTAGATTCAATTCATGATTTTTGAGTTTCTTCTGTCAATTTCACACAATGCTCTCACTTTTAGGGATTTTGTCACGAGATTGGAACTTTTGACCCTTTTTAGGGATTTTTTAGGGATTTAGGGAATTTCAGAAAAGTACGAAAATGCGTAAAATGAACTATTTCAGTTTATTTTGGAAATCATATTTGATTCTATTTTTAACATTTATCCACAGCACTCCGATTTTATGCTGCACCAGTGGTGCAGGAGGTGGGGCTGCAAGTGCACCCCCAAAAGTTTTGATTTGGTGAAAATCCATTAAAATCTGGGCGAAATCCTTGGAAATCTGGGCAAAATCTCTGAAAACTTTCGCAAAATACCTGAAAATCTGAGCAAACCCTTGAAAATATGAGCAAAAATGCCGCCCAACGTCGTCCTAAATAACATGAAGACCTTTTTTCGGAGGTCAGTTTTTTATGGAATTCTTTTCGGGAAAGTTTGGGAGAATTNGGGCAAATCCTTCGCGTCCCCCAAAATTTGCTTGCTCCTACACCTATCTTATGTGCTGCACCACCACAGATTTAGGGATNTTTAGGTACTGTTCTAGGGATTTTTAAANTTGCATTTGTGAGAGCCCTGATTTCACACCTTCATGTGTGTTTAGTTAACGTTCCAAACTGAAGAAGCTGGGTTGGGAATAACCAGGTTTNCCAGATTGGCTATTTCATGGTNAATTTNTGAAAAGTTGGCCAGTTTTACAGTGCGCTGGCCATGAAAATACACATTTGGCCGTTTTATTTATGAAATTTGGCCAATTTTGTTAAGATTTTGGACACAAGCTATCGAAAATATCAGGTAATCCTGGGATAACATTTTCGTTATGCACAGCCGACTTCTCCATTCAATGACGATACTTCGCTCTGTTTCGGATTCAACGTGGATCATCACACTTTGTTAGGTATTGTTGGTGATAGAAGCACTTAACTTGTGTTAAACTGTGATGTAAAAATCTGATGTTATCTGATTTTGAAAAAGGCAACAACCTGATGTTAAGGAGACTGACCCCAGTGGCAACACTGGTTGCAATACGTACAACTAGTCTTAGCGACTGTGTCTTCACATTTGTATTTTTTCTTTATGTGGTCATTGATGACCGGAAGGAGAGTGTCCATCACTGTTCATAGTGACAAGGTTTTACTATTCCACTATTCACAAGTGCAAGAAAGAAAAAAAAACTTGACTCCAAAGCGCTTTCACCAGGGCAAAAATTGGTAGTATTGAATGGACTAGATCATGTTTTATCTTCTCTTACTCGTGTGTATTGAATTTGCGAGCAGTGTGGCCTAGGGTGAAATGGAAAGGTGGATCCTCCAACGTGCTCAATCAATTGTGTTAAGCCTTTTTGATGAAGATCAATTTGCTAAAAATGCGCAATTGTGTAACAATTTCTTTCAATTTCCAGGGAGAAAGTGGGCCATGGCTATGCCTCTGAGACCGGCAATGACTGCTGTAATTGTAAATGCACAAAAGCATGCATGAAACAAAACTTAGTGAAAACACTGAAGGTTTGGAATACAAACCTGGCAATGGTAAAACATCAGAAATGTTCATAGCTTGTGGTAAAAAGATGGAATAAAATTGCAAAGGGTACTCCACGATGTTTCTTTAATTGATCCCATGTAAAGAGAAAGATAAGACCATTACTAAAGTGATCACACCTTGCAAGTACCAGGCTAGTATCTAGGGAAAAATAACGCAGACACATGGAATCAAAATATACGAAGGTCAAAATAAGAAGCATTTGAGACAACTGTAATTAACAGGAAAAAGTACCAAAAACAATTAAATGACAGTCTGAAGTAATTAAAGTCGTTACACTCATGAGTTTCTGTTTGATTTTGTCTTGCAAAAATCATGAAATTTGTTTACTTTGTCATCATTAAACCGTGGTGGACCAAACACTTATGTTCTTAATTGTAACAATTTTGGTATGTTTTTACGAAACGCACACATGGACGGCCAAATTCGGCGAAATATATTGGCAAGAAAACTAAGACTAACCCCTAATGCACCATTCGTGAGTGTGCCACGCCAAGTTAAATAAATGTCGCCAAGTCAGTGCGTTTTCTCTCATAATACCCACTTTTCCCAATTTTTTGAAACTTGACATATACGTTGTGACATACAAACTAAGGTGAGGGTGCTATCCATGGTTGCAGAGTCGGAGAAAAAATGCCCGACTCCAACTACGAATCCTAGCTTCCAAAATTTTATGACTCCGACCTTTCCAAAATTTCCGACTCCAACTCCTTAACATATCGTGAATGAAGTTTGGCTGTCAACAAACAAGCGAGCAAAAATTATTTTAGAAATAAGCATTTTGTTATTGTCACTAGATACATTAGTCGAGGCTTTGCATCAAGCTATTTTGAAAGAATATTTACTAATAATAAAAATTCATGCTGTTTACTATGAGTAGCTACTATAAGGTGAATGAATTTAAATAATAACAACATTAACACATGACCTGTACATTCAAGAAACCTTTGTAAATGGTAATAGGTCTAAAGCTTATAACGAGAGAGAGTGGCTAACTTTAGAACTATTCTATATTTGATAAATTCAGGAATGTAGTGCTAACAAAAGAGGTGTGGGAACGCACCCAAAAAAACTAGCCGTTTTGAAACATGCAGCTTCAAACTCATTTTAAAGCAAAACTTCAAAAAGGTGTGGGAACGCCGTTGCCACGCGTTCCCGCTCCATTACACCCCTGGATAAATTAAATATTTTCTAACACAAAACACAACACAAAAATCATAAGATTTATTTGAGCTTGTAATATTAATAGTACCTACTGCTTACTACTCGCATTGTATTACTGACCAAAGCAACAATTCGTTCGCATTACGCACCGAGGGAAAATTTCCCCAAACTATGGAAAACAGCTCGCTTTTTACTGCGTAGCATGTCCAGGTCCTGTTTCGTATCTTGTCTCACCAGAAAAAAGAAAAATTCACAGTTAACAAGGAGAAAAGTTAAGCTATAGACAGCTCCGGTGCTGTACACTGTACTGAAGAAAGTACTAGTGACATTGTTGGGACTTTTCGGCGCCCCCATAGTGATTCGGCGCTCGGAGAATTGTTCCCCCCTGCATGCAAGTGAAGTGGGCACTTGTCATTCAGACACCTTTACTGTAACCAATGGGGCGAGACAAGGGGGAGTTCTCAGTCCCTATATCTATTCGCTGTCGACCTTGATGAAGTCTCAGTTCTCTTGGGCTCAGCCAGGGCCGGATGTACTGTGAGGACATGGTTGTGGAATACTTGATGTTTGCGGATGATATATGTGTGTTTGGTCCTAGCATTAGCAGTATTAAATATCTTTTGAATATTTGTTGAAATTATGCTGCTGAGCATGAAGTTATTTTTGCAAAACAACAAACGGTGTAATTTTTCCTCCTAAAAATATAAAGAGTATGCATGTCACAGCAGTTGTTCACTTGAATGGTGTAAGTGTCAATATCGTTGAGCAAGTCAAATACCTTGGTGTATTACTTCATGTCTCACTATAGACTGACTATGACATTCAGGGACAAGTGAAAACACTTTATTGTGCGCAGTGGCGTAACTAGAGGTTTGAGCCAGGGGGGGCAAACTCAGCAGAAGGGGGCCCATTCACCACGGTTTGTGTGTGCAATTAGTTTCCAAAAACTCATATAAGCCTACGTTGTTCCACAAAAACAGGAAATATTTGTCGGGTGATGTAATGACCTTCAGTTAAGTAAATGACTTTACAATAGAATTTCACGTTCTATGAAACATATCCTATCTAAAATTGATACTCATCAATGACTTGTGACCGGGTACGGTAGGCTTACGATTTGTAAGACCCACCACAGACCTGAATCCTGATATTGATTCCACTTTTCTTCTCAGCACCAAATGCTTGACTTAATGATGGGGCATGGGGGTAGATTCTGGGCACTGCCTGAGTAAACAACAATCAAATGTAGTAAGTCCAAAACGAACTTTTTTGAGCAGTTCATTGATCTCTCCGCATCGGTGATAAAACCACATTCATATAGCAAGTACTAAGCATATAATGCCAAACAATTTTATCTAAATGTGGAGCTGCACACCAAACAATTACAAATAAGTATTAACAGTGCCGTAGCAGCCAAACTCTGCTCCCCCCCAAAATGTGCAGGGCTATTCAACTGGTGGAAGTCATACAGCAAAATAAAAGAAATCACTGTATAGTGGCACAGTCAGTAGCACACATCAAAAATATTACGTAACAATAACCATGAAAATATCACAAACAATGTCACATTATAGTAGTACCAAAACGTTTTTGAGCGAGCCTTTTGGCATGCAAACGGCTTTATGACATAATCCAAATCTACGTAGAGAGCGCAAGCATGAAGCTTCGATAGACAACATGGCTAACGAGGAGTCTACTATCTGTCATGTGAGACTTGTTGAAGGTTTTGATCAGCTTCAAGTTGCTGAAACTCGTTTCAGCGCTGGCAACAATATCGGGGCAGTTTGGCATAATCCCAAGTGCAATAAATACGTCAGGACAGTGGTTTTCCACCTTTTTTATACAGCGGCCCATTTTGCAACCTAATTTCACCTAGCGCCCCCCTTCCAAAAATTTCCAGTCGGGCATATGAAATGCAGCTGTGTTTGCACAATAGAAAATCACGATTAAGAAATAACGTACGACATCGCTATATTGAACAAGGAATCATTAAATTCATGCATATGGCAATATCAGTGAGAGAGACCCGTGCCGTATATAAATCACTCCACAGCACAACTCATTGAAAACTAGGCTCCAATCATCCAAGATTGCTTGGGATCCGGTTCCACATCCTTGATTGCAAGTACACGCAGTCTGGTATTAAGCGCCTCCGAGTTACCTACAACAACGCCTATCGTCTTTTGCCTTACATCCCACGGAATGAGAGTGTTCGCCCACATCAAGCTACGTGTTTTATCAGAACATTTGATGCCTTGATAAAAAACAATTTGTATGCTTTTGTGCAACGATGTGCATCTTCATCTAACTTTTCTATGCGCTCCCTTTAATCGTCTAATGCCTTTAACAAATCACCATTTTTCTCTCAGTATATAACGCTACTAAATAAAAATGGTTGATTGTAGTACAGTTACTGGTGCGTTATTCCAGTGCCTGTTCATCCTCAGTATCGTCTTTGGGTATCATCTTACACCTACTTTGTGATGTGTTGTGTCCAAGCATTTTTGTATCCTTGTGTTCTATGAATATACCCTGTGGTATGGACCCTGTGTCTGAGCCAAACGAATGAACATAAAAAGAGTGTAACTTTGTACAGAAATGGCAGATTATCCTTACTAAGTTTCCAGTAACTTATTTAGATATTTTTCATTAAACGAATGTATGTAAATGTTCACATTTCATTCATTCCAGAGATAAGGACCATTTTGCATAAAGTTTGTTTGTTAACTAGAGCCGTCCGCTATTTTGTAAATTTTTTTCTAAAGAAACACCATTTTTTCTAAACATTGTTTGCTATCCTTCGCTTGCTCAGAGAACGCAAACGGAAATAAGATAGTTGTTAAAAATGGTAAAAATCAAGTTGTTTGGAAGAAGCACTAAATACCTTCAAAATGACATCTTGTAAGTGTGTTTTCCTGGATGGCAAAGAAGTGAATATTGTGGTGAAGCGTGATGCTACGGGAGGTGATCTTTTGGACAGCGTTTGTAATTATTTGAACATAGCTGATAAGCGGCCGTATGGTCTCGTTCATAGAGGAGGATCTAAGCCATCTGCGTACAGATGGTGGATCCAGCTGGACAAACCACTGCACAAACAAGTGCCAGGAAAATGTCAAATCTGGTCATTTTCTTTGATGATCAAGTTCTACCCTTTTGGAAAAAGTATTTCCAGCGCTGAAGACATTACCAGGTAATCGATTTTTAACTTTTTTGTAAGTAAATGGCTGTTTTGCGGATGTATACAGGAGGCAGCAGTTTTGCGTTGAATTCCTCCCAAAATTTGCAAAGAAACTGATCAAGATTTTTTGAAAAAAGATACGCCCAAAAATACGAAACTTTTTGCACTTGTCTATAAAACAAAATTAATTATCCTTGATATGAACAAGAACCAACTTGCATTTGATTTCTAAATCAAACCGATCTGACATTACAAAGCCTTTGTTCTTTTGAGTCGACCAAAAAGATAAATGTTCGTTCTTTAAAACATTTATTGTCTTGTATTGTCTGCCAATCTGATCGGAAATAAAATTGGCGAAAGCAAAGGCAGTCTGGAGAAGGAAATCTTTTGGGCATTTAAAAATCAAACTGGTGACTTAAAAGCAAACCTACTGATTTTATACGTGAACGAAGCATGATTCTCATATGGAATTAGGAGTCAGAAAAAAATTTAAGAGAATGCCCCTTTAGCCTCTTATTTACATTTCTCATCACTATGGAAAAGCTTTTGATAGGCTTGGGAAAACGCGCTTAGCATGACGGATTTGTAGACCGCAAAGTACCGTTGCTTTTTCTAAAAACTTTTAAACTGTATTAACAGGCTTCGTAACACAAATGAAATGCGTATATTACATGTTTCACATAGAGTTATTTTTCCGCAAATACCAGGTACTTCACCGTTCTGCAAACACGTCAGGATTTGCTTACTGGGCGCCTGACTTGTCCAGTCCAGACTCTGGCTCTTCTGGCTTCGTACTGGCTGCAGTCAGAATATGGTGACTTTGCAAATACGAACATAGATAGACAGCTAGTTCAAGAGTTTGACTACGTGAAGAAAGGTGATCGTGGAAAAAGTTCCAATAGACGTGAAGATGAAAGCGATATTGATTTGGAAGAGCAGGTACATATTCGAGCAGGATGAAACTTTGCAAGTCTTTGTACATTTTCAAGATTGTCATTTAATAACAAAATATTGAGTGCATGCCACGCATCTCTTTTTTGTGTTTCAACATAGTTTACGATTTTATAATTTTTTTCTGCTTTTTGAACTGATTGCATGCACATATTTACAGTGTGTTGTGAAATATGTCTTTTGAAAAATGAATTTTTAAAACTTCATTGTAATTCTGTTAGCTATCTTTGAACATCTTGGGACAAAACTCATCACATTTTGATGTCCAAATTAGTAACTGTAGCTGACTTAAATCGTGAAATAGGTTTTGAACAAATACTTCTGTTTTAGCGATTTTCATATAACTTGGCAATATCAAGGTGCTCTACCACAGCTGGGAATGGAAGTCAAAACCGAAATCTTTCCAATCGAACTATCGCTGTCAAAATCTCAAAATATGACAACAATACCCAGGGTGGAATTCGTAAAGCCTTATTTTTAAGTTGACTTCTCATACCTGCAGGGCGTAACGAAGTAAGATGGCGCCCGGGGCAAGAAACAAGTTTGGCGCCCCCATGTTCAAACCTGAGGTCTTTCGGAAGAAAATGTACTGTACTGA
>JGI24021J15306_10013651_pt1 | contig 10101 bp, 5 predicted proteins | sample Ectturendosymbi1_FD_15306 | JGI IMG/M metagenome (IMG submission 15306) | reverse complement strand
ATAGTGGGACATGTGCAACAAGTTTGAGAAACCTTGATCTACACACAAACGAGCTTGGGAATCGGTAGGATTTTTTCCAGGGGGGGAAATAGTGGATTTTTCTAGGTGGTGGCCAAATGCATTTTTCCGAGAGGTCAGCAGTGGTTAAATTTTATTTTACCAACTCGAAACTAAGAAAAACAATTTTAAAATTTCAAAATCCAGGCGGTCCAAGGCCTCCCTGGACCCCCCTTCGATGCCAATGCAAACGAGGATAATTTATGTACACATACGGAAAACCACGCTCGTCCCGTCATACGTTATCTCGCTTGCCCCAGACTTGGGTTGTGTAAGCGGAACCAGGGGTGTAGTGGGGTGGGAACGGCGTTCCCACACCTTTTTGCACTAGCAACGTTACTTCAAGATGTGGGATCCAAAAGATTACATTAAAACATGGCTGCGATCTCACAGATGGGCTAGCGACACGCAGATTTGCACTGCTAGTCAATAGTTTACACAATGAAACAAAAAGTTCCGGTGTGGAAATTCGTGTAGGCGAATGTTGACTTTATTCGAACTATTTGGTTCAGCTTTTTTTTATTTCATTCAGCTTTTTTATTTGGGAACGGCGTTCCCACACCTCTTTTTTTAGCACTACACCCCCTGAGCGGAACCCAAATTTCAGGCTCCGGTTTCGGCTCCACCGTGTAAAAGTTTTTGGCTTCGGCTCCAGCTGCAATCGTCTGAAGGTGCTTGGGCTCGGGCTCTGACTCTGCAGCCCATCTGTCTGTTAAATTCGGCTTTGCCAGTTTTTGCAGCATTGTAATACAAGATTGCATTTTTTGTGTTGTGTCTCATTGTTATTTTTTCACGTTTGCTGATGTTTTGTTTGTTTCTAAGCTGTTATATCTTATCTTTGCTGGCTGATTATATCAAGCAGTGTTGCTAATTTTATTTGACACATTGCCAATTGGCCTGACGTACCCCGCGGTAGGTAACTGGCCAGAAAGGAGGATTGAGTGTAGCAATTCATGGATTTATTGGGTGTTACGGAGATGTACGTCGAACGGACATGGAAAGTCTCTGCTGAAGAGGTGACACTGAAGGGCATGGCCCCAGACACTACTAAGTTGGCATTACCCTTTTTAGGCCTCGCTCTTTTAAATCACTCATGATTTCTAAGATTATGACTTCATGCCCCTCCTTAAAATGTCTACTCACGCCACAGAATGGGGCCCTGCAAAAGTGCTTCCAGTCGGGCCACGCACTTGCTAAGGGCAACCCTGGGAAAGTGGCAGGGCATTTTTTAGGCCGGCATTAAATTATGATGCCCGTCAATTACAATTACGTCAATTACGTCAATGGGTCGCGAGACGATTTGGATATATGCCTGGAGACCAAAAGGTTTGGTGAGGTGAGAAATAAGACGGTAGTCTTGCTGGTCACAAGTCCTTGTAGGAGAATATTCATTTCGCCAACGCAGTTACGTTGCTTGGAGCATTGTTAAATTGAATTGTCGACAAAAGCTCAGGCTGGCTTGCTTTAATTCACTTTGATCTTTCTTCTGTTTTCAACAAACCTTCGTAGTTCATGAAAGGAAATCCAGAATCCAGATTTGGCATTTGTTAAAACTTTTTTTTTCTAAACTTTTTATTCGTGTTTGAACGATTTCGTGCATTCATCTGCGGGAAGTCGCTTTGTTGCAGTCGGGTGTGGCTCTGTTGAGGGGTAGCACAGGCTGCGGCGAAAACGCTTTCACAGTCTATAATTCAGGCCCTGATTAGATGGAGGTCTTAATTATGTAAGTAAAATATTTCTTCCTGTCACCGAAACTGCCGTTGAGCTTTTTTCAATATTTGGTATATTGCATGTTTTGGGAACGCACGCGTTTGGAAGTAAGTTATGATCGGTTCGGTGCTGAATGCATGCTTTGTCTTGCATATTCACACCTTGATTTGTTAGTGGTTATTTTTTATGAAAATAAAAGGATGTGCAAACGAATCAAAAGATTTGCTGCAGATTACACTCGCAAACCCTTTGAAAAGTAATATTTTGCCAACATTTTGCTGATTAAAGCTATTTTTTGTAAGCAACATTTCATTGTTTTGCTTGTAATGTTTCTTCATCAAAATGTTAACAATCGTTATGGAATCCATTCAAGATCTCATAAATAAGGCAACGTGTATATCCCACAAATCTCTCTTCATATTGCAGGAAATCTCTCTTTCAATTTTTTAATCTGTAAAGTACTACTTAAAATTCATGCACTCGCAAGCTTGTCTACCGAAGAGTTGCAAAAAATCTTATGAAAAACCTTTTGCAAGGTTTTACAGGTTTTGGTTCAAAATTTTCATAAATTAGTCCAAAAGTTGATTTGTATCGACAGGTTTTGTTGTTGAAGTCAATATAGCAGCGTGTTACCTTCATGCGAATATATGTTGCAAAAATACAGCCAAGAGCGGTTTAAAAATGTTTCTATTACATGTACACTGCATACACAAAGGTTTATTTAATGAAATCAGTTAACTATGGGCCAAGAAACCATGCCAGCAATGTGTGACAGCCAAGAATGAGCGAATGTTCGTAGCAAATAGAGGAAAGCGTTAAATAAGTCAATGTCAGACCCAAACAACACTCACCTGGAAAAATTTATCCTGACGAAATAGGAAACTGCAATTATCTTCGAACGCACCGAGCCACTGCGAAGTGGAATTCTTGTCAATCAAAAGCACTTTCTTTCCTTGCATAACAACGTAACGGTCTGGGAACGTGGTGGAACGAAACGAAACTGAATCGGGGTTTCCATTGAGGCCAGGTTTTTCGACGTGGAAGTTTGTTTTACGTGGAGTTGACACGTCCACTAGACGGTGCCGTTCGTCGACATCCCAATGCGTTATATTAAACATGCTCCGGATAATGAAAGGTCCGTTGCTGCCGGTGTTCAACGGTGGGGGACGAGCTGTTGAAACAAAAAGCAAAATAGTTACTGAAGGTTTGATTAAGTGCGTCTTTGATAACGAGAGAAACGTTGGTAACTTTAGAAATACTCAACAAGGTGTGATTTTTGAAACTCCAAAAAACTGGCTGCTATTCAGCATAGGACGCTCCGTGTTGGGCTTTGTTCTTTTGTCTGTGAGAGTAGTTTTTATTCTTCCCAGCGCTCTGAAACTTTACTGCGTAAGTTTGACGTCAGATCTGAGTGCCAGGTCTGAAACGTATTCAAGTAAGCAGACAACACTGATTTATATTTGTATAGGCCAACCAAAAAACACATTTGAATACCAAGCAGCTAGATTTTATAATGCCCCCCTTAAGATGCTTCAACTACAGTTTTGATGTTGCAGTTCGTAACGTTGTGTTATGCTTTCTCCGCTATCTTAGACATGCAACCCTACATTGATAGTCAGAACTGGAAGAAATCTCATGTGTACTGAATGTTATTAATGCTGAAATCTCTGCTGATGAACAAAGACTTTTTTATAAATTGCACTAACATCCGCGTTAATCTTTTAGGCACATTTTTTCGAATTCTGAAACTTTCATCAAAACTTGCAGATTTATGCAATTTTTGCAAAAAAATCGTAGTAGTAGCAGAGACTCTGGACACAGTAAGTCATGTTGAAAAACCGATAGGGCTGTTTAGACGCTTCCCACCAAAGTTTACTTATTTCACCGCTGCAAATTAAGGTTACAATGTGGCAATAAAGAAAACTCTTCAGTAGAAACTTTTTCGATCGTTTAAGTAATTCCCTGTTGCCCTGTTTCTGTTAATTGTTTTACTAACCAAAAAAAATATTAAATAGCAGTTTCTTACTTGAGAATTCACGAATTGTTTTTTGCTTCAGTTTTTAACACTAAAGGAATACACACGTGTTGAGTAGCAAACGCCCTAGACTTAAAACATAATAATACACGAAGATGAACTGCGGGATATCGTAATATCAACCTCCGACTATAACAGAAATTGATACGTCGCCGCAACGTCACACAAACTTGTAAGCATGCACGACTTCTTGCTACCCTGAATGGGCGTTCGTCATGTAAATCATTTGCAAAGATAAGACTGCGGGGACAGCAGGGCGATTTGGACAAATCATGTTTTAGGGGATTCCGATTTGTGTGCCACCATGACAAGTTTTTAACGACTTGTCTCATGTAACAGAAAACTACATTTCAGAAGACTTATTTACATCTTTAAACTTTGAAGAAAACTGGTTAATTAAAGCTTTTTCTTTAGCCTATCCTATTACAACGTTGATCTTTGCGAAGCGATTAATGTTATGACAGTAGTTCAAGTCGCCACAACAATATTTTCTTAGGACTACAAAACCTTGACATTCAGACAGTATACAAGACTTGCATAGCGTTTTCAAACTGATTTGGTTGAACGTATGCATATTTTTGTAAGCATCTCGTTTCGGAAGTGTAAATACAGCTTTCAGAACCATTACAGCAAAACTTTTAACAAACGACATTTTTATAATGTGCCAGGAAAATCGTCTCTTTGTCTGCTGTGTCTGGCAGTGAGGCAGTCTAGAAATTTTGCAAAGATTTGACAAAGTTGAAATACAGTCATCAAATAAAAGCCTATCATTATAACATAGTCAGTGCTTTTAGCTTGTGATGTAAATGCAGTAATATAAACATTAACATTTCAATTTAGGTCTTTGCGAGGGTATTTTTCAAAGTGGTGCGTCTTCCAGAAGTGCTGTCAAGACAGAAAGGTGCTTAGCTTATATACACGAGCAAGTATTTCGGCTTACTGACAATAGNTTGGCGTTTCTTCAGCCCACAGTAAACGCGATATTCGAAGAGCATCACTATTGCCAATTGCCATGTACTGCCATGGCAATACGACTCCAGCAAGAAACATTTAAATTCGTCTCCAAGACAGGTTTCGGTTTTCTGCCACAGGCGAAAAAGACCGTGTACGGGATTCAATCCAGCAAGGTGTGTGCATTTGAGAATTAGCCATGGGCAACCTCATCCATTAGTTTTGTACGCTTACTTGAAAGTAACGTCGCAGATGGTGCTGTCATTGACGTGTCATTTTTTCACAGTATTGCTAATGTAGGAATTGCTCACACTCATGCCTTGATTTTATTTTTGTTAATTGTTTATTTGAGAACCCGCACTCAATTTTCTGCTTTTGTGTTTCGTATTTCTTGGGTTCTAACCTACCATGTGACATGAACCTTGGGTTTAAATCAGCAAATAATAATCAGTAGACGTAGAGCTAATAATCTAGTAAGACTAACCATGCATAGCGGTTAAGCGCTGAAGAGAAAAGTCGACCTGGCACGAAACCTTTTGGCAGGCGCGTAAGAGCAAGTAATAAGACGTTTTTCTGTTTAGGCAAAAACATGGCTGTGCTATACATAAAGACTTAATAAAGTTGCTGAAAAATAAACGGAAGAAGTAACATCATTTTTCTCTTTTTTTTGTCTGGCATACCTTGGAAGTTGGAATCCATTACATTTTGATCAAAACAGAAAAGCACTCACGTAAGCAATGCCCGACGCTAGCGTTGAACAACGCAAAGATCCCAGTGTGCTGCTCGACGCATTCATTCACTTCCGTCTGGGTTAAAAAATAACCTGCAAACAAATCAGCACAAAATATGATTCGTCTTATTTACGTGATAACAAAAGGGGAGAAAACAAACAGGAACAAATTATTATTTTGTTAAATTCTAAAATTGGTCCAAATGTTAATCTTGGCCGAAATAAACGACGAAAAACAACACTATCCAAANGTTAATTCGACATGCCGCTTTTGCTGAGTTCAACCGCAACTTCAATGAGGAAACTGCGAACTTATGCAACAGTTTTGTCTGNTGGAGGTAATCTGATTCTAAAACACACAAGTTGAGACAGATCTCCGTCTCTCGCAATGATTCTGCGGTACTTTGTGCGTTCTGTGCCGCCCGTTCAATTACATACATTATTACGCCCATGTTCAATGCTTGCGTTTATACGACGACTCGAAACTGGGAGTCCGGAAGCGCTATTTTCTGTTTTTTTTGCGAAAACTGCTGGAAGGCACAACTAAAGCAATGCCTTCTACATTTGTCTTTTGGAACGACAACTATAAGAAAGAACAACACAAATAAGTCGTGGCACTTACAAAACCCTACAGACGAAAGTGCCAATAAAACAACTACAGTAATGACATCAGTGCAATATTTTCTGTTATTTGCCTATTTGAATAAGAGCTGATAATATCCACTTAGTAGCTGAAATACATACTCTGATAAGATCGTAGTTTCTGATCCTTGGCTGTGGAAGGATTCTTTTCGATAGACATTGTCGTTAGTTTTATTTGAGATTTACTTGATTGAAACTGGAACAGCAACACCGCTCTGCCACGATTTGTTAAGCTTGCTCTCGCCAGTTCAATCCAGGGATGGGGCACCCGCGGTCCGCGTGGACATTTAGTATGGCTCCCATCAGAGTTTTCGTTGCCCAAATTAGAGCACATGAGCATCGCGTCAAAAAGAAACTCCATGACAAGCAGACACGTAGACAGTAAATCGAGAGAAGTCTCTTTTGCTCCTTGACATAGCTTGCTCTGCTTATACTCCTTTGGAAGGTAAAGGTCGAATTTTAAGATCAATGTACTTTCTCGATTGTGAAAACATCAGCTTCACGTTCTGTGATGGATGGCTGTTTAAATGGGCTGACAAATATTAAGACCAAATACTCTCGTCGCAAGTATTAAGATCTTANGATAGGTAAAAATTAGTGAGCTTTTAACAGTCACATACGATATGCAGACTTGTACCAAACGCTNTGCTNGACACAGATACAACACGCTCAANGGAGCAAAAACGCTTATCAGGTTTTGTTCGTTATTAATCTCTGGACATGCATAACTTTGGTGAGCGCGGCGTTGCTGAGGGTGTTGCGAGTATGTTGGAAAAATTAACTGAAAAAACTGTTCCATTCTGTGAAAGATTCACTGTTACTTTGGATTGACGTTGAGATAATCAACAGATAGAGATGACCTTCAAATAGAAGGTGGTGTGAAGATATTGGCTGTTTTTTTACTTACAGGCATGTTGAACAGCAAGAAACAAAAAAGAAAAGCAGGACTTGCCTTAAGTTCAGAAGTAGGCAAAGTTTTAATGTTGTGGTACCATAGCGGGTGGAACTAGCAAAAGTGTTGACAATGAAGCTTGCCTTCAGTACATCTTTCTGCTTCGGAGACGTCAGGACTTCGATAAACAAACTTTAATCAGGCTTTTCTGGCGCTAAAAACGTAAAAACACGTTAAAAACTTGCCAACGTTTCGATAGTTGATACAACTATCTTCATCAGGGATAAAAACGAAACGCCGTTAGATGCGAGCACGGATGTTACAATGTGTGCGCTCCAGGTGGCACTGTGCTGATAAGAACTCGGGAGGCGGGGAAAGCTGATTAAAAGATAAGAAAGTAAAAACAACAGAATGATGAACCATGTCGTGGACAGAACGAAGGAAAAATAGAAAATTATAATGTAGACTATTGCAACATAAATCGGCAGATGTCGGGGAACAAGTCCGATCGTTTTTCATTCATCGTGTCTTTGTCGCTATTTATGTGAAAGGATTCAATAAATCGGCGTGTGTAACAGTTCGATCCAAATTCCAAGACTACTGAGTTATCCCAATCCATTCTGTGATTTAGATCAAATGCATGTTGCGTTAACCCTGCTCGGGTAACCTCTAAACGCTAACACCGTTGTTGCCCTTGCCCAAAATGGGCAGATTTTGTTTATTCGCTTATACTGGACTAACTGACAGGTTTAGACGCGCGCCCGGGTTTTTGTACAACTTAGTAAGTCTTCTCAAGCTCATCCGATCGGAAAAAAACAACGTGTTGATTTTGGAAAATTTCTTATATGATGAAGAACAAAAAAGCAATTTTCCAAACAAAAATGTGGGATGTGCTCTTAACAAATGAACGAAAAAGTAAAGAAAAATAAAAAAATTCCGCCAGTAAACGTCATTGGTGGTCGGTTTAAGGTTTGAACAGAACTTCATTTCAAGCTTGTGGTTCTATCTGCAGTAAAAGTAAATTAGGTTGAGATATGAAATTTTTCTATTTTCATTGCAATTTTCAGCCACATTAATCAACCTTGCACAAAATGGGCAAATTTACAGCGAAAATCAGGCACATAAGGTAAACTTGCCCAAAATGGGCAAATACTTTTCGACAATTGTTGGGCAATCAGAATGATCCCGGCACTGCTATTGACTTTCATATCTCACATACGGCCAGTCCCGTCGCCGCAGGGGGGATTTGGTTGGCTAAGCCCACCCAAACAATGCACCAAACCCCCCAAATTGAAAGTTGAAAACTAAAAATTAGTGGTGTTTTGTCAATTTGTACAATGTCAAGGCATTAACAGAGAAACCAAAAACTCACTCTAAGTCTAACCATAACGTCGGGTGATTTTCACCCCAAACTCATGCTAACCATAACGTGGGGTGATTTTCACCCGAACTCACACTAACCATAATGTCGGGTGATTTTCACCCGAACTCACAATCAACCACAACGTTGGGTGATTTTCACCTAGGAACCACGTGGCCACCACTCCTATCTGGATGGAAATCACCCACGGTTAGTATTCCAGGGGTGTGAATAATCATGGCAGAAAACTTGAAAGTTATCAATGCAGACAAGGGCTCCCCATCGTTGGCAGTTGGCACGTGAACCTCGTTTTGTTCTGTTTTGATGGTGGACAGGTTCCACAGCGTTGTCTGGTCGCAAAGTTCATGTCCTCAATAAAATGCTTTGGCCTTTTACCACAAACGCACGCACAAGGAGCAAGCCTTTTTTGCCTTAAGCCAGAGTTACAGAAACTTCAGTTAGGTGAAGAGAAGCACAAGGTTCATCATGTCCTCAATAAAATGCTTTTACCTTTCAACACAAGTGCACACGGTGCAGGCCCTTCTGGCTTCAATTTCATTCCTCTGGCGGAGAAGGCGTCATACATTCTCCTGCCTGTTTCTCAATCAAAACCACGCGCTGAGCAGGAGCCAATCGCGCCAAATTGATTTTTGTCGTCAGGGCTTGCACTCGTGTGATCTACTCCCGTGCTGGCTTCGGTCAAAGGTTGCTGGCGTGGCTTGCTGGTAAACCTACATGCACCAACTCCTTTTGGCCAAATTGGTCAAGGTTACCTTAGGCGGGATCTTTGTGAAGGAATTTTGTTACACCTCAGGTAACCATGGGTCATTTGGGCAAAATTGCATTCCCCATCGAAAACTACAAAACTTGTGCAGATTTCGACAGGACTGCCCGAAAGAGCGTCTAAAAATGCAGCTACTGAAAGAACCAGCTTTCTACGTGACCGTTAACTAATTTTTAATTTAAGTAGAAGAACCGTTTACCCAAAATGGGCAGAGGATACCTGAGCAGGGTTGTCGAGACTATATCCACGGGGTGTTTGATGGAAGTTAGAAGGTTACCCAACTTTCTCACCGCTTTTGATGCGACTTGTATTACAACATCCGTGCTCGCATCTAACGGCATTTCGTTTTTAGCCCTGATGAAGATAGTTGTATCAACTATCGACACGTTGGCAAGTTTTTAACGTGTTTTTATGTTTTTAACGCCAGTAGAGCCTGATTAAAGTTTGTTTGCCTTCAGTACTTTCAGATGCACAACACCGTCTTCTGCTGACGTTAAATTCCAAAACGTTAACGCTTCCTTGGAGAGTTTGCAGAATACGTGCAACAAAATAACTGAACTTCTTTCCCGGTCTCCTTGCGGTTTTCTCCGGAGGAATATCGAACTTCAAATTTGATATTTGAGAGAAACGCGTTATCTGGCAAAGGAAGCCACTGTGCCTGGTAATTTGAAACCCTGAGCGAAGATCAGCGTTTCAACCTGATACCACCAAACGCTTACGCGGACAAGTAATAAAATTGGACTGTTTCGCAAGAAAAATTAGATGGCAAGCAAGGGCAAGGGATTGTTGACCTTGGTCTTGTTAACAACAACGTCTTTTCAAACGAAACGATAGCAAAAACATTTTTTTCGTAGCGAGAGAAGCAAATGTTCAAAGTGGACAATTGACACAATCATTCTGCAATTCCGACGGCAACAATCGTTGTAATCACGCGCTTCTC
>JGI24021J15306_10013647_pt1 | contig 10101 bp, 5 predicted proteins | sample Ectturendosymbi1_FD_15306 | JGI IMG/M metagenome (IMG submission 15306) | reverse complement strand
ACGAAGCACGATGACTGTCTGATCGCGAACGATAATCCCGACCTATGGTTTCTGGTCACACTTCTACTGGTTCGCAACGATTTGATCCACTCGTTATGTGACAACTGCATTCAGGAAGGGCATACATTTAAACATGTAATCCCACGACACATGCCCTTTAAACAAGACCTGAAGTAGCAAACACCGAACTAAAGCAAGCTTACAATACTGTACTTTTTGCTATGTGTAGCTTTCAAGATACCGCCATAAGTCCCAAAACCTTTGGAAGTATTTATACTACACAGAATACACTAAAACACACCGCGACACGTGACATCACTAAAGAACGTAAAAAGCGGCACAATTAACCAAAGTACGCCTTGATGTTGCATACTTAACGTCTCAAACTAAGAGAATGATGACCTGCTTGGAATTAGCAAACGCATGAAAAAGGCAAACACACAAGGTTGATTAGTGATGAGCGTTCCCCATGAAAAGGTCAAAGGCAAGCAGTGTTGTATTGAAATGGTGCTTGATCGCTTCGAACGAGATCCCAGACGTTTCCAGGTTTCTAAGTCACGCTGGCAAGTTTTGCTAGATAAACATGGGCTCAATTTTGTTGAAAAATGTGGGGGGACAGCTTGATGTAAAGCCAATATAGTCACCGGGCCGATGCGGAAGTGAAGTTTTGTAAATAGAGATTCCCAATCTTGTTTTTAGAGGTGTTTTCAAAGCAACGCTAATCACGCTTTGCTTTATCGCTACAAATGATTAAGAAATTAATAAACTTTATTTTGTTGTTGGACATGATACTGTAGTTCAGGTTGGGTGCACGACTATTAGACTATGATACAAACAAGCACAGCAATATAACAGAACACATCAACTGGGTTTTATCAGAGCTGTCAGTTGGAGCGCACAAAACGGTGAATTGCATTGGTCGCACGTGCATATCACTCTTAAGTCGCACACATCAATTTTAATGCATTTTATAAGATGTGTGGGTTACAGCGCGATTTAATGTCTTGTTTAAGTTGCTTGACGTTAAAAAGACGATAAATCGCAAGGTACGATATATATATATATTGCAAGGTATGGCAGCTAAACATTTTTCTCGCACATTTCCGCTCTTTAAAATGCTACAAATCTTTAGCTACTGGGAATGATGCATGCAGCCCTATCCCTAGCCAAATCTCCATTGCTATCCTCTTACAGTAGCAAAAAATGTTTGGCCAAAATTAGCGTAAGCTACTTCACAAAATGATTTACAAATTATTTTTACTGCTGATGGGTGGATGATGTATCCTTTGAATCTCCCCTTGTCAGCCCCTGCATGCCGTTGGGCACCTATTTGATTGTCCAAACATCGTTGGTCTAATAGCCTTCCCCAATATCAATCAAACTCCTGAGCAAAATTGTCCAAGCCAGCTCGAGAAGACTTCATGTCTTGTTTAAGTTGCTTGACATTAAAAAGACGATAAATTGCAAGGTACGATATATATATACTGCAATGTATGGTAGCTAAATGTTTTTCTTGCACATTTTCGCTCTTTAAAATGCTACAAATCTTTGGCTACTGGGCATGATGCATGCAGCCCCACCATGGCTAAATCTCCATTGCTGTCCTCTTACAGTAGTAAAAAATGTTTGGCCAAAATTAGCGTAAGCTACTTCACAAAATGACTTACAAATTATTTTTACTGCTGATGGGTGGATGATATACCCTTTCAATCTGCCCTTGTCAGCCCCTGCTTGCCGTTGGGTACCCTTTCGATTCTGCAAACATCGTTCGTCTTATAGCCTTTCCCAACATCAATCAAATTCCGAGCAAAATCATCCAAGCCAGCTCGAGAAGACTTCAAGATACCCAAAAACAAACGAACCAGAATTCTTTCTTAATGCATACCTATATGCCAATCTAGCCTACAATGTGGTGTCTGTATACCTAATCATCTGGTGACCAGGTCCGTAACTAAGGGGAGGGCTTTGCCCCACTGGAAAAACTTTCTACCCCTGAAAAAATGTCTTGGACATATTGTGTGCATAAACACTCTTTTCGTACATGCTATCGATGTAAAATTTGGGTCTCCCTCAGAAAATTATTCGCTCCCACCTGGTGTCTGAAGCTGGTTACGGGTCTGCTGGTGACTGTTTTCTTGACACTTCTGTCAGTTATGCCACTCAGACCAGTCTTTTCACAATCAAATTTTTCAGGTTTAACATCAAATTTCAATTGGCGAAATTAATGTCAAAGTTTTATTCTACAGAAAAATCAAAATGAACAACGGTGAATTACCAAATAGTACCACGTTCAACCTGAAATAACTGGAAAAGAATGTCCAGCAAAACTAGGGGTTACGTAGGCTCATAGGTGGCGGAACCAGGGGTCCGCAAGGGTTTAGGCTCCCACACTTTTTTTCTGAGAAGGTGCGGCCCTCCCACTTTCAAATTTCGCATTTTGCCTACACAAGTTCAAGTAACACAATTCGTGTTGGGTCCATTGTTAAAGTAAATTGTTTTTGTGAAAGACTAAGAACAACTAGTTACATTCATGCGCTCAATTCAGCGTAGTGTATGATAGCTAGTGTGTTGTATAGATAGGGGTCGTTGAGGGCTTATCAAATTTTGAACAAATTGCAAATATTAATGATATCATATTTCAGTCCTTGTGATGTCACAGTTGCCAATTCAAATCACAAAAATTTTTCAGTTTTTTTGACGTGCTTTTGTGCCCCCCAGCTTTGAAAATAGCTCCGCCACCAATGTGTAGGCTACCTGTAAAGCAATTGTTTCGCACTTGGATGAAAACATTGCTGCATAGTGGGTATAAATATCTTTTGCATTTGCTGGTGAACCTTGTCGTGACATACAAGAAATAAGGTTAAATGTTAAAGCTATATTTTATTCCTAGTCACGTCATAGTTTTGAGCTATTGGACATTATATAGCTAGGTCAATACTTCTCTAAAGTTTTGATGGAAATCCTGATTACTACTGGTTGAAGACAGTCTTTTGCAAAACTGCCCATCCTAAAACTAAGTCTCCACAATAGTGCTGCTGTTTGTCTCCGGCAAAAACTTCGCAGAGGTTTACCTGAAAATGTAACTTTTTAACATGATACACCTGCATCTTTAAATTTTACGCTGTCTGTTTCTAAATACGTGACAAACAATGTTACAGTAAAGCCAGTTAGCCAACGTTTTTGCACGAAGCAAATAACGGCTGTACTGTGGTCTCTCACGTGTGCAGCTGTTAAACTTCACTGTTTCAAGACAGTGACGTTTCTTACAATAAACCACACTGGATAAATGTCGGACAGAGGCAGTTAACAATCTTTTGCGGTCTCTAGAAACTTGCAAATGCTAAAAATCATTTTTGAAGAAAACATTTATAAAAATATCAGAATCAGTAATACCACACCAAGCTTTGTTTCAACATCAACATGGCTATGTGTAACATCTAATATGAAAAACTCTTCATACAAAACTTGGCAAACGTCACATTTAGTTTTGAAACCTCTCCAAATACAAACCCTAAGAGAAAAAAGTGAGGGTGACATGGCATATTATGTCCCACAGTCTAAAAATGTAGGGGGACACGTCCCCCGTGTCGCCCACCAAATTGCGCCCATGTACATAAAATAAAGTCATAACTTGTGGTTTCGTTAAGGACGATGGCATTACTTCTGTGAAAAGAAGTACCCTGTTTTGAAAATTTGCAGATAGCCTATTATGAAAATTGTCGTAGTATACTGATAGTGAAGCGCACTTTTTGCGATTGTTGCTGAAACATGGGACATTTTCATTGTGATGCAAAAAGGGAAAACGTTTTGTGACCATCCAGTTGCATTGCATCGATAGCGACCTAAAAAGGATAAGCAAAATGTCGACGTTGCCCCCCCTGGAAAAATATCTGCGGACGCCCATGGATATGTCTGAAGATGTGAAACTGAAAGACCAGGTCATAAGTGAAATGAACGCATCTCCAATGTTTTCTATTCAATTGAACAAGTCAACAGATGTTACTTCATATGCTAAGTTGCTTGTTTTTGTGAGTAGCTGCAAATTACAAAAAGTGGAGATGTTCTGCAGCAGACAAAAACTTCATGATTCTGCAGAATTGCAGTGGAAATATGTTTGTGGGGTTTGTACTGATGGAGCTCCTGTAATGATGGAATCACGTTCAGGCTTTCCGACACACGAGGCTCTTCTATTCCACATGTCTGCACGTTGTCTATCGAAAGAAAAACGTTCCAAGCCGCGTTTTTGAGGTCAAGGACGAAATAAAGTCATTTTCAGAACTGAAAGCAAACGAGTTCTTGTCTTACTTTAGCGACAAGGTTTGGTTGAAAAGTCTTGCTAATTTGGCAAACATTTTTGAAAAACTGAATAACTTAAATCTAAAGCTGCAAGGAAGGGTACAAATATCATCCAGCTTCGAGGGCACGAAATCCAAAGGAAAGTTGAGAATGATACGAGATTTGCATTGTCAAACACTTATTCACGAATTTCGAATTTGGCCACAAGGTAGCAAAGTGAGCAGTTGTATTGAACATATTAGTGAAATTCAATCACCGTTTGAAATTGAATGCTATGAAATACATTTTTGTGGTATAAATCGCTGCCGTTTTGTGGTATATAAGGTTGTGGTAGTCTGTTGCTTCTTTGGGAAAATCCGTTCCATTTCTGTGGTAATTCGTTGCATTTTTTGGAAATGTTATAATATCATATATAATGAAAAAACCACAGGAAGGGGTCGCAGGCTGTGTGCAAATAACGAAGGGGTTACCAACTGTAAAAGGATGAAGAACACTGCTCTAAACCAAGGGTGTCCAAAGTGCGGCATACGAGCACATTTCACATGGCTCGCGGCGTTGTTTTCAGATTGTGTTGTACATGGCTTGCCAAAGCATGGATCACGCTTCTGTGTCGGAACGACGGAAGCTTCTCAATATTTTAAGATGTTTCTCCCTGTGTTTTGATGTGTTGGGAGCGAATTTGAGCACGAAAACCGACATAAGTGGAGTTTTTTGCTTCAAACTCTCAGCGACATGACTGGACTACGCTAACCCGTACCAATGCAGGAAGCGACTGTTAGCCCGCGGGTGTTTTCACATGATCAAATTTGGCTCTTTTTGAAAAAAGTTTCAACAACCCTGCTCTCAGCCTTCAAGCGCTGAAATAGGCGATTGATAAGACGCACACTAATTTGAAAACTCGGCAATTTACTAAAATGACCTCTTTGACATCCTCCAGTAAACACATTGCTGTAAATCAAAGGAAAAATCAATTGCAATAAATAACGTTCTTGAAAACGATATTGTTTGTTTTAATCTATTTTGAAGTTCATAGACATTCGTAAGGCCAATAGTTTCAAGTTCCAAATTTTTAATGATTATATTTAAAAACAGTGAAAATTATATTATTAGCTTTGACAGTAACCTACTATCTTCTGTTGATTTACATTATAAGCAATAATGCCAACAAAACAATCTTAGAATAATGGAGTACACTTGCAAAATTTTGAATAAGCGTACGCTGACGTTGTGTAAATGGACCGCCATTTTGCTTGGTTATACGCATAAAATAGTTAAAAACGTCGAGGAAAACTGCTTGTACTTTGCACAGCAATGTTTAGTAAGAACGCTTTTAATTCAATTTTGTATTATACCACAAACAGTCACGGTTTCTATCCAATACCTATCCACAAAACCTTCGACTAATATTCGTGGTTCATAAACCCTCACTTCATGAAAATTTTCGGACGAAAACCTTTAAATTTTGCTCAAAACAGTTAGGAATGCACAGGAAAAACTGCAAAACAGCTATACTTCAAAATCAGCAGAGTTTGAAGCACAGCAGGGTACAACCAGTTGTGTTCTCGTAATAGTTCAACATTACCTTTTTACTTCCAGCCTCTACAACTTCAGTAGCATTAAAAAGGTCAACCGGTACCATCAGCATGCAATTAATACATCATAAAAACCGGCAGGATGTACACAATGTTTCGCGCCGCGCGTTGTTTGCAAGTCCGAGAAACGTTCGAAAACATTCACCGGGCAGGGCTTTCGGCTTCAACGCACCATTTTTGCTTATCACACATTTTTTGTTGCTACCGACTGTTTTACAAGGGTTATGTCAGATGCGATGATTGTCATCAGAACCAACGTAAAACACTAAATTTTAAGCTTAAGAATAGGTAAGTACACATTGCGGTAGTTTGCCTAAGTTCAACTTAAAGACAAGCATCAGCAGTGGTCGTTTTTTTCGGTTAAATTGAAATAAATCGCGACCTCGGTGCTGTGTCTACATGTTGGACAATGAACTCGGACAGTTGCGAACCTGAAGTGAGTCAAGCGGCATCCAGCCGCTTTTTATAACAATTCGCAAATTGCCACGAACTTTTCACCACACTTATAGCGCGCGACTAGTTTCACTTTTCAGTTTATTACACACCGTAGCTTAAGCATATACTACGGCACAGTAGTCAACGCAAAAAACACTGGCCTGAGCTTGTAGCACACATTTACAAGGAAGCACAAACTATCTTCTGTACTCTGACAGATATCAGAGATATTAATGTCAGGCGCCAGCTAGGAGCTTGTTGTTAAGGGTATTTGGATAACTCCAAAAATTTCATTGATACGAACGTTGTTCTCTGCCCAACTGCTTCTTTTGAAGCTAACAGCAAAGCTTGCGTTGATCACCCTTGGTCATGGAGGAAAATTAATGTGTATGAGGCGTTTATAGTCTAATCTTCTAGAGTTATCACCTCGAACTGACGTAGAGGACCACTGAAAAAATACCGTACTTTGTCGCCTACTAGTTGAAAGGGCTGCTTCTCACTGACATCTCTCAAAAATACTGAATGACGCGAGGCAAAGCATACTATTCCCAAAAACGAGCTCGACAAATATCGGTCTCTGTGCTTTTTCACCAACCTTTCATAATGTTACATTGTACATGATCGCTAAATCTTAACAGTAATGTCCTGTACGAAGTAAACTATAGATTCAGCAAACCAACGTGTTCCGGCAACAGAAGACACCTTGTGTAGTTATCGCTCACAATGTATAGTTCCGACGTACCTAAAAATTAATCGAGGCACGGCTGGTTATTCCGCACGCTTCGCCTTCTTGGCCTTCATGATCGTAATTTGTGGCGGGCGCTACCTCGACATCAACGTCCTGAATACCTCCGTCAGCATCGGACTCACTTCCTGATGATTCAAGCTCGTGATCCGATCTTTTTTCGGGTGGTGGCGCACCAGGGCTGGAAGGACGGTTCTTGCACAAACTTTCGTTTGCGTGCTCAATGATAGGTCGTTAACTGTAGAGCAGATGCCAAAAACATCTTTAAAAATTAAATAACCTTTCTATAAAAAAACCAGCAGCAAAAAATCTATTGGAAAGTAGGAAGAACGCAACAAGTTTACCGCATCAGTATCAAAAGATGTAAAAGACTTTTTCAAGACCACCACACACTTCGAAAAAAGTAACATGAAATCACAGAAGGACTCAAAAATTAGCCAACAACTGTGAGAACTCAAGCAAAAATAACACTCCGAAAAAGGCTCCAATCAACAACAAAAATGATCTCGTCACGTCAGTCATTACAGACTTCATCCAGCGGTTGCTTGTTTGCTGTGTCATTCGCAATTCATACAGTTATCAGCGTGCAGTAATATGCAAAGTAAATGGAGTTTGTGAAAACTTAAACAAAAGCAAAAACCTTTAGTCGCAAGCCAAACTTCATAAAAATACTAGCCACTGGTTTTCGGTGGAAGTTTTTCAACTTCATATTTNNTATGTTTATGAGAAATAAACACTAAAGAACACACGGCTCATAAGACCGCGATTAAACGCATTGTTATGCAANAGTATAACAGCTAGCCTATCACGAAGATAGACCACTCGCGTCTTTTACATTTACAATGTAGCGGCTTCATTTGCAATGTCGTTTACATTGTCGCTCAATCTGTATCCAAATTTTACAAACATTGCAACAGACATGAATGCACGAGTGATTTAACGAGCATGCAAAAACACGTTTAATAAAATCAGTGCAGTTTTGAGGTTCGCTGTTGTCGGTATAATGTTTCGATTCTGACAACTCAGCAAATATAAGGCATTTGTGCAATATCAGTAACAATCATTCGAAAGATGAGGCATTGTTTTCAATCACGCCAGGATGTACAAAACATACGCTTTAAACTATAGGATATTTTGTTAGAGACAGCCGTTGCAGTTGAAAGCAATAGCCGTGTGTTTGTCCATTTTAACAAATACCAACATCAAGATTAACCAATAACAAACATCCAGCTATTGAAGAGCATGTCTTCTTTTGATATCATTTGCCACGCAAAATCTTTGTTCTGATTTGTTCTGTTTCTTTTTCTTAACCCTCGATTGATTTGGTGAGTTCGTCAAGCTCCAGTCAAATGCAGCGACCACGTGATACCTACGTAAACACGCGTCGGAGCGCTTTCCACGCTTCAGTAGCTTCACTTTTTGTGTGACTTGTAAATAGGTGCGCGTGCTGTTGTCCTCGCTCTTTTCGATTGTACAGTGTGGGCAAAGGTTGCGATTTCCGGTCCCGCTGACCCGACGTTATTGTTAGTGTGAGGGTTACTTTCGCTGTAGTGACCGTTTTACTGTACGAGGTGTAACAACCGCTGGAACTCACTCAGCGCATGTTTCTGCGGTCATGTTAGCAGTATAGAACATAGGAAGTTCTTCAGGCCCAAAATTTTTGTTATGAGCAATTCAGTACAGACATATATGAAATCTACACTAGCCCCCTTTTCATTAAAAATCGAATGATATTAGAGTACAAAGTAACTTTTTAGTGCTCAAACTTCTCAATGAGAGTTATATTTTCAGTGTAGTTTTTGTGATAAACTTTAGTTGAAGGAAAGTATATATTTTTTTTATTTGAAAAAACCGGGTCCATCACACCCGACGTTTTGGTTAGTGTGACAAAGAATTGGACGATAGTATTCCAGAAAAGAATTAACTTGTACCAGTGCGGTATGTAGGTAGTAGATGTATTGTAGTCAAGACGCAATTGTTGAGGTCGAGCGTCGTTTCAAAGATCGAGATTTGAAAATTTTTTGACTTCGTCCATATTTTTCGAAATTTTATCCGCACTTCTGACCTTCAGCTTTGTCGAATTACATTCGTTTTAACCAACATTTTATCACTTTTCCTTCATCAAGAATCGAACCAGAAGCGAGCAGGCTCAGCTGATGGGTCTTTTCAACGAGAAATGTCGATACAAAGCGTCAAAGACCGAGACCTACATCCTTGGAGAACAAGACGAGAACTGGAAACTTGGGAACCGAGTCTGACAACAACTGGTCTTGAGACTGAGGAAGTACGGCGGAGAGATGTGTTTGTAATTCGCTTTGACTAGCGGCAGCAGCAAATGATGTTTGTTTTCTTTTATTTCAAACTCCATTGCCAAGATCCAACCATCTAATCTTTGTACAGCATTCCTACAGTGAGAGTTTTGGTACTTTAGCAGCTAGTTTTACCTATAGAAACTTGAATATTTCTACTTACCAATCTGAGTGTTAGGCACGACATCATTATTTGATATATGTTTGCACGCTATCTACAGCAACATACATTGAAATAAACAGATAAGCAGATTGCAACCGAAGTGAAGAAAAAATAACTAGTGACAAAAACTCAGCAAGAACAGCAAAACACGCACCTTCCGTCTTTATACGGCGCAGCATCTTGATAATGGTAAGGACCAGCATCTTTTTCCTGTGATGGCTTGATGATGAAGTTGCGCACCAACACCACACTAATTATAAGTGTAGATAAACCGCCGATGACGCCTCCGACGATTGCACCAACTTTCGCTTGCTGAGTAACTGCAAAGCGTTTAAGACATGTAGCAGAAAACAATAAAAAAATAAACAAGAAATAATATGCAATATATATAGAAAATAATAGCCATGTAACAGGCAAAAATCAACTGTTGACCTGATGCAAACGGTGAACAAGAGTAGGCAAAACCTGGAGACGTGAGCGCACTAGTTCACTAAGGCATTCACTAATACTGTAAACATGGGCGTAGAAAGGATTTTTTCCAGGGGGGGGGGCAGTAGGGGA
>JGI24021J15306_10013644_pt1 | contig 10103 bp, 6 predicted proteins | sample Ectturendosymbi1_FD_15306 | JGI IMG/M metagenome (IMG submission 15306) | reverse complement strand
CAGTAGTTTCAACAACTCGCTCAAAAGAAAAAGAACAACTCATCAGCTTCTCTGACGACAGCAGCATACGTGCGGTGCACTGGTGCACTGGGCCGATCACTGGTGAAATGCGGAATGGTTGGAAAACACTACGAGACCCCGTGCTTTAATCCACGACATCGGCACCCACCCTCGTGGAAGGACCCTTCAAAGAGCAATGTACTGGATCCTGTTTAACCGCTTCGGCACCGGTGTCGGTCGTTTCCGCTCCTGCTTACACAAACAGGGTATAGCCCTTATGCGGCTTGTGAGTGTGGCGCAGAAGAAGAGACTGTTGACCATGTCGTCCTTCGCTGTCCAATCCATCAGCCTCTCTGTAGAGTGCATGGCCTGACAGTTCTGGGTGAGAAGACAATCAATTGGCTGCTCAACACTTGCCCTGGGATCAAATGCGGCCTAGCAGTGGACAAGAACTCGCTCAAACGATGAAAAAATCGACCTCGAGAAAGCATACGACCAGGTTCCTCGGGAAAAACTTTGAGACGTTTTGCAGGAGTACGGTAGTGACGGCCGCCTGTTACTGGCCGCCAATTCACAGTATTCCTCTTCAGAATTTATGTCCGTGTCGGCGGCAATAAATCACAACACTTCTGATTGTATTCAGAGCAAAGAGAGTATTGTTGGTAGTATTATCAAACGCAGTGGCCTAGTTATCTATGAACCACAGTCACCACGCGTATTTCATGAAAATATCGTTTTTTGTTGTCAGTGACTGAATTCGGAATGTCTAGAGGCCCACAACATTTCTAATACAAGCATAGCGCCCATGTAGGGCTATACAGCCTGGTGAGGTAGCCCTTTTATCGTTTAGAATTGGCCCTTTTCTTGCCACGAGTTTATAACCAGTTGAATAGTTTTTCTGCGCTTAGGTAAAGTTATTTTGCTTATTTTGTATGCGTTGCCTGTTCAGTCGAAATACAGCAGTTATTAACACGGACGAAGAGTCAGTGAAAAGCGTAATGATATGAACAAACATTTCATTTATTCAGGAAAGCAATTTGCATGACTTTAAAACAAAGGTCAGCACACAGCTTCTCCTTCAAACTGCAGACAAGCTTGCTGTTCTATGTTACGACCATGGGCATCGGAAGGGAATGGAAGAACGGCCCTTGGCCACCCCCTGGATTTTGAAAGTTTACGTTTTTCTGTTACATTTTTAGCAAATAAAGTCTTTGCCTAGTTTTGAGAAGGAAAAAAGAAATTTCATCACTTTTACCCCCCTGGAAATATCTTTAAGGTTACCTCTTAAAAAATTCACTATTGCCTCCCTTGGAAACAATCCTTCCGACGCCAATGGTTACGCCTCATAGGCTAATTGAAAATCATTCACACTTACTCTTGCAATCCAGCTTTCAAAAACTCTTTATCTTGACTCATTAGGTGGATGAGTTGGTTGACCCCCGGTTCCAATTCCAGCAAAAAATGAAATAGTTGTCGTGGAACCGGAGATGGGAAAAGAGTTATTGGGGCATGAATGTAAATCTAAAAGAAACAAGAGTGTCCTTTATGAAAAAATGTTTATATCTTTCAAAAGGCATTTGAAGAATGTTTATAAGCTAAAGGATTTTTTACCCGCACAGATGATTTTTAATGAAGTAATAAATAATTTTACAAAAACAAGCACACCGCCAGTTTAGAGCGAAAATAACTATTGAAAACCACAATTTACTATTTGTTTTAACAAAGCTTTTGTAAAATCATTGACGAGGCATAATGACTAGTTTTCACAGGGATAAGAGATCACACTACTGAAATAATTAACGGTACAGAGAAGAAAGATTCAGAAAAAAGGTTCTTTCCAACGGTTTAATCATATTGCAAACCGCTTGGATCTTCTGTAAAGCGAACGTTGGTATTTGACTTTATTCATCTTGTTTGTTTAAATCCACTTCGTTGTCGTTGCTCACTAGGTTGGGTAACAGAGCCGTATGGAATTTAACGGAGGATGAAGATCTTGGTACGNAAAAAGTCATGGTATCTAATTGTTCCGTTAGCTTCAGATCTATTTCTTGCTGGAATAAGTTTGTTTGGTGTGTTTTTCTCTTCCTCGTGTCAGTTTAAAAAATGTTTTCTAAGTTAAGTCACGGCCTACTGTGGCGGTCATGGTCAGGGAAACATTGTAACGACGAAGGGGTCATTTGTATGCGACGATGGTGGTCGCTCAAGGAGTCTAATGGTTATAATCCTTTTCCACGATGAGACTGAACTTCACGTCAATGACTATCTTTATTTTTTGCTCGCTCGGACAACTTAAACAGGTTTGAAACAGAAAACGCGAACAGAAAACTTGAGACATCTCGAAAACAACGATGATACTGGCTCTCACACCCGCGGGAGTCGAAGCTCGCATATTTTAAACGGCGTTTTTGTGGCATCGCGCGAAGCGCATTCGATTAAGTAATTTGCGCTGCGATTTCAGAAACCGAGCTGCAGGAAGAAAGCAGTGTCCGTTACACTACTAAGATATCTTAAGTGTATTAACAGTTTTTTTTAAGGAAAATGTTAGGTACCCGGTATGGGCCTGTAGGGACCCGATTTCTCTGATTCTAGAGACCCGATTTTCTCTTATTATAAGGACCCGATGATAATTTTCGTTGATTCTAGGGACCCGATTCGGGTCCCTAAAACACCTCAAAAAAAACTGATATTAAGCAATTTTACCGAGTTTCAACAACCTTTACAGGCAAAGCAAATACATACAGTAGAAAACATCCTTTCTCAACGTTTTTTTCAAGCAGTTGGTAATCGCCTTTTTGGTTGCTGCTGTGCCTTCCAAGCACAAATGGAAATCCCAGAAATTCCGTGTTGACAATTTTTCATGACATGTGCTGAAGCAATGTGACACGTTTTTTGTTTGTTTTGACGTGATGTTTTTGTTCTTGGCGCTTTATAATACAATGGTCTTATAGCTCCACGGCTGAGTTTGTACAATTGCTGGTACGTTTTTGTGCTCTGGATGTGTCCCCTGCAGCTCTTCCGCACACCGTGCGCCTGGTAAGAAAGCTACAGTACCAATTTACAAGGTCTTGGTGAGACCCGGCCGAGAGTCGAACTCTCAACCTACTCGCACCGAAGCGGATGCACTAACTAACCACAAGACCACGGGCTGGTCTGTAATACGTTTTGGCAGCCGAGCAGGAAGGAGCTCCTCGCAGGAGCAGCCGCCTGCAGTGTCATCGAGAATGTCACCTTCAGGCATTCAAGATATCCAATTGCACAGAATGCACAAGCCGGACCCAATCTGCATCAGGGGCGGATCCAGGGGGGGCGATTGTCCCCCCTAGAACCTACGAAAGCAACTTTTTTCACCATGATTTTGCACAATTCGGAAAACAGCATTCGCGATGTAAGACCATTTTGCCGTCCGTTATTTTGTCACAGGGGTGTTGTGAAATATACTTCATCTCCCTTACAGTAGTGAACGCAGAATGAGTCTTGACTGCCGAATATTGCTGAAATCGACCCTCTAAAATTACTGGCTGGCTCCGCCCCTGATCTGCATGAAGTATTCCAATTCCTAACCAGCCCGTGATCTAGTGGTAAGTGCGTCCGCTTCGGTGCTGGTAGGTCGAGAGTTTGACTCTCGGCCGGGTCTTACCAAATGCAAATCGGTAGTGTAGCGCAGGGGTTCTCAAACTTTTGGTGTTATGAAGCCCATGTAGAGATTGACCATAATTTACGGAGTCCCACAATAAATTTTCTAAAAAAATATAATAAGTAAACGAATAGCTCGCGGAGCCCCGAGGTTTCTCTCGCAGAGCCCTGGGGCTCCGTACGGAGCACTTTGAGAACCTATGCTGTAGCGTTCTTACCAGGCGCACGGCGAGTAGAAACGCTGCAGGGAACACATACAGAACAGAAAACAAACCGAGTCAAATGAAATCAGATATTGAACAAACTCAGTCATGGCGCTACACAAGACCACTGTAGTTATAAAGCGCCATCAACAAACACCATATAAATAAAAAATCCAATTGCTTCAATCGGTCAAATGGCGCCTTGCACAGATCGAGTCCAGTCTGAATTTCCGTATCACTGCTGTCAAAACAAGCTTAGAGGTTGCTCACGAGAAAATTGATAAGCTAGAAAGTAGACTGGAGAGCCTTGAAACTGAACTTCAACTACAAGCAACTGAAAATCGCAAAGCAACAATCATGCATAAACTTCGTTCAAGGAAATTAACTTAATGTTCACGGTATACCTATAAAAGAAAAAAGTGAAACTTCTGAGACTTCCGAAAAGATTATTCGTAGATTTATTTCCAAAAAATTGCGCTTTTATGTGTTAGACCTCGACCGAATCATATTCGCGAACGTTCATCGCTTTCCACGGAAAACCTCTGCTATCAAGTCCACTTCTGCTATAGCGCCACCCGTTGTTGCGAAATTCCTAACCATGAAAGACCGAAACTCTCTCCTCAGCCTAGCGTTCCATACAAGACAGTTTAAATGTAGCGTAGCAAAGCACCTTCCAATGGCAATGCAGACTCAATGACGCACTCTCCTCAATACTGCAAATAAACTCTACAAACAAGGAAAGCGAATCCAGTGGAAAACTGTCGACACAGACGATAGACTCTTTGCTGACGGTGAGCTAGACCCTAGTAATGTCTAGGTGTCCAACAATCTGTTATTTGAATGCTCGCAGCATTTTCGCTAATAACTCGTCACCAAAGCTGGCGGAATTGGGTGCAGTTACTGATTTTTATGGGTTCAACCTTAGCTGTGTTACCGATACCTGGCTAGATTCGTCTGTTTCAAATAACCTTTAACGTCTTCCTGGTTTTCATTCTCCATTTAACCGGAATTGCCATGCGAGCGGAGTTTTGGCCTGCGTATGTAGCATTTTTTGTCAGCGTAGACTGGATTAAAATGTGCCTGCACTGAAATACTGTTGCTCGAATTTCAAATTAAAAAAACATCTCTGTTTTCATGGCGGCATGCTACCAACCACCAGGACGTGATACCCAGTCAAAACAGCATTACTGCGATTCATTTTGCTCTGCTTTAACCGCATTGTCGAATAGTCATTTATTACTAGCTGCCGCTGATTTTAACGACCTGTCACCCCAGAGACCTTCGCAGCGACAATCATGCTTATCTCGTGTTCTAACCTGCTTTGGACTACAGCATTTGATATGCGAGCCTACACCCAGGGCCAGCCTTAAGCCGATGCAACCGATGCATCTGCATTGGGCCCCGCGCTTCTGGGGGCTCCGCGCCACGGTGTTTAGGCAGATAGTTCATTTTTTCCAGATACCCCTTGCGAGAATTCAGCTCGAGAATTCAGTAGAAACGGCTTATAAATCTCATTGTTAACAAACAACGCTCTTGTTAGAACTAGCGATGAATTTCCTAATTATCGAACGTTAGCAAACNTGCTCAATTCTAGTGGTAAAGCATTATATCTGCGCTTTACCTTGGNCCTATANCACGGTTGACTGAACACGATNACGTCATAAAACCATTGCTCAGAGGGGCCCCGCGCCTAGGTCTTGCATTGAGCCCCGCACCTGCAAGGGCCGGCCATGCCTACACGTCAAGGGAATATCTTAGGATGGTGTTTAACAAAAAGCTAGAGTAATATCTAATAATGGTGTTTTAGTCTATTAAAGGTGCTGTGCATTTTAAAACATCTTTCAGGCAAGCAGTTTCATAATATTGTTAAAGGCGATTCCACATTTTTAAGAACTTAAAAAAGAAAGAAAACTAGCAAAATATGAAAGAAAACTAGCAAAATATTCATGGGCTAATTAAGAAAGAAAACTAGCAAAATATTCATGGGCTAATTAGGACAAGTAAATACAAATTTTGTTTTGTGTGTTTTCACTGAAACATCGTCTACACTGGACGTCTTACTTCAGTGCTTTAATTTATCAGTAGGACTATTTGTTATTTGACTTGTTAAGTGTAGATAATACACTCAAGTAAGTGACAGTCGTAAATTGTCCTGCCTTTTTGCGTTGAAAATATGGCAGCCCTATTGAACTTAGTAATAAATAAACGTGGACAGAAGGAAGAGGGAACGTCACCTTTACAAGTGCAGAGCTTATCCAAGTGGTTCTAAAAATCGTAAAAAGCAAAAGAGGCTAAAATGAGAGAGGAAGAAGTTGCATCTAAGTAAAGAAATATTCAAGTTACTATTTTACAGGAGCAGTGAAGTCCAAAGGAAACATTTCTAGAATGTAAGAGGACAGAAAATCGAAGAACATGTTGCTACAGACGTAGATCTACGTAACGACGAGAATAGACTAACAGTAGTCAAGAAGTATCAACGGAAAACACGATAGACGAGATGGCTGACGCTATCACTGGAGGCAACGATATCGGTCTCCAGTCAGCTAATATACCAGAAAAAATGCAGGAAGATTGAAAAATGACATGAAAAATGACATAGGTTCTCTTTGTCATTGTGATGAAAGTTATTTTCAAACCATGTTGTTCCACAACACAGAATAGACAGAAGCTGGTCACGGAAATGAACCGCGAGTTTTATTCATCGCCAGAACCACAACGGCAAAGTATTTGACAGAAGCTGGCTTTGTTTTTGTCCTTCACAATCTTGTTTTATTGTTTCACTTGTAGACTGATGTGCGTGGTTACGACTAAATGGTTGCATTTCCTGATTGAAAGAGGAATCTTCGACTGGAAGCACGCTCGTGAGCGCCTGAGGAGCCACGAGCAATCAATGGAGCATATAGATGCCACGATTAACTAGGCCGTAGCTACACTGAGGCAAATGAGGCACTTCCCTTGGTAAAATTTCTGTAATGCTGCCACAAAACACTTTTGTTACGCCAAATCAAATCATATTCTATTTGTTTTGAAAAGAGCAGCACTGCAACTACACTGTGTTGCAACCAGCTTAGAAATAAGGGCAGGATGTCAGGTCTCCATTTAACAACATTCCCAACCGGGGACGAAATTAACATATTCGCCTCGGTAAAAATTTGANCCTGACTACGACCATGATTAACGCTTAGCCGCAGATGTAATTAATCACTATGAAGATATGAAGCAGAACTAGCCAGTCAGGTCAATCAATGCGAAATATATTGGAAATCCCTTCTGCCTGCACCGTATGGTTTCTGTCGCAAAATTTATTGCTGAGCGAGGGCTGGCGTTTAGAGATGATGAAAACGTTCGATCGCCAAGAAATTTCTTCCAAAAAAATTTTCTAAACTTTTTTCAAGCAAAATAAAAAAATAGAAGATGCGATGCTTCTGGCGACCGGTTTTGCAACAGTTTTACAAATCGCTAATCATTGTCAAATATCATATGGCATCATAAAGTTTTGTTACACTTGAATTAACAAATGTGACGTCACAAGATTACGTAATAAATATTGACGATCCGTGGAAATACTAGTGAGTTCATCGATCATCCCCTATCTAAAAATTTTGTATCCACACATTGGGCCTCCCACCACGCCTTGGCGCCAGGCCCCCACCATCTAAATCCGGCGCTGACGGTGCATGTTCCTGCGAAATTTGCAATCCAATTCGTATGTAAACATACAACTCCATCATTTTTCAGAAGTTTCATCCAAGGGATATGGTACTGTGCCATACCTCTGTGTGGTTGATAAAAAGGCTGAAATTCATTGCATATTTTTGTTTGCTGAAGCTCGCCTTGCTCCACTAAAAACCGTCAGTATCCCTCGACTGGAACCAATGGCTGCAAATCTGGCTGAACAGGTTGATGAGTTCATTCGTGCCGAGTTGCAAACCTTGAAATACGACTCTGTATTTCGATTCGGACAGATTCTTTGCTAGTCCTGATGATAAATAATGTTGATAAACACTTTCCTGTGTTTGTGGCAAATAGACTGGCGAAGATCGAGCAAGCTTCAACTCCAGCGCAATTGAGATTCATAGATTCACTGCCTAATGTAGCTGATCATGTCTCCAGAGGTTTGACTGCGTCTGAATTAATAGCTAATAATAGTTGCTTTGAACACCCGTCGTTTATACAGCATTCAAAAGAAAGTTGGCCAAGATGTCCTTGTGCCTTTCCCGACTTTCTAGAGGAATTTCTAGTCTTGCGGTCTCACAAGATAACCATGAAAGTAAATGGAAGTGAGAGTTTATCCCTCGGGTTTTCTCGCTATACTCTTCTTGGTACAAACTACAAACTGCTCCAGCTTGGATATTGCGCCTCAAAAGGCTACTATGTCACCAAGACGGTTCGACTTTGGCGCTTTAACCATCGATGATTTAGACGCGGCCCAGGTAGAGATCGTCAAGGTGGTTCGACGTGATACTTTCTTTCGCGAAACATCTTTTTTGCAGTCTACCACAGGTAGAAAGAAGCGATTCCCGGGACCACTGCGAACGCTCAACCCTATGCTCGACGATGGCGTTGGAAGGAGATTTAACGTCTTCAATCGCGTTTTCTCAGAAGCACCCAGTTATTTTACCAAGTGAACACCACGTTACCCAACTAATAATTGAAGATCACTATCGTGAAACGTTTTCTTATTAGGTCAATATTTCTAGTCCAGACAGATACATGGTTCTCTATTAAGTAAACCAGCCTTAAAAATCTAAGTTCACGTAAATAAGAATGGCACTAATTTTCAAGTGACACAGGTAAATTATAAACGAAACACCATTATAAAACGTTCGTACGAGTTTCCATACTTAAGACTCTGAGCTTTATCGACACAAGATCAGGCACTCAGCAAAATTTGAAAATGATCCGCTTTATAACAAAAAATCAAAAATGCAGCAAAACAGTGGGGTATCATTCGTATCTCGAACCCCCTTTAAAATAGTGAAAATCCAGACCCTTAGATTCTTGCTCCCTCAACCATAATTGCGAGATGCAAAAAAATGGTAAGGCCGATTTCTGCAGAATTTACCTTTGGCATGGAATGCAATTTTAATCTGCTGAATATTACCTGATTTTGTGAGAATTTCCTTGTTTCTTTGATCACTATGCCATTGCTGTAGGCAAAATCTACAGAATCTGCAACCAGTTCATCGTGTTCAGCTGACGTCAAACTGTCACAGACCGATTTACATTTTGTATTTTCCATTTCAACTTCACAACAGGCAATTAGTGCAGGAAGGATGAGACTGACATCGGTTGCTGATGTTGTTTGAAATTACACTGACTGAGAGCTATGACACTGCAAAACAAAGCAATGACGTGGCCGGAACCGGGTTAATTACATATGTTTTTTTTTCGACTAAAACTGGTCTCAACCACTTTTGTTTTCAAGACAAAATATTTGGATGACGAATAGAGAACCCCGAAATCACCTAGGACATTCCAGGGACGCTACCGGCAGTGGCGTAGCCTGCCCAAAATTTTTTGATTTTAGGCGAGCAACAGTATTTTGTTTGGGATACCGCCGCTCAAATTACAAAATGACTAGAGATGCTAAAAATTTGGGGGTGCATGGAGCCCTCCCTCCTGACTACGCCTATGGCTGCCGGGGTGGCAGAGGTGCGGCCGTTTCCCCCAATTTTGGGCGGAAATTATTGTACCTTTGAGCAAAAACGAGAAAAGCCACAGTTTTATAAGTTAGTAGAGTTGGATATTATCATTATCGTTACCCCAAAAAATGAGTTTTTAGAGTATGCGCTTGAAAGCCTGCCAAGCATATGAAATGCAAATCAAAAGAAATTTGTATTTGCTGCAATATACATTTTTACCAATATACATTTTTACATAACGAAAACATGTATGTCTGGTGCTGAACAGTGCTATGAGTTCTCAAGTGACAACTCTAGCTATAACTCACACAACCACGTAACTGAGCATTAATGCAGCCAGAATGAGGCCGAAGAGGTCATGCACCCCCGAAACAAACTTGCTAAGATATTTACTGGTGCTTTGCATCAATTTTTAACTGCTTGAAAATAAACGGAAGGAACAGTCTGACTCGAGACAATGTCAATGACTGACGACGTCATTGACTTGCCCCTCCCGAACAAATTTCTTGGCTGCGCTGCTGTAATTAAGGTTGATGTTCAGGCAAAAATGCTTTAATTTAAAACTGAAAAAATGGTATTCCAGGTAAGTCAGCACCACAAGTAGATTGCAGCGCAGCACAAT
>JGI24021J15306_10013643_pt1 | contig 10103 bp, 7 predicted proteins | sample Ectturendosymbi1_FD_15306 | JGI IMG/M metagenome (IMG submission 15306) | reverse complement strand
ACTTTAAAAAATTTCTTTTCGTTTTGCGTTTGGGGTTCTCTGTGGGTGACGTCATAATGGGGCTATGTTTTCACGCCGTTATTGCTGAGGTTACCTGCCCTTGGGCACCAATCCAAAAAGCCACTTTCTTGGCTCAGGTTTTTGTAGAATCTAGACTATCATCCGAGTCTTCAGAGCCCTTGATTAGTTTGCTAGCATATCTGCAGTCGAACTCATGGCTCAAGAACCAAAAATTGGGTAAAAATTTGAGTCACGCAAAAGGTAACCTTGGCCATTGTTACTAAAGGCCATAACTCGGCAGCCGTTTGTGTCAGAGAGCTGTTCAAACCCTGTATACATTTGAAAATCTTGTAGTTTAGACTAAAAAAAAATAAGTTTTGGGTGTTGGGTTTGTTGTTGATGTTGACAAGAGGGGAGTATGTTTATACATATTTGTTTACAATTAGATAACGTCATCAGGCCCTGGAAGCCAATGACATAACACATTTTTTGACCCGAGCTTTTGTTGATACTAGTCTGTAACACAAGTCTTTAGAGGGTTTGATGGACTTCCTAGCATTTCTGGTTCCAAAATTACAACCAAAAATCACATATTAATAAGGAAAATCCCGGAGAAATTCTCAGGAAATCCCCAAGGGAATTCTAAAAAATGTAGTTTTTTGACCGTAACTTTGAAACGAAAAACGCTTGAAAGACGATCAAGGGCTCTTAAGACTCCTATTATACCCTAGTTTCCAATAAAACGTTTGAGCCACAAAAACGGCTCATTGGATCGCCGATGACGTTATCAAAAAACTGCAAAACCAGCCCCAAACATGATGTCTCCCAGTCACCCACAGAGAACCCCAAACCCAAAATTTAAATTATTTTTTTTACTCTAAATGACAAGACTTCCCGAGTTTTTAAAAAGTTTGAACACCTCTCTAGCTCAATCTGCTGCTGAGTTATGGCTGACCCAAATTTACCCTGACAGAGCATATCATGCCTTTCGTGGAACGTCTTTATATTTGTCAAATATTGGATTTTTGAACCATAATTTTGGATCCAGAAATGCTGGAATGCCAATCAAGGCTCTATGAAAGACGCGGAATATTGCTTAGTTTCCAAAAAAATTTGAGCCATAAAAATGGCTCATTGGGTTGGCGCAAAGGACCAGGTACACGTCGCCAAAAAGTTGAAAACATGTCCCAATTGTGACGTCACCCACAGAGAACCCCAAACCCAAAACGAAAAAAATATTTTTACTCTAAGCTAGAAGACTTTCCGAATCCGTAGATGGTTTGAACTGCTCTCTATAGCTCAATTGGTTGGGGAGTTACGGTGCTGCAAAGCTCTGCAAAAAAGTGGCGCTTGCGGGACTTAAAGGACAAATCAGTTCCACATCTTAACACCACAGTTTTAAACTCAACAAAATACGTTCGTTCACTTCTTTCTCATTGTTCGCCGAACAAGTTGGAGAAATTGTTTCGTTATAACTGTGAAACAGCAATAACACACAGCAAATCAATTATTATCTTACTAACTGATCGTTTATTCTAATGATCGACGGTTGTTTTCCGTCCGCATGGCAGGACTTAGATTTAGACATTAGCACGTGTCTATACTTAATTAAAATGATCTCGTGAGCCACACTTAGTGTTCCAGTTTTAGGATGCTTTTGAGTCACTTTTACTTAATTTGTCAATATCGCTTCAGAAACTAATGCTCAACTTGTGTTGCTCAACTTAAAACAATCAACGGCTTTCTCTTTAGTTTATGACAAAAGGGGAAGCAATTGCGTACTCGACGTCGTGGTTTGTCCAGTTTTCCATAAAAGTTTGTGGAAAGCGATTCATGTCTTACATGGCGTAGTGATGTGAACGACATCAGTTTGAAAGAATGCAATGGCTGCTTGCACTGCAAGTGAAAAGATTTTTTTACATGAAGATAGATAAGCAGACATTTTCACCACATGTCAACCAATGGAGTTGTCCAGGCGCGTTGTTTTACAAATATACAAAGCATGATAAACGTGATTCCATGAAAGTACTGCTACCCATTAATTGATCCATTTTTGGAACATGACATCTACAGTAACCTACATGGTCATGGCCAGACCCGTAACCAACTTGGGACACCAGGAGGGGCGAAGAGTTTTCCGAGAGGGACCCAAATTTTTTCAACTATGTCCAATATTTTTAAACTATGTCCAACACATCTTTCCAGGGGGAAACATTTTTCTAGGGGAGCTTCGCCACCCCTGCGCCTCCTTGGTTACGGGCCTGGTCATGGCCAGTTTACGCTTCATTGTATCATCTCAGTTTTCATTTCTATGTTAGTTCACGTTAATGAAAACATGCCTTTCAAAATTTTTTTTCAAAACATTTTTTCTTTTTTCCTACTGGCTGGTTAAAAATGTCATTTCTTTTACATTTGAGTGGCCTCCATTTGCTCAGTAATGCTGACTCAACAAAAAAACAACTTCATGGTAAATGCTACATTTATCGAAAGTAGAAACACTACCGAAAGTAATGATGTATCTTGCAAGTCTTTCGTTCCATCTGCAAAGAAATTATTTGAGGTGAAAATTTTGTTCAATATTTGGAACAATGGTTCAAACCGGTATCATAATCAACATGGTTACGAGAACCCTTTGCAATGTAAATGCTTTACTAAAATCGTAGTCAGCAAGTTTATAAAAGTAAGTGTATTCAATGAGAACAAGCATATGGGACTGAATAAATGTAAAAATAAACGTTTCTGTCCGTGATAAGAGCTAAAAAACAATTTTCACGCTGCCTAGCATTACAATCGTAGAAATTTGTGAAGGGTATTTGCCGCATGAATGACATCGTTCTTGCTTTTCTGCTTACACAGAGTGATGTGATCCAGGTTTTGTGTTGATAATTATTTTCCCACCGAGCCTAAAGAAAGACACTGTGGACGTTTTCAGAAGTTCACCTGCAACTGACCTTATAAATGAAAGTAGATCCTACATCAAGCTGCATTCAGCCGTAACATGCGGTATCTTATAGCCGCAATTTTTATCAAAGTTCAAATATAAAGGCCAGTACCACATTTTAATTGTGATCTCTGTTGACTAGCATATCTGGCAAGTAAATCCGCACCTCCCGTTCCATGATTTTACTAATACAAAGGAAGAATTTAATTACATCATTTTTTAAATTTCCTGTGTATAACGTTTTACCCTGCTACGTTGGCATGATTAGAACCAATGTAAATAACCTCATTGTCTTTCCACTGGAAAATTGGTACATGCGCCCGCATCCATGGTAGGCATACCAGGGCAATGCCCACTCAAATTTTGCTGTGCTCAGAAAATTTTCTTTTGTATTCATGTAGATATACATCTGACTCAAACTCGACAAAATTAACAAATGTTGCAAATGCTCGGTTTTAATCTGTTTAATCGTTACGCCAACTCGCAACACTACCGCACATTGCATAAAAAGCTAACCTCATAGTTACAAAATAAATTGTACCAGGGAACTGTTACACTGGCATTGGTCATGTACAGTTTGTTTCAAACTTATAATAAAAAATATATCTCCCACGCAAAAATGTATTTTGTTCCCCCAAACCTTAAAACCTGGCCACGGGCCTGTTGGTACATACCCATCAGAGCAACGATAAAAACTGCTGTAGTGTCACGATCGAGGCAACAGAAAAGAAAGAATATGAAACGTCAACCAGCGTTATCACACCCCTGTGAATTCATGTTGGACCATCGTTCCATTAATGGAGCATATTGTCGCTAAGCAACCGCAAAAAAATTAACCGATATTTTGTTCTGATTTTTTTGTTAGGACATATATAAATTTGATACTGAAAAACGAGAAAGATATTATTTATGTTTTTGGCAGTGGTCATTTAATGGGTTAAGAAGAAAGGAATGTGGAAATTTAGACTCAAACAATTTAGCATTCACGCTGGATTAACTACACATTACTTTTATCTGTTCCGCTGAACGTTTCAAAAAAAGTTAGTCTCTTCTTGTCTTTTGTATCAGAAAAAGTCATTTAATTCAGATACAGCAAAAATACACCCCAATCAAATGTTTGTGCCCTTTTTGATAAAGCTCAGGAACTCCGCTTGCACGCCCTCTTGACAAAAGGACAGAAGAAACCGAAGAGCGACAGTAAGTTGATATCGTATAACGTCTTATGTATTGATACAGACTAATCGCGTGATTGTCATCCAATACGTCAAACCTCAAACGTTTTGCTGGCAAACACTACAGCTATTCTGTTCTTTTGCTTAGCATACTTCCCTGAACGTTTCTCCTGTTTTAACAACAGCAAACAAGATATTACTGATCACGATTGCTTCAACCTGAAGTACGAAACACTACAATTAGTAATTAATCCGGCCTACCCTGTTCTGTAACAAAATTAAGATACCGTGTGATTTCGGCAAAACAGCATATTCACAAAATTTACCTGTTGCTTTACGTCATCGTTAACATTTCGGTTGTTACGACTTATACTAAAGTAGCGCCCATTTCAAAGTTCAAATGCTACAATCGTGATATTTATTATATTTTTGATAATTTTCATAATTTTGCATTTATTCAACTTGTGCCTTTTCTGCAGCATCAGTAGGTATGTCTAGGCGTGTCGCGTTTTAGCCCGACAAACAAATTTTTACGTCACTGGCCCGGCCACGATTTCCTTATTGACACCTGTCATGGCAGCAAATTGTAGCATTCTCCTTCTATCAAATTGACCATACTTTTGACAAACCGTGAACGAAAACGATATGGATGTTGGTTTCAAAACGATATTCTTTCACAGACGACCACCTGCTAACGCAAGGCNGCCCAAACCCCGGCCTAACCTGCGGAGCTTCGTAGCAATGGAGCTACACTGTCTCTGGCACGCCGTGCTGTGGAGCCTGGACACCTGCTCCATTCAGCGTTCGCCTGTCCATCGAGTGCAAATGTACGGCGCCTCAAATCGAGACACCCATTTGTACCCGCCGCACAACAACTCATCAGTTCATCTGACAACAACAACATACGTGCGGCGCATTGGGCGGATCACCAATGGAATACAAAGTGGACGGACAACCCCACAAGACTCCGCATTTTCATCCCCGACACCGGCACCCACTCCCCGGAGTGACCCTCCCAAGAAGAGCCTGGGTCCGACTTAACCGCTTCAGCACCGGCGCCGGGCGTTTCCGCTCATGTTTGTACAAATTAAGTATGGCCTCCTCTGCGGCCTGTGAGTGTGGTGAAGAAGAACAAACTGTCGACCATGTTGCCCTTCAATGTCCAATCCACCGACATCCTCAAGGACTGCAGGGCCTGACGGTTCTGGACGATGAGACAATCGAATGGCTGCTCAGTACCTGCCCCGAAATCTAGTGCGGCCAATCAGTGGTTAGAACAACTGGCTCAAAAGAAGAAGACGGGGCCTTGCAACCCGTATCCCACGGGCCAAAAGTGGCCCGGGAACTGAAATCTTGTGGCCCGTGGAAAGGTCCAGATTTTAAAGCAAGCATTACGGTTTTTAAAGAGTATTGCCAATCTTACGTGGGTGGCCAGCAAGTTGTCAATCCGCAGAGCTTGACACGCACAGCTGTGGCACGTGGACCAAGCTGGTTAGGTTCATTTGGTCCGGCACTGCTGCGTGGTGGTACAATCCTGATTTAGATGACCAAAAGATGCGGTTGAACCATTGAACAGTGGCATCATAGAGAATTTGCTAGCTCAATTTCGAATTTTTAGAACTTCAGCAGCGACAGATATTTTAACGTTGGAAAACTCAGACTTGCAACATCTGCAACTGCATTTTCGTTTCTTTTGAGGTCCACCGCATTATTATTTTGTATAACAGCTGCTTTGTTTGCGGTTGTCATTTTTTTGCACAGTTTGCAAAAGGGTTACGCAGCACCAGAAGAATCCTGCTTTGCAAGCCACGCAAAGTTTATCAGTCATTTTTTGCTAAATCTTCTTACATCCATACGTAACTTTTCATGATATATACCAAATAAAAATTTATATACGAAGCACTTTGAAAATATACCAACTTTTAAAAATAGATATATATATACCAGCTGGCAAAACTGGCCTACTACCGTAACTTGGAGTGAAGCTTTGAAGATTTGTTGCCATGTTATTACGCAGTAAAGAACAATAGCAGAAAAATTCACTCGCAAGTACCGCAACCTGCCTTTGCAGACAAAGGAGCAAGAGGACATGAGCTCATCATTGTATGACACCAGAACAGTGAACCTGACTATTGTGCAGTGGGGGTGTCAGCGGCAGATAAACTATTATTGCAATTATTAAATATATTAATCGGAATAAGGCTGTTGAATTCTGGATTCCTGGAAATTTTTGGTTCAGGCCCAATTTCCAGGGAAGAATGCCAGTTTGCCTCCGCCTGCGGACACCCATGTTTAGGTGTGTAGCATTATGACAGTATTTCCACTACCAGAAAGGTAGATTTGAAAATGTTGTTTATTCCTGTTTTGTGTAAAAATTTTGAACTTTTGTTAGTGTTGCTTTGGTTTACTTTTTTGGCCTATGTGTGAAAAAACTCATGGCACGTCAGGAAACAGAATAACTTGCTGACCATACATTTGTTTAGCCAGTTATTTTCATGGAGGCTATTTTCTTGCATGTTGCATCTGTTTTGTTGTTTTTCAGGTGAATGAGTGTTGTCAATTGACCAACAGCCAAATATTATCACTGTAATCGTGACTCATTATCTTTTGTGAGGTTGACACAAATGTTTGCAATAACTCTGCTTAGCTTATTACTTAGGCTATTGCTAATACCTATGTTAAAAACTTAACGAAATGCAGGAATCTGTAAGTGATCTGGAAAAATTTTGCTCAGGTCATCGAGTTCATGCAGTGTGAAACCTTGATTGATTAGGACGCATTACGACTCTTGATATTATGAATAAATTCACCATAGCTTTGGTCAGATCATGTTTCAGGTTCCATCTTTATGCTTGTATTCTGACCACCTACAAATCGTAGATACTGGCAGTGTTATTCTTTGCTTGTAATACAATCTGAGGTGTGTCTTATGCCTAGGTTAATACTGCAGATACATCACTATGCTTTTATTCTTTTTTCGAATTTTAGTTTTTCCGTGTCACCTACGTGGATTAAAATTAGTGATTTGGAATGAAACGAAAAGTTTTATCGATGCAAACAAAATAACGAAACAAAAAATTCGTGTCATATGAACACTCTAGAAAAACTTAAATAACGAAAATATTTGTTTTCAATCTAAAAATCTCTATAAGAATATTCATGATGTTTGTAGCTGATTTCACGAACTTTGTTGATACCATCACTATAATTGTGCATCGAGAGCAAATAAATTCAAGATAAGCTAATTTACAAACCAAGTTGATCAGCTGCTTTACATTTTGTATTTACCAGTGTTTCGCCAGTTAGCAACGTCATCATTGTAAAATGTGAATCTTTAAACTTGAAAAGGTTTTCCTCGTTTTGATTTGTAGTCGCAGTTGCTTGGTTAAAGACACTAAAATAAGGATTAAGAAGTAAAGGTGCGGCTGTGACAAGTTCAACTACAAAAAATGCCAAGAGCCTGATTTCCTGAAACAATTTTTGTGAATAATTGTTTTGCATTATTATCATTATGTGTAGATCTGGTTAAATTTCCAAGGTTTTTATTTGGGTTATAATTGTTATTTTTAGGACAGGGCTGTTTTGCTATTTCCAGTCATATGCTGAAAGTACATCTTTTACATTAACAAAAAATAACCCAGCAACCATTGATTTAAAAACAATCATACCCCTGGAATACTTTGGTTCAATTTTTGTCACACTAACAATTTCGTCGGGTGTGATGAACCCAGTTTTCAAAAATAAAAAATATATACTTCCCTTCAACTAAAGTTTATGACAAAAACTACACTGAAAATATAACTCTCATTGAGCAGTTTGAGCACAAATAAAGTTACTTTGTACTCTATACCAGTGCTCTTCAACCTTTTTTGTTATGGTGCACCTTTGAAAATGTTTTGACGAACTCATGCACCCTACTTACACTCATGCACCCTATTTGCTGATGCATCCCCCGTGTCCCCCACATAATTGCGCCCATGTCTGTGAGTACCCTGGCCTAAATAAGCAAGTACCCTAATTCAGTAACTCAGTACCTAATTCAGTTGATAATGGCTCATTGTCTGTTGCTTATGAATTACAAATAATCAACTTAATACAACAATTAGCTTGACATGGTTTGATGCTTACGCACCACACTTTAGAATGTGCAAAGTCTAGTTTAAATCCTGAAAGTCATTGGTTGGTTAATGGTTCATTTTTGCTAACAGAGAGATTTTGTAAAAAGCCTGTTTAGTGTGGCAAGTTTGTAATGCATCCTTGTGAACCTTTTCGTAGTGGTGCACCCCACGCATACTTTGGTGCACCCTAGGGTGCACCGTACACACCGGTTGAAGAGCGCTGCTCTATACATCATAAGATTTTTGATGAAAAGGGGGGTAGTGTAAATTTCATATATGTCTGAACTGACTTACTCATAAAAAAATTTGGGGCCTGAAGAACTTCTTATGTTGTATACTGCTACCACGACCGTAGAAGCATGCGCTGAGTGAGTTTCAGCTATTTACAGCCAACTGGCGCTTAGCCCCCTCTAACCATAACGTGGGTTCAGCGTGCATAAGCCACCTCACACTAATCATTACGTCGGGTCTGCGTGACGCGAACTCACTCCCTTTGCAGATCGGAAATGATGACCGCAAGCGCACGTTTTAACATGTCACACATAAAAATGAAGCTACTGAAGCGTGGAAGGCGCTCCAACGCGCGCTTACGTGGGTATCACGTGGTCAACGCATTTGACTAGGGTTTGATAAACCCACCAAATCAATCGAGGGATACAGGACACTACGTGATACCACTGTTTTTGTAGGACGTAGGTAGAAAAAAACTCCTTTGTCGATTGGTTTGTTGAATCAGTGACCCTTTCCTGACAATAAAACTTTGTCTCGACACTTTTAAGATGATTTCATTTAGATCATTGGCTGTTATTTTTAACACATATCTTCAATCTTCATGATTCTTTTACTCGTAGCACGTTATAATCGCACTTACCGTTTGTCGACGTTTTGATATTTTCTGGGTTTTCGAAGTACAGTTTTTTTTCCGAGACACACGGACGTTGTTAAACTTTATTTTTGGCTTATTCGCAGCGACTGCACGATCGCCTACAAAATCTACAAAATCTACAAAATCTACAAAATCTACAATATCTACAAAATCTACAAAATCTACAAAATCTACAAAATCTACAAAATCTACAAAATCTACAAAATCTACAAAATCAAACTCACTGAATAGTCATTTTCAGTACATCTGTCCTTTGATAAGTCTATGTTTATTGGCTGCGCTTTCTTAACAGTCAAATCAGTTTTACCATTTCAGAAAATGCAACGCGGTGTTTGCCAAAAATGTCTTCATGGATATCAGATGAAATAGAACGAGTTAACGTCTAGTGACGTCATATCACTCTTCATCAACCAAGGTGACGATCGCTTGTTGGCGGAAGAGTTGCGCAAACATCCAAACGAACAATGTCTGTTCAACTGCATTGATTACCCGTCAGAGGCGTAGTCAGGGGGGTCAAAGGGGCCATGCCCCCCCAAATTTTTAGAAAATATAGTCATTTTGTGCTTTGAGAGGCGTTTGTCCAAACAAAATCGTGTTATTCGCCTAAAATCAAACATTTTGGCCCCCTCCAATTTTTTTGTCCCCCCCTAAATTTCTGGGCTGGCTACGCCATTGTTACCAGTGGAGGTGGTAATGCACGTGGTCACGATGAGTGAGCAAATTTTCTTCATACTTATTGTACCCTGGTACATCGGAAATGAGTCACGATCCAACAGGCAGAGGTTCAGCGCTTAGTGGAGACAAGTTGAACAAACTTTTCTCCTTCCATGCACGTGGTAATGGTTTGGTAATGGTTTATTGTTTCATATGACTCAGCCAACAAGTAGAAGCGTCATAAAAGCCATCGCATGCAGTAAGCCAATCGTTAGCGAACATTAGAGCAAATGAAAACACAATGGCACAATAGTTGATCAGTGTAAACAAAG
>JGI24021J15306_10013642_pt1 | contig 10104 bp, 4 predicted proteins | sample Ectturendosymbi1_FD_15306 | JGI IMG/M metagenome (IMG submission 15306) | reverse complement strand
CCCACAAACCCCAGTCTGGGCTGGAAAACATCCCTTTTCTAAATGGCCATCACTCGCCAGCGGATCGAGCTAGAGAGCTGTTCAAATCCGCTCTGAATGTGGAAAGACTTGTAGTTTAGGCTGAAAAAAAAACTTTTCGCCAAGCGATTTTGGCCTTCTGGCTATGTTTACAAAACCACAGGTTGTTTTGACAGGTTTCTATAAACAATCTGTGACCAGTGGTCCGTGGGAGTGCAAGCAGAATCAGCGGCGCGAAACCGCGTGAGATTTCAGAGGGTATGATGGACTTTTTAGCATTTCTGGTTGATGAGTTATGGAAAAAATGGTAGAATATTAATATGGGAAATCCCCTGAAGGCCTTGGGAATTCCTGACATATTTGGGATATTTTTGGCATAACTTTTGAATCAGAAATGCTACAAACTTGATCAAGGGCTCTAAAAACGTGTATTTTAGCCTAGAATCCAAAAATACTGCAAGCCACAATATTGGCACGTGGGATCGGATGATGACGTCATATAATTCAACCAAAAAACATTCCCCATCATGAGCCCATTGGACAAAAACCATCCATCCAATTTTAAAAAATGTTTTTTTTATTCTAAACTACACGAAGTCACTAGTCATTACAGGGTTTGAACAGCTCTCTAGCTTTATCTGCTGCCGAGTTATGGCTGGCCAAAGTTTGGCCTGAAAGGGCAAATTATGCTTTTTCTGAATAGTTAGGAATTAGGCCCAAAACTGGGCTTTTGACCCATAATTTTGGCCACAGATGTGCTAGCAAGTCAATCAAGGGCTCTATAGACGTGGATTTTCACNTAGTTTTCAACAAAACTTTGAGCCAAAAGAATGGGTTAATGGGTTGGGGCCCAGGGCCAGCCAAAGGTGGCCTGTTTTTTAAAACATGTCCTCTTTGTGACGTCCCCTCCAGAAAACCCCACCAAAACCGAAAATTGTTTTTTTCGATTTTGACACAAGTCTTGCTGAATCCGTAGGGGTTTGAACAGCTCTCTAGCTCAATCGCCTAGCGAGTTATAAGATTGCAAAGTTTTACAAGAAAAGTGGCACATGCGGGACTTAAAGGGTTAAGTTACTGATCATTAAAATGCTTTCTTGTCATGAACATTTGCTAACATATTTAGTGCAATGCTATGGAGTTGTACCTCATACCTTAACATGCAAATCAGTGTCGCAACACTGTCATATCTCACCGCAGTTCATTATGTCACGTGAGGTGTCTTGCTTGAAATTGCTTCTTGGTTTTCAATTTATCTTTTGACTATAACTTATGAACCAGAGGAGCTACAAAAAAATCTAAGACATGAGAAGCTTTATTTGTACCACATGCAGTGATGCAATTTTTTTTATTTCTGCGGCATCATTGTGACATATTATAGCACTGCAACACAGCTACCTTGTTGGTACGACCTGTTCAAAAAAGGATAAACCATTTGGAGAAGAACTTGTTGAAAATCCGGTACTGCACTCAGTACGACAGTTTTTCACTGTGATTTGTCACAGTAAACCTCAACATTTATCACTTCGTTTGCCTGGAACGTGGGCACAGAATGTAATGAATTGTAATGCGCCAATAAAAACAATGATTTGCGATATGTCAAAAAGCATGGAATTGTGGTACGTCACATAAAAAGGAATGTGCACATGTTTCAAGGTGTGATACTTGTTGAAACTTGGTATATTGCATAGTGAAACCTCACATGTAGTGCTGTACAGCCTAGTGTCTTTGCATTTGGCCCTTTGGGCTGATGCTGGAATATCACCATTTTCACCAGATGCTTTTCACTGAAATGTCCAAATAAAATTAAAAGTTTAGCAGCAAAAAAGCGAACTGCAAACCAGCAATGGTAGATATTAATGTGAAACAAGTTTATCAGAGTGTGGAATTGTGGTGAACACTGTATTTTGACAAACTGCTCCTTGGCTTATTTGTTTGTTCTTTGAGTTGTGCGATCCGAATAGATTGAGAAAAAGGCTTTGCAAGTACCTCAGACCTATCAAGAACTGCCTGTGCGGTCAATTTGGTAGTTGAGGAATGCTGATGGTAGCAAGGGCCTTGCTGGTAGCTTTTTAAGTGCATTTTATAAAGTGGGGTCATGACCTTATGCACGCCAACTACATATGCATTGCGATGTGCATTCTCTCCCATATGCACACAAAGTTTTCAGGAACTTCCAGAAATTTTATGTTCTTCTGAAAATTCTGGAACTTTTATTTGTCTCATCAGTCATGGTAAAGTCACATTTGTGTGAGACTGCACTTTATCAATACACATTAGTCTTTAACATTGTAGTCGAATTTGGACTGCTCCTAATACAAAATAAGGTGATCCCAAAATACCATTTTAGTGTTTGCCCAGTTAACACTTCGAGAGCCTGGGTACGATATATTCGTATATTGAAATCGGCCTAAAACCAGCAGTTGTCATTTGCCTTACCAACGCCGTAGCTCCTCCACCGATTGCACTAGAGAAACGGAGGGCTTCAAGGGCTCAAACGGATTGGACAGTCTTCTAGTCTTCACTCGAAACAAAATTTTTTTGTTGTGGGTTGCGGATTTTTTGTGAGTGACGTCATAAGTGAAGTAGTTTTTGGGCCATTTTGGCCCATGTTACCTGGCCTAGGGCCCAACTGCTAGACCAAAGTATTTCGCTGAAGTTTTCATTGGAAACTAGGCTCGAGTCTGAGTAAAAAAATTTTTTTTCGAGTGCAAACTACAAGACTTGCCACGTCTTTTAACGCTTCGACCAAGTCCGTAACCCGTACAGGAGTGGAGATATTCCTGCGCAGAGGCACGTGCGATACAGCTGTTTTNATGNGAACCGCTTGAATTAACCCGGATGTCAAAGTGTTAACTAAATAGTCAAAANATTTTATTAAGTTAGATCATAGCTTTTGAACCTGAAACCCCAGCAAGTCATCCAAAGTATCAAAAGACTCAGATTGTAGCCTAGTTTCCAATAAAAACTTCAGTGAAATACTAATATCTAACGGTTGGCGCCCAGGGCCAGTTGAAGTTGGCCAAGGTGGCCAGAAAGTCCTCCACTTATGACGTCACTCACAAAAAACCCGCATCCCCCTACCAAAAAAATTTTTTTCGAGTGCAAACTACAAGACTTGCCGAATCTTTAAAGCTTTTAACCGGGTCCGTAGCACTTACCAGACCGGAGAAATTCCCGTGCAAAGCCACGTGCAATCCAGCTGTTTTTGCGCGAACTGCTTGAATTAACCCAGATGTGAAAGTGTTAATTAGAATTTTTAAAATTTCCAGAATTTTTTATTCATAAACTCATGTTGGGCTTAGAAAGGGTTCAATTTTTCTTTGTTTTAACGTTATGTTGCCAAGAGACCAGAGGGTTCTGGGAGAAAATGTACCAAGTGATCTGCTGTGCAACTTCAATCAGCTTTTTCACTGAACAAAACTTAAGTATTGACTCTCTGTGCAAATCTTACTGATTACATAACTACTGTTTCCTGCCAATTCTTTTTTCAAATGATAAATTTGCAATTACTGAAACACATGTCTATGATCAAATAGACCTGAAGTTAAGCCCCAAAACTTAACCTGCTTGAATTTTTTCAGGAAAAAAGTCCAAAACCAATGGAAGTGCATCCTCTTAGAGCTTTAGACATGAATTAAGTCAATGATGGTCATTCTGTTGTAATTCTATTATTAGATAGACAAAATTGTCTGTTGAAATTTCTTGAGTGTCTCAAATTTAGATATGCATTATTTGTTGGTGAATGTTTTTGACAGCCTATGAGCTTTCAGCATTCAAATAAATTCAACTTTATCAGTTTAAACCATATAAATTCATGAATTATGAATACACAAAAGCTTAGATCAGGTTCTCTTTGGTCATATTCCAGGAAAAACATGTACTCTAGATGGCACAGCATTTGCTCTTTAGTTTCAATTTTATACATCAGTTCAGAGATTTCTTATTCAGCGATTCAAACTTAAATGAAAATGTGGAAGTGTGGCATTACTCCAAAAGACACTTATATAAATCATTTGCAACCCAGCAAGATTTACCTTATGCATACATTGTGTTAACAAGACAAACCATGTTTCTACGATGTGACAGGGAAGTAGGCCTAAACCTTATTTAATTATAACTTCCTATCATAACCCAGCAACTGTGAACAGCATATAAAACTTAGGCCTAAGCTGAAAAACACAACGATTGGAATTTGGGACTGTGTGCTCACACCGTAAACCAAAATATTACAAACTAGCTCTGCATGTGTCTGGCAATGGCAGAGCAGCAGATTCCGAATCATGTAAGTTAGATGCACATATCAATGTAGATTGTTCATCAACGTAGGTTGGTTCAGGTCACTGTGTAGGTGCTATTTCGATGAGGCATCGATGTAGTCATTCATGATAATTTTATATAACGTTGTGGGAAATGCTGTTGCCTGTTCTAAACCATCCGTATTAGATCTGCAGTGGCAACATTCAATATTTTATTGGCGTAAATGCTGAGCTCCTACACCGCAAGGAACCCTGTCATGACAGTGAAACAGACATCCTGGATGCAACCCTGCTCTCATTATGCATCTCAACTTTTCACAACCATGGTTTGGGTAGCATTTATACACTTGAAGTAAGTCACAAAACAAGTAAATATTACTGACTGCAATCAGGGGCACAACTAAGGGGACTGTTTAGTTGGCATGCCACGTCCTTTACATCTGTGACAGTCTCACATTTGACAACAGCATTGTGCACATAGAAGTTCAAAAAGGTAGCTGGCTGCATTGCACAGCGGCTCACCTAATTTTAGAAAAATACGAATGAGTGTACCAGGAGCGACTCCAGGTAACAGTGTCACTCAGGCTCATCATACGATTTTTTCTGATTGGATAAAACTGTTCGATGCTTATGTCACTGAATTTTCCATTTGCTTTCATTCTGGCTGGCACTTGGCATTGCTGTGTGATGGCAGTGACATAACAATGACTGAGAAGTTAACATGAGAACTTGTCCATTATTATGTAATGCACGTCACAGAGCAATGATAATGCAGTTAGTGTACTTGGGCAGTTGGGCAGTTAGTGTACTGTGTACTAGGCTCAGTCATACTAACTCGAGTTACTGGACAATTTTTTTGTTCGTTTGAAATTATTCTTCAATTGGAATTGCCCATAGATCGGAATTCAAATCCGATGTTCTATACAAATCCTTTGATTTAAAAAAACATTAAATCTGATATAATTTGGACTTAAAAAACTACTTCATTGTTGAAGATAGCTTGGACCACAACGGGTGAACCTGAGTAAACCTCTGCATTCTAGGCTCATTCATATCAGCCTGAGTAACTGCACAATTTATTGTTCGCTTGAAATTATTCTCAAATGGAAACTGTCTATTGGATTCAAATTCAAATCCAATGTCTTATGCAAAACCAATGCTTCAAAAAGCATTCACTCTGATATGAATTATATTTTCAAAAATACTTAATTGCAGAGGTCAGCTCGAGCTCTAAAGGATAAGCCTGAGAGGAAGACACCTATTACGAACGATAATTTTGTATTGAGGTCACCTACAACATGAACACTGTGATGACGTGACTGCGCCACATATAACATTGAATGTGTAGCAGCAATAATAGAGTGAACCTAGTCGAGTGGCTTTGCACACGCGTAACTCGGGTGCCAAAAGTGGTAGGGAGCTGTTCAAAGGCTCAAAAGACACGGCAAGTCTTTTAATCTGCACTTGAAAAAAATTTTTTGCTTGGGGGATGAGGATTTTTTGTTAGTGACATCATAAGTGGAGGATTTTTCGGCCACTTGGCCCACTTTTCTTGGCCCTGGACCCAAACCTTTAGATAGTAGTATTTCGCTGAAGTTTTTAATGGAAACTAGGCTGCAATCCAAGTCTTTTGATACTTTGGATGACCTGCTGGGGTTTCGGGTTCAAAAGTTATGATCTAAAGCAGGAATCTCCAAACTACAGCTCGCGGGCCAAATGCAGCCTGCGAAGCCATTTCATCCGGCCCTCGAAGCCATTTTGTCAAATGATGAAAAAAATTACCAAAATTTCGCTGATTTGGTAGAATGTCACATATCCTAAAACAGTCACATTACGTAAGACGCCCGGCCCTCGATATGTCCTATAATAGCTTAGCCCCTTGGACAAAAATGTTTGGGGAGACCCTGATCTGAAGTAATAAAAATACTTGATTAATTAGCTAATTAATTAATTTGTTTATTTTGGATCATAACTTTCGAACAAGAAATGCTAGAAAGTCGATCAAAGGTTCAAAAGACTCAGACTCGAGCCTAGTTTCCAATGAAAACTTCAGAAAAATACTTTGGCCTAGCGGTTGGGCCCTAAGCCAGGTAACATGAGCCAAAATGGCCAAAAACTACTTCACTTATGACGTCACTCGCAAAAAATCCGCAACCCCCAACCAAAAAATTCTTTTCGAGTTCAGACTAAAAGACTAGCCAATCTGTTTGAGCCCTTGAACAGCTCTCTAGCGCAATCGGCAGAGAAGCTACGGCGATGGTAAGGCAACCGAAAACTGCTGGTTGTAGGCCAAAATCCAGGTGCGACGTATTCATAGACTAGTCATCAAAGTGTTAAATGCAACTTGGCAGCTACAGGCCACCATATGGTGTCGACTTCTCTGAAGCTTGCAGCTGAAATGTGCTTGGAAAACTATCTGTAAGAAGTTTCATGCAGGTTTCCTTCATTTGAAGCCAAGTTGGGCATTTGGAAACATGATGTTATTTTCCAGGTGGAGGAGACGTTATGTCTAAAATAATTCTTTTTCACTGCACCGCAAATGGCTGTAAACTCACAAATTTATGAACTTCCCATAACCTTACTTCACATCATATTGTTCGTAAATTTTTGTAAAGATTATAATTGTTATGGACCACTTGTCACTCTGATTGTCACGCAAGGTGTGGAAATTCTCACGGAACACCAGACTCCCGTCATGGCATAATGAGATTATAACATGACAGTTGCAACAAATTTTCAATAGACGCAGCTACGCTTGGCAACGATACCAAAAATGATATAGTTAAGCGAAAAGTATAAGATGGAATGGCAGCAAGAAACTTATAGAGTAAACACAACGTTGTTTTAAGTATTTTAGCTTTTGCTTCATACGTGTATTTAGCATGCTTAGACCAACGTTGCATTTACTTCACGAGTTTCTTGCTTGCATTTTGTCTTGTTCCTATTGGATAACTTTATTCTTTTTCGTTCCTGCCACCCAATCTAGCGGCTTCTACTGAAAATTTAACACTTCTGTTACATGAAGGTCCCATTGATTCAATAAGATGGTTGTCCGTCACTTTAGCTTGACCTGAGCTTGCCTAACCATGATGAGTCTACCTATTCAAAACTAACATCTCATAGTTTGTTACCAAACCTCTTTGATTATTTCCAGTTGTGCCACTGGTTACAATTGACTGTTTGTGAACAAGAATAGTGTTCATTTTTTTATTTTGGAAATCCTTGCTTTCCATCTTATCAATTAGACCAGCAGTCGCCAAAGTCCGGACCACAAGCTTTCTAGCAACGTTTAATATTTTAACAATTTCATTCAAATAAATTACTGTTAAGATGTAATTACACCACAAACAAAAAGCATTTGCTGTAATTGAGAATTTTATCCCTAAAGGCTTTAGAAACCGAAACAAACCAAGCTTTCCACTTTGATCAAAAATTCAACTACAAAAGTTTGAGTTTACTGGCATTGTGTAAAATAATTACAGTTACTTTCTTAGGACCTAGGTCATTTGTTTGTAATGTCCAGACTTCGCAAACAACACAGACAAATAAACATAAACACAGACAATTGCTGCGTCATAGTTGCTTTTTCAATTGGAGGTTACTGCATACCAGCACCCTAATATTTTACATGTGCCTGGCACCTGCACTGCTTTTGACTCTACATTAGCTTCGATAAGTGCTGCAAAATCTGTACATTGTAGTGGGCATTTGGAGTTTAAAGTGTAAGCATTATCTGGCAGATGGTGAATTGTGTAACAGGAGTGTTGGGTGCTAATTGCCACAAAGTTTGTCGAGTAGTGGCAATTGATGATACCCTGTCTAGTCATAGTGATTGGTGAGGTAGACAAGGTTCTGGAAAATCATAGATTGTACCATGGTAAAACGTTGAAGAGCACTGACGCCAAAGGGTAGGCAAAGCAATTATTAAAAATAAAGTTTTTAGCAATGTCAAATTAAGACAAATCTCTTCACATAAGACATCAATAAGACATAATAATAATATAATATATAATAATAACAATATATAATAAGACAAATCAAATCCATCAATCACTTTCACACCTACTTTTCTTCTGGGGAAGGTCACAGAAACAGCAAACCTAGATGCTTTGAGATACATCATGGTTTTCAGCAAATTCTGATAGTTTTGCTGGTTCCACACCACCACAGGTCAAGGATGTAATCACACCACCTGGTCCTTCGTCGACATCTGGCCTTATTTCCCATTGGTGCAATCAGTAGGGCTTAACTTGCCAATCTTATTTGGTACATTCTGGTGGTGGGCCAAAACATTGTAGCTAAGATCTTTCTAATTAGAGATGTGGCTCAATGTTCCTAAGGCTTTATGAAGCATCATGCCATGAACGTTTTGCAAAACACTCATCTTTGCCATTTGGTACCTGGATAGCACTCTTTCAGTCAGTACCCATAGTATACTAATGGCCTTAAGTGAAGAACTAAAACANTGGTTTTCATCCTAGGAGTCACAACAAGACAGCGATTTCTAGCATTTTTGGAAGGGTTGCAATTAGAGANGGACAAGTGCTTGAGTTACGCCTACTACAAACCAGTTTTGGCATGTTTGTTGCGATTGGACAACGGAAGTCATGGAAAGTTGAAGTGGATTGCTATGATGGGTCAGGGTATAAAAAAATTTGAGAAGCACTGATCTAAACCAAGACAGACAAAAAAACTGACATCTTTGCAGAGCTTCACAGCTATTATCAAATGATGAATATCTTCTAATACTGTCTATCAAAAGGAATCCTATCCCAGCAAAGAATCAGACACTAATATCTTACAGACTATATATTTCACCTACTAATCAGGCATCATCAGCTCTTATTCAAATATATCTTGTAACACTATATCAAATTATGTACAAAGATTCTTATTCTGCTTTTTGTCAATTGTGAATACCACCCCAAGATACAACCTGAAATGCTAGCACTGATTGCCATATTAGCAAGAAAAGTAGGAGTGTCTCTAAACAGAGATAACATAAAGAAACTAGTACATGACAAATATGAAAGTCAAATAAACAGCTAAGCAACAAATTTCTTTACTTGAAAATGGACGCATGCACACTCCACTGTATCAATTACTTTGCTGTTAGTGTCAGGTATATAGATGGAGGAAAACATTACACCAAATCTTAGCTGTAAAAGACACTGAAGCCCAACATTCCAGCAAGTTTATGACACAATTGGTAAATGATGTGTTGCAGGACTATTACATTCAGAAAGACCGCGCATCATGCACTGTCACAGATAATGCGTCCAGTATGGTAAGTATGGTCAAACAACTCAATGAACAACCAAGAGAAAAGTTAAACATTCAAAATGTCCAAAATAAGATTTGTTAAAAGTTGTTTAGTTTAATGAGTGTGAATTTGCAGAGTACTCTAGTAGGCCAACCTGAATTGGATTTAGAAATCGAAATCTGGTTAGCCAGGCAATAATATTAACATTAACTTGCTAAATTGAATACATAAAAATATGTATGTATCCAAGGTTTTTTTAAGGAAAATGCTAGGTACCTGGTATGGACCTGTAGCGACCCAATTTCTCTTATTCTAGGGACCCGTTGATAATTTTCTCTCATTCTAGAGACCTGATTTTCAATTCTAGGGGCCTGATTTGGGTTCCTAAAACACCTGAAAATAACCATGTATGTATAAAAATAAATAAAAACCATGTTTGGCCTTAACTCCTTGGCGTCCGCTAGGATTCAGCGATTTTCGCAAAAAAAACAGCAGTTTTCGGTTGCCTTACCAACACCCTAGCTCCTCCGCCGATTGCGCTAGAGAGCTGTTCAACGGCTCAAACGG
>JGI24021J15306_10013640_pt1 | contig 10105 bp, 8 predicted proteins | sample Ectturendosymbi1_FD_15306 | JGI IMG/M metagenome (IMG submission 15306) | reverse complement strand
CGTTTGCGCTGTTGGAAATAAAAATAAGTTTTCTCTTTTCACCATACACTCGCTTTGGAGAGTGGCGAATGGTTTGCGGGCGTCTATCACGGCATGCCGTGCGTTTTGGACGACGCGGCTACTTTCAAGTGAATGCTTAAATGGTGGCAAGCCAGAGGATGCACCCTGCGTGGAGCTCAGAGGCGTAGCGACTATCGAGAGGGGCAAGGGGGGAACAATGCCCCGGACGCCGAATCACTGGAGGGCGCCGAAAAGTCCCAACAATGTTGCAAGTACTTTCTTCATTACGGTACATTATTCTCAAAATAGCTTAGTTTCGAACATGGGGACGCCAAACTTTTTTCTTGCCCCGGGCGCCATTCAACCTCGGTACGCCCCTGGTGGAGTTTTCCATCCAACCCTAACACCCAGGCAAGGAAGGTAGTAAAACAGTTTTTTTCAAGTCTTTGAAGAGACCCTTGCAAGCAGCGAACCCAGTCCATCAACTTGAGATGCGCGTGCTTGACCCATTGTAGCACTCGGTCGGCCATTTGAGAAAAATCGTGCTCTAACACGACACAAACTCATGCACTTTACACAGGATGCAAAACTGTGAAATTCCAAAAAAGAAGATTCTTTCAAATTTGTTGCAGGTATAAGTTTTGTTTTGCACCATGGTAGTTACTGGCATTTGAAATAGTTTTTTCTCAGAAGCGTGAAACTGAAAACTCTGTAATTTGAATAATGTTGGAAGTATTGCTGTTAAAGTAACAATACATGCTTGCATCCGCCTTAAAAAAGAACGCGGACATAAAACAAACATTTACTACCTTTTTCACACAAAAATGTACCTTTTTAATTCCATCGATTGTATAATGACTTTTGTTACGGTTCTTCGCTTTGTTCTTGCAGATCGGCAAACTGAAACACCATATAAAGCGGTAGTAAGTGTCATGTAACATAAACCGAATTTTTATTCAAGAGTAAATATTTCAACACATTTCAAAGTATCTAAGAAATGCCATAATTGAAAACAACTAAGCCCCAGCAACGGGTTGACAAAATAAACTCAAAGAAATTGCAACAAAGCTGCAAAATTTATCGAAAGACTTTGGTACACGAAAAGCGGAAGTGCTAAATAGCCTTATAATAAATACTACGGCCAAAGCAAACGATACAACTGACATCTTATCGAAAGACAACCAAGAAAAACTTGTTTTAGTGTTTGTCCAACGAAACCACGTCACTTGTGCAGTGATCCAATTTCATAAACTTTAACTGCATGGAATCGATGAATACGGCACAAAAGCTTTTGCTAAAGTGTACATTTTTTATAAAACAACCAACGTTTTTAATGCAGATAAGGTTTTCAAAAGAAAACCATGGACGGAAATACGGAATCAAATTTCTATGCGTGCTGTCTATGTTAAAATATTTTCAATACTTTCCCAAATCAACCAATCTTTTTTTTATAAACATCGCAAGTAATTGATGTTTCCTATAACCAAAAATATTTGGTGATATGGTGGTGCACTGTGCAATACGATCTAATGCTGCAGTAACTAACCTGTCAAAGCAATCGTCACAATTTTTGTAAAAATCGTGACTGGCGCAACACTTGATGCACTTATGCTGGTCTTCAAGTTGTATGGACGCTTTTTGAATGGCAGTCTCTTTTTTCACAAGATAGTGATACTGCCAGATGGTGAATCCCAGCAACACCACGGCAAAAATAAAACAATTTATCACAAATGCTTGCAATACATAATGTGAAAGGGACTGGGATTTAACTTGCTCCTGGACGGTTTGCTCCGGTTTTCTGCTGTCGGTAGCCATGGGAGCAAACCCAACATCTGTTTATTAAATACCCATTTTCTTTCAGCACCTTTCAGAGGTATAAATATTTTGCTAACAAGATATTTTTGAGGAACTTTTTTCTCCACAAATCCAATTTGGTTGCAGCTGCATGAAATGACAGAGAAAAAATCGTCCAAGAAAAGTCAATAAAAAATCAGGATAAAGTGAAAATTTACCGAAATACAAACTCNAAAAAAAATTTAACTGCANNTATGCCTTTGATGACGTTCAAGTGTTGGGTCAANTGGTGAATTTTGGCTGCTCTCTGGATTGTTAAAACCGTGTTTTTAAGATCAGTGTAAAGATAATTTTGAAAGCTACAGGTAGAAGTTTCCTTGTTACCTAAAAACGTGGTACTGACATTATCAGCACTTTTGAGGAACTAGTCTCCATAAAAGTGAAAGGTTTGAATCCATAAGCAATTTTTTTAAAGGAAATCGATTTCATGTAACACCACGCATCTTCAGTGCTATGCAATCTTATTCAAATAGAATTGAGCAATAGTTATACAATGTGCAGTGGTTAAGAACGGTAGTTAGTTATGTTGCAATGAAGTTTGACAGATACACTGTCTACTTTCCTATTAAGCCATATATAATCCATTTCACTTCACACCATACGCAAAACCCTTTTTGCAGATTTTTTTAATATTCAAAGGGCTTTGCTCAAATAATTTTGCGGTTCAAACTGTTTTTTCAATCAAGTATTTTTCTTACCTGACAGTTTTTGATAAAATATTTTCTGCGCGATTTTATCCTATTTCTGAAGTGTCATGTAAGTATCAGCTTTATTTAAATGAAAACAAGGGTACAAAAATGCTTATGCACAACGCATCACAGGTAAACTGCTCAATCACACAGAAACGTTAGATTTCAACAAGAAAAACATTTCGGTAAATTGTTATAAGTATACACACATATACGAGGAAACATACAACAAAAGTAAGCAACGCATGAAGAAGTGATATAAATGCACATTGCATATGATTCAGGAATGCCATGAAAGATTAAATAAAAGCAGAAGTAAGATAAGAAAGTTGCAAAGAGAACTAAGTATCAGATTCAGAACGCCATTCTTTCATGTATAATGCTGCATACAAAGCTTCAAATCTTTCGAAATTTTAACAAAAATATCTTTATCTGGTGTGTTCAATCCAAACGAGCCCTCTGTTTAAGCGAAAAGCGGCGAACAAATACATTGGTATTGGCCCAAGAGCACTAAGTATACTCGTATATTTCACATCAGCAAAGAAACAGAAAGAGTAGCAGTATAGTGGATTTAACTTTTCGCATTCTGACTTGCCGTTTCCTACTCGCTGTTGTATCCCGTACGTGAGATCTGGTTTGTATCAACTTGTCATTCACACCAAAGGAAACCCTACAGCAGCAAATTCTCCGCATTATCAAATATTCTTTAGTTTCTCTTTGAGTAAATTCCCAGCAAGGATTTTTTCGGTCGTTTCAAACGCATTTATACAGCAAAAATACGCTTGAGTGAACTTAATTCTTATCAGAACTGCATGCCATTTAAACATCATTTCAAACACTTTGATGAATCTTTCGCGTATTTTCATAATTGCACTTAACCCGTACTACACCAAAATGTTAGACCAAGTATTCTGTACCAGCCATTCCCTTTAGTTTGGTGCAAAACCATAACCTGAAACCTGTCTCTGTCAAGGAGTGCAAATTGTTTGACACCTTGGTCTGCATGAATCTACGCCCTCACATCGATTTTACCTTTCGTGCAGTCACGCTTGTGGCGAGTCTGATGGGAAACGTTTTATACTTCGACGCGAACAAAACGAAAAAGGCAACGAGCGAACGAAACTTGTGGAACTTGTTCACATTTCACAGTACGCGCTACCTTCGAGAATGAAGCTGTGTTTGAGCATTGTTCTGCTGCCGCTGCTTACGGCTGGTCTTTATGCTGCGACCATACATTTCTTAAGAGAGTACGCAAAAGGTATAAACGACCCTTTCGGTAAGTGCTGTTTTGCAGTCTTGTGTTTTGAGAAATAGCAAGTTTTAGCTAGAATCTTNTGTTNGGTATTCGTATTAACCGCTCAAACGACAAAAGCACTGCAAAACATTAATCTATCGTATGTGGCAAATTTTTTTCTTAAGAANTGAGTGGGAACTTTTTGGTATAANTTACTCCTGACAGATAAAGTTGCTGTTCTAATTGGAGTTTATTTACGGGTTTCTCTCAGTCTCATGGTGCATATCAGAAGGCTTAGTAATGGACTAAAACACGAAGTACCTATAATCATACCATATATTGGGGAGGTGTTAATTGGTCTGCGCAGGCAATACTGTGTAAAAGTGTAGTGTAAAGGGATAAACAGTGAAACAACGCAAAGTGGCTACTGCAGTCTACAAACGGTACATGGTGGGAAAAAATGAAGAATTGTTAAAAGCATCTGATATAAAATGTAGCAAAAAGCACCAGAAATCAATTTCTGCGTCTACTTCGGAGCACCATTTTAATTTTTTAAAAATCGCAGACCTTTATTGCAATGCTAGCATCAGGTGCAGGTACGAAATCCAAACGTTCGGTTCGAACCGCATGATCAAATACTGAGTAAATACCTAAAAAAACTTTCTCTTAGAATAACTACACTCTTTCGTACTTTTCGAATACTTCTACTTGAAAATGATGATAGGGGATAGTGTAGGTAATAACTTAATTGATAAAGTAACACAAAACAATAAATCTACAAACTTGCTGCTGATTTTGCTGTTCTACTGAATCTGGATAATCCACCGCACCATGAAATAAGCAATGAACGAGGCTTCATGGAAAAAACAACTTCAAATGAAGAAATCTCACTGTCTGAAAACGATCCCTATTTTACTTTCAGCAAATCCTTCGTTGACCTTTCGAGTTTCTTCCAGCTCATAGAAAATATGTGATGTTTCCAGGCAAACGTATGAAACACTTTCAGCTGCAGTATTTTAAGGAAATTACCAGTCAGCGTTATACATTCTCCAATACATCTCATTTGGCGTGATGTCATGATTCAGCGTTTTGTTTTAGAAACCGAAAAGACAAAACGTGAAATGTACGTTGATGAAGTTTCTATAGGGATGCGAATTCTTCCTCAAAATGAAATAATAACCTCAGAGGCAAAGCAGGTAAATTAATGCTGTTCTTTTTGCTACTCATGTTGTTATTTCGTAGCGTTTGCCACCAGGTTTCACGTCAAGCAGATAAATTAGATCTTCAGGTAAATTAAGTTGTATGGGCTAAAGTTGTAAAGAACCAATGACAGCTGCCGGAGTATTGTTTGATAAAAATTGCTCAATGGTTCTTGCTCTGTTTCTTTACCGTTTTTAACCCACCAGCTTGCTTTTAACAACCCTTGGTCTTTCTTGGTTTTGTAAAACCTGTATGTCTGATTCATTCAACTCATAAATAACAAGTCTTAAAATTGTTAAACTGACTACTTACGATATTGACTAAACTTTGCAAGTAAATGAACTTTAGATCAATATTTTGTGACATTCAAATGAGCTTTTCGACCATTATGAAACGTAGATGTAAATCTATCGATTTGCATTCTAAGATCTCATCAGAGCACTAAAATTTAGAATAAAAACTTCTGAACTGGCATCAATGGAACTAACGCCGGTAGAAACATTTAGTTCTGCTCCCTATACGAAACATGTGATCTAAAGGTTTTACAGGTTTGTTAAAATAACTGATTAATACCGCATTTTGTAGAGTATGCCAGCTCAACGTCGCAGAGGGCATCTCTGTGAAAAAGTTTGTAATGTATTAAAAGTAATGAATTTCTGGACATTTTATCATGATGAACGCTAAAATCTACAAGATTATGCACCCTTTTTAGTGTTTTTTTCTTATGATATTGAAATGCGTGCCTTGAATAACGAAAATAACAGCAAAAACAAACGACGATAACTATTTCGTTGTTCAGACATTTGGGTTATGAACTAATACTCATCATCAGTGAGATGATACAACTCACTTGAAGATAAAAAAACAAAAAACATTGAAGCGGTCATATCACTGCTGTTGATGCTATTTTATAAGGGCCGGCCCTTTCACTAGGCCAACTAGTCGGACACCTAGAACGCAACCTTCAGGGGGCTCAAAACCCGCTTTTTTCTTGATTTCCATGTCCCCGATATTAGAAAAAAGTCTTGCATTATTTTGTAAACAGTGAAGTTTGCTTAGGGCGCAGAACTGTCTCGAGCCATTTCATCTCACTGGCGATGTTAGAATTTGCAATATTTTATTGTCGGCATATCTAAACTACGCCAGCGTTGAGATCTTTTGCTAAGGCCTTTATTTTAATAAAACTTTTTAAGCATTTCTGTTTTTCACAGATCACTGAATGCTTTTGCCGTTTCATAACTAATGTATTTGAAGTAGGTAATCCAGGGGGGTGACGAGGCAGAATAGAATACTCCGGGCGCCAAGTCATTGCGGGACGCCAAAAAGTCCTAATATGTTCATAAGTTCTTTTTTCAATACAATACATTAACTTCCAAAAGACCTTAGGTTCGAACATGGGGGCGCCAAACTTGTTTCTTGCCCCGGGCGTCAGCTAACCTCGGTACGTCCCGGAGGTAATCACCAATTCGGCAGTTTGTTATATTCTGAAAGAAATAAACGGCCATGTGTCAGTAACAAAAAGCAGGAATTTTTTTATCCAGTCGGTGAGTCAAGTAATTCAAAAACACGAATCGAGTGGTCACATCACTGCGTCAAATTAATACCAATTTTCTCGCATTTTCATCTTCCTCCAATTTATTGTTTCTCATTTTTTATTCAACTTCAGCTTTGTTAATATATCCATACTGTAATCGTGGCCCGTGGGCATCGAAAAGATTTTTTCCAGGAGGGGGGCAATAGTGGTTTTTCCAGGTGGTGACCGAAAGCATTTTCCAAGGGAGGCCAACCGTGGTGAAACTTTATTTTACAAACTAGAACTATGAGAAAATAATTTGTCTACTAAAATGTTAATCAAAATTCAAATTCCGGTCCTCCATGCTCCCCCGTTCCGACGCTCATGACTGTAATCATACTGTATCTCGGTCAGCCGCTCCCAATCTTTTTGAAAATGTGGCACACAGTCAGAGCATTTAAAGATTTTACCAAGGCCCTGGTCAAGTAAACTGGAAACATCTCACTTGAAAGCAGTTTATTGTCAGTGTTTATTTAGTTTGCGGTACGATCATCGCGCAGCACCGTAACCAAACCCTGTGGCACTCATTGGTTCCGGGACAGCCAGGGCGTGAAGTACTGTCATATACAAATGAAAAGGTCGGCAACCACTGCTATTGCAAGACCAGGCCCTTTTCTAATTTACTGTTTTTTTATACAGCGCTTTATCATCATGACCTTTTTCAATAGTGGTGCTATGGCGCTATGCCCACTATATGCTTTAAAATGCAACCTTTAACCCTCATGCCCTGCTTTATAGAAAGTTAGGAAAATTGTTGACAGCACAAGAAGAAAATGTTACTTCGGATTTAGCAACCTGCAAGCGGTGAAAGGTGAGTTTTTATGGAATATATGACTTGCTTTACTGATGACTACAAACGTATTGCAATGTTGCAAAATTACAATTTTTCTTGGAAAATAATGGTGACAAAATCTCAACGTAAAAGCATTGAAAACCAGAAACCAGCGGCGACTCCAGCACTCGGGCTTAGCCTATGTCTTCGAGGACGATTTGCTTTGTGCTGTAGAATGTGAACTTGCTTGCTTTGTATATTTGTGCCATCACCCATTTCACCATAGGCGTAGCCAGGGGAGGAGGAGGTCATGCCCCCCAAATTTTTAGAACATATAGTCATGTTGTGCTTTAAGAGGAAGTATCCTAAACAAAATACTGTTGCTAGCCTAAAATCAAAATTTTTCCCCCAAAAAAAAATTTTTGGGCTGGTTATGGCACTGCACTTCACTGAGTAAGGTTGTTGACTCGAGCTCCTTCCATTGGACCTTGTCACTGTTCACATCTTTACGTTCCATGTGTGGCCTTATGCGTTCATGTTGCAGGTGACATGAATAAAAAATTAACATTCGTAGCACGCGTTCTCTCGAATTCTCTCGCGCCTTACTGGTTAGGTTCTAACGTCACAGGGCAATGATGGTGCCAGCCAGAATGAGACCAAATGGAAGTTCAGTGACGCAAGCCTCGGACTGTTGTATTCAGCCAATAGAAATCGCGTGATAAGCCCGAGTAACGCGGTTGACCTGCAGTCGCCCCCACCAGAAACCAAATTTTTTCTCGCTGCAGCGTGGCTATTTAATTTGGAACGATCGACCAAAACTTGTGTGCTTTTAGCATTTTTGTTTTCACCCTGGTGGACCTTTAGTACCAAATTTCAACATCAGCTGCACTTCAGACCAGGCCCATNGCCAGGATTTCGCAGCAGGGGGAACTAAAATATACACGGGGGCGCCACATTTTCAAATATAGTATTGGATGNATGCAGCAACCGGGAGCCAAACAGAAATGGGGGGCACAGATTTTAAATGGGGGGCCGGGCACCAATGGCCANTCCGCTGGCGACAGCCCTCCTTCAGACCAGCAGTAGCTTACGTTCAAATTTAGAAGAACTTGAATCAAACAGACTTCTTTTATTGATAAAATACTTTGGGCAGTTTTTTCGGTCACAGTCGAAAGGCCTTTCTATACTGTACTACAACGTGGTCGGGCTCAACTTTTCAACTCTTGGGCAAAAGCCACTTCACGTCACTCAGGAAAGACTCTTCAACACGAGTATTATACATGGCTCGAAAAATGCTAACAACAAAAGCGTAGAAATAAACCGGGCAGGGTCACCTGCTGAAGCAGAAGTTCACGCAGGGACGCCGGAGAGCAGGTGAATTACGGGGACATTCCCCTGACCTTTCGTAAGGGGTGTAACGGGGGCGAAGCAGAGATGTCTTTTCATAAGAGTATCATAGGTAATTTCGTGATTTATCAAGATCGAACTGAAACAAATTTATTGCATTTGCAGCTATTCGCGGACCCAGAAATTTTAGAATGTTTTATTTTATAATTTCTGATATTATTTTTGAGGACAATCGTTGCTGAACAGGAACAAGTATATTAAGTTTGCTTTGCCCTCAACTCCCCCCTACTGCTGTTCCGGCGTCCCTGCGCTTACTTCAACAAATTTCTGAGCGAACCATCTTACAGTTGTATGAAGTATTCGAAATATTCATCCTATTACGCGTTCACTTGCATTTTGCAGTGACTCAACAACTACAAAATGATACGCAACAAGGGGCTATGGCTTATTTGGAAGTGGTGAGACCTTCCGGACATTTGACGGCTGGAAAACATCACCATTATTATCCAACGAAAGGTAAGAAAAAATTGTAAATCGGTATTTCCCTTCGAGACTTATGGCACGTTCAGAAACGTGCAAACGCACTCCGTGCATGCTGGCGTATCACGTTAAGACTTGTGGAACTGTAGATATAATGTTATTAAAGGGCAGGATAGTTTGCTTGGAAATATATTATATCAATTTGCAATTGTGATGCCGTGACCATGCTTCCTCTGGAAACTATTTGTGCGCCCTCAGGTTGAAAAACATTATTTGAAACGAAAGCTGGTACTCCGCTTGCGAACTGCTGAGGATTGGCCACGAATTATACGAAAAAATTCGAATCAATTACAAATCCTATGGAGACTAAATTGCAAGAAACGTATTATATCAGAAAAAATTATCAGAAGATTCAGAAACTGACATTACATACACTATTATTTCTCCTTCACTTTCCTGTGCTTTATGTTATGACCAGGGCCCCGACATGGGGAAGTGCCGCCCCCCGACCCACGGGTTAAAGCAAAGCCAAGCGTTTCAGTACGGAATTATTTCATAACAATGCATCATCAGGCTGGAGTTAATTTTGAAAATTTCACTGAAGTGAAATTCCGGGACATTTTGCTAACCGGGACAGACGTTTAAACCGGGACGTATGGTAGGACCAACCTTAACCAAAATCTAAACCTTAAACTTAAATCTAACTTCAGGTTCATTCGTGAAAGACCATTTGCTATTCCTTCTTTTCACCAAAAGTGCCGCTCCCCCTGTGGGGCCCTGGTTATGATTTACGGGTATCAGCAGGGATAAAAGGCTCATGAGTTACCCTCAACTTTTTATTGCAAATTTTTCATCGTTATTAAATCAAACATTTCTCCTTATTTCTATAACCCGAAAATAATGTTTCAATTGGATTACTTGCACTCAGGGACGTAAGGAGGTTAGGTGGCTGTGGG